>Ga0163152_10001713_pt1 | contig 33789 bp, 35 predicted proteins | sample OliLakLV19MP8IB2_FD_148635 | JGI IMG/M metagenome (GOLD analysis project Ga0163152, IMG submission 148635) | Freshwater microbial mat bacterial communities from Lake Vanda, McMurdo Dry Valleys, Antarctica - Oligotrophic Lake LV.19.MP8.IB-2 | ecosystem: Environmental > Aquatic > Freshwater >...
TGTTCATAGCGGCAACATACGCACTTTCGGCTGCCCGGATTCTGGTTTGTGTTTTCATTGTGTGGAGAAGGTAGCAGAAGATTTCAGGTTGTCAAATGGAAATCTTGGCAGGACTACATTACTATATGGTTATATGATTACATGATTACATGATTACATGATTACATGATTACATGATTACATGATTACATGATTACATGATTACATGATTACATGATTACATGATTACATGATTACATGATTACATGATTACATGATTACCTTGCGCCATTATGACACAGTGTAAAGAAACTTTACACAGTGTAAAGTTTCTTTACACTAGGGCAGTGCCATTGCGAGGTTGCGCCATTACGACACAGTGGGATCGGGCATTATGCACGATGTGTGCCAAAATGGCGCAATGGGCCTGATGCTATGCGTGAAAATCACGCATAATGCGTGATTTTCACGCATTATGCGTGAAAATCACGCATTATGCCCTGAGCGTCGCCAAAGTGTAAAGTTTCTTTACAGTCGAATCTCTACTGGTTTACTGTACTTTTGAACGCCAGAAACGCCAAAATCGATGTAAGTCGTTGATAATCAATGGTCCGATTTCGAAGTGTGCGGATTGTGAACACAATCCGCACACTGTAAAGAGGCTTTACGACTAGGCAAGGTTTGCCGTTAGGCCAAAAGAGGCATCGTTATCGTTAACGACGGCAAAAAGTGGAGAGGGGGGTCTTTCTTCGCGTGCTCGGGGCTCAGTGGTCTCCGACGGGTATGAAAAAACAGCTCATGAGGCCATCTGTTTACACGGGCGGGAAGGGCCGCTTAGACTCTCGTTTGTTTACACAGGCAGGGGGCGGGGCTCAAGTTACGGCCTGTTTACACGGTTTAGCAAGATTCTACACCGTTTAGCCAGATTTTTAGAGACTTTCGAGTGGCGGGCCTCATAAAAAATAAGCCGTTAAGTGCCTTAGCAACAGCGGGTAATAAATAGCCCTTCCGATTATCGGGGGAAATAATATACATAAGCTGGCGGGGGCCAGTATATTATATCAAGGAAAAGGGTTCTCTTGATAAATGTTTTATATTCATCTTTATACTTATATTATTATTATTATATATATATACTACTCCGTGTGTGAATTATATATATATAAAAAAGATAAGTATAATGTTGAGTAAAAAAACATTTATCAAGAGAACCCTTTTCCTTGATATAATATACTGGCCCCCGCCAGCTTATGTATATTATTTCCCCCGATAATCGGAAGGGCTATTTATTACCCGCTGTTGCTAAGGCACTTAACGGCTTATTTTTTATGAGGCCCACCGCCCGATGGCGTCATAAATGTATGGCGCACCGTCAAGTTGACTTCGGGGCGTCTCTCGACACTTCTTTTGGTATGGCCGAACCAAAGAAAAAATCAGACGCCGATGAACTCTTCAAGGCGGCACCTCCGCATGTCCAAAAGCTCCATGCCGAAAGCAAGAAGCTCCAGCGCGAAGTAGCCCGCAAACTCTGGTGGAAGGAAAACTCCAATGGTCGATAAATCTAAACTCGACGTTACTCAGGTCTTTTTGACGTTCATGCAATTCGTGGGCGACGCCGACCGGACGGCGCTTGCTCTCGGATTAGATGTCTCTGTCGTTGTGGAGCTCGCCCAAGTCGAGGGTTGGGTAGAGAAGGTCCAAGCCCTGACGGTAATGTCAAAGGGCGGGAAGCCCGGAGACTACGAGCGTGCGGCAAATCGGGCGCTGAACTACGTTCAAGCCCATCAGCTCCGGGCTACGCTTGGCGCGGTGATCTCGAAGCTGGGCTCTGAGGACATCGACACGGTGCTTGCCAATCTGCTCCCGGCGGCTGCACGTCAAACCGTCGTGCTGTCGTCCAAGTTCTTTTCGGACTTGGCTACCGCCGTAGAACGGGTTCAGGGGATGACTTACACGGCGCTTGGGGACAGTGTTGGGGAACGAACCGCCAGAGCGGCGGACGGCGACGGGAGGGTCAACGCTGACGCCATGCACGCCGCTGTGATTGCGTCGCTGAACTCAATGCCCATGCGGGACATCACTCCGGAGAAGATTATCGCTGCGGCGCAGGACATCGTGCCCACTTGACAGGGGGGCGTAGCTCTGGCATCTTCCCTCCATGAAGAAAACTGAGTGGATATTGGAATTTCGAGACCTCAAAGCCCCGAAAAAAACCCGGAAGTGGCATCCGTCTTTGGCGATGCAGTTCGCCGGGGTTCGCTCGTTCACCCTCGCAAGAGCCCTTCAGATACTGGGGGAGCTTGAAGAGCCGTCGGATTACCAAGGCTATCATCTCGAATACCGCCTCACGTCACTATGAAAGCCCCCGTCTTCTATTCCTTGCAATTCAAGTCGTTTACGACGGGCTGGACCCAGTCGATTCACCAACCCGACAACTTTACCCTCTTGGGCTATCGCGAGGCTGCCGCAAACCTGCAAAAGCGTTTCGGGTTTCGCTATCGGGTCGTCAAGATGACGGGGGTTCGGTGAAGAGGTTCCGCTGGCACATGTGGGCGATGCCGGGCTGGCAGCCAAACCTAGTCTTTGCGGAGGACCGGAGGCGATGGAACACCTGCGGCTCGGCGACGCTATCTCTCATCACGGGCGCGGACCCCCGCCGGATTGAGAAGAAGCTTCCGGGTTCCGCGAAGCACTGGTCCGCCAGAAGCCTCCGGGGCTTTTTGCATTCAAAAGGATGGGAGACCAAGTTGTTGCCGCCGCGATTTGTCATCGGCAGCCTGCCCGACGGGGATTGGGATAGCCCGACGCTGACCAAAGAGCATCTCATTGTGTTCAGTGCGTGGACCACAACCAAAGAGGCGAGCTGGTTTTTGCACGCGGACGGCAAGCTCTGGCACAACATGTACGAGGAGACCCAAAAGAATCCCCTCTTTTTTATTCGACGGCCTGCAATTGATGTGATACTTATTCGGAAATGAAAATCCGAGTCTTTGCATATCTCCGCGTCAGCACGGCGAACCAGCTCGACGGCGACGGGTTCGACCGTCAGATGGCCAACTGCGAAAAGTTTGCACAGTCAAAGGGCTGGGAGATTGTGCGGGACTTCCGGGAACAGCAGAGCGGCGCAGACTCGGCGTTTGAACGGCCCAAGCTTTCAGAGGCGCTGGGGCTTTGCACCGCTGCTACCGGAGTAGAAATCATTGTGCTTGAGCGCATTGACCGGCTCGGGCGTGACCTCATTGTCTGCGAACTTTTTTTCCGGGAGTGCAAGCGGCTCGGAGTCAGGGTCTTCGCCGCTGACTCTGGCGAAGAACTGGTGAACGCGGACGCAGACCCCACGCGCAAGCTCATTCGGCAGGTGCTCGGCGCACTGGCGGAATGGAACAAGTCCGAGCTGGTGCGCAAGCTCCAGTCGGGTCGGCGGGCCACCAAAAGGGCGTCGGGCAGGCATTGTGGGGGCCGCTACGGATTCGGATGGCATCCTGACCATGACCGGAGGGCTGACGAGCGCCAAGCCCTACAGCACATCGTCGCGGCCCGGCTACGGGGAGCCTCGTGGAGGGACATTGCAGAACTCCTTACTCATCACAGATTCAAAAATCCATCAGGTCGCCTTGGGTGGGGTCAAAGCTCGGTGCGCAGTGTCTTTGACGGCACGGAAGAGCTGCGGGCCACTCTCGATCCGCTCCCCCAAGGGCACCTCCCGTTCGGAATTTAATTTATGAAAGCCGAAATTGTTGCCGAGCGTTTACACGAGCTTGGCTTTCCAGAGACTTGGGGACAGCTCGAATCCCCCGAGGCCCAGAGAATGTTGCGCGCAATCACGGTGGGTTTTCTTGAGGGGCATCTCTTGGAGGTGCGGGACATGGACGACGGCTCGAAAGCGGTCACACTATTCATTGACAAAAAGCCCGCGATGGCGTTAAGATTGAACTATTGAAGTATGTATGACCTCGCCACTATCAAGCACATGAATCAGCCAGAGCAGGTGGAGAAGATTCGGGCGCTGGCTCTGGCGCTCAATCGCAAGACTGTGGGGTTGACATCTTGGGTAAAACCCCCTGTTATTAAAGGAAGCACAATTTCTGGCCCTGAGCCAGCTAAGACAACGGTGTAGCTCGAAAATCCGCAGCCACAGAGTCCGGTCCTAGACCGGAGACTCGCTGCCGAGCAGGAGACAAATCGGGCAAAACCGTAGCCGGTAAATTCGCGGAACAAGGTTCTCCGGCAACGCGACAAAAACAAGCAAACTCCTGCTCATCAGGCAATATGATGACCGAAGCCCGCTGGGCTTTTTTACTGTGTGTTCGGAACTGGGATTACTTTGGGGTCTGGTATTGCCCCACTCGCAAGAAATGGCTGGCGATGTCTCGCGAGCCGCCCATCTCCGCCGGGTATCACGACAGCCCGCGTCGGGCGGCACGGGCCTATGACCGGATGGCCCGATTTCTCGGGCACCTCGACAAATTGAACTACCGTCGCTGATGAACACAACGCTGTTTTGGAATACCTATGGGGGCGACCTCCACTGGTTCCGGTTCTCCGCCGCGTCCTTTACCAAGTTCGCCAAGGGCAGGTTCAACCATGTCGCGTGCCTTGTGCCGACCCGCCATCGCGACATGTATCGCGAAGTCTGTGAAGTCAACGGCATTACGCTGCTCGACTATGCAGACTGGCCGGAATCCTCATTCAATTCCCACCAAGTAAAGCAGTGGGAAGCCGACCTGCTGTTTCCCCACACGGACGCCATTTTTCACTTTGACGCCGACTGCGTTTTCCAAGCCCCAACAGGGCCGGAAGACTTCATGCGGGACGGGAAGCTCATCTGTCCGTATGTTCCCTTTGAGCTGCTTCTGGCCCACTCGGGGCGCGAGGGCGGCTGGCAATGGAAGTCTCGGGCAGATGATACCCTTGGGCTGGATACCAAGTGGGCCACGATGACCGGATTTCCGATGGCGCATTACCGAAACGTCTATGCCCGGCTGCGCGAAAGGGCAAACCAGAGGCATCGGCAGGGCTATCTGGCGCACGCCCGCCGGGCCTGTCCGACCTTTCCGCATGGGATTGCAGACTTCGAGACGCTCGGGGCCATTGCACAGACGGATTACGCGGGCGACTACTACTGGCTGGACCTCCAGAAAGAAACCCATCCGTCACTTGGGCACGTAGTCCAGAACTACAGCCATGCCGGACTGGACGGACTGCACGACTATCCGGCGGAGCTCGGGGGTCGGCAGACGGCGAGACAGCTTTTCCAACGTCTAGGACTATGAATACAGCACTTGTTTGGGTTTCTTACGCGAAGGATTTGGAGTGGTTCCGCTACTCGTTGGCGAGTTATCGGCGGTTCGCCACTGGGTTCGACGACGCGGTGGTATTGATTCCTGAACAGGACCGGGAACTTTTTGAGCAGGCGTGCGAGGGTTCGGGGGTGCGGACAGAAGCCTTTCTCGACTGGCCCGGAATCGGGTTCAACCGGCACATGGCCATCAAGACGAGTGCAGACCTTTTCACCGACGCCAAACTGATTTTTCATATTGACAGCGACACGGTGTTTACGATGCCGGTGACGCCGGAGTGTTGGATGCACGAGAGCGGGAAGCCGGTTGCGCTTTACCAACTGTTCAGTTCCTTCGAGAATGAGTTTGGTCCGAAGATGTGGAAAAGCCGGGTGGACGCTGCGATTGGCGGAAGCGTGCTGCGCATGACGATGGTTACCCCGCCCTACGTCTATTGCCGGGATGTCTATGCGGCGACTCGCGAAGCCGTGGAACGGCAGCATTGTGGCAAGACTTTTTTGGAATACGTGAAGTCCTGCGAGAACACTTTCCCGCAGGGTTATGCGGAGTTCCCAACGCTCGGAGCACTTGCCCAGCGGGCTCCCTTCGCAGAGGACTATCATTGGCATAACATCATTGCCGAGGGCAACCCGGCAAAGCTGCTGGTGGGCGAAGGCTGGTCTCACGGCGGGCTCGACTACGTGGTAAGTGACAGGTTCGACGGGAAGTTGACAGCGAGGCAATATTTTGCCAGTCTTGGACTATGAGCACGCATCGAATTTTAATCGCTTCCTACAAAAAGGATTTCGAGTGGCTGTGGCCAAATCTTCGGTCGCTCAAGCGCCACATGCAGGGATTCTTGCCGCCGGTAATCTCGGTGTCGTCCGAAGATGCGGCAGAGTGCCGCGCCCTCGTGGCACAGACGTTCCCGGAAGCGACCGTTTGGACGAAGGACGGACCCCCGAATCTCGGAAATCTTCGGGCACAAGTCAGCATGATGCACGGCGACAGGTTCTGTTCGCCAGCGGATTACGTGTGGCTCGTGGGGTCGGACTGCATTGTCAGCAGCACCTTTTCCCCGGATTCTTTTTTCCGCAATGGAAAACCTGTGATGCTGATGAACTCCTACGAGCATCTGCTTCCGTTTGCGCCGGGCAATGCGCCGTGGAGAGCCGGGGTGGAGAATGCCATCGGGAGCAAGCCCGACTTTGAGTTCATGCGACGGCTGCCCCTCATCTATCCGGTGGAGCTGTTCGACCGGGTGCGCAGGCACATCGAAGCGCGTCATGGCGTCCCGTTCGAGGACTATGTTTACTCGGTGGGCGCGTATGCACAGAAGTCAAACCGAAGTGACGCCGCGAATTTCAGCGAAAGCAATGTGCTCGGTGCCTATGCCTACATTTACATGCCGGAGGCATTCGAGTGGGTGAACCTCGACGACAATCATGATGCCGAGATGGCAAAGCTGCCCAGCCCGCTCATTCAATTCTGGTCACACGGGGGTCTCGAAACGCCCTGTGACTGCCGGTTTGATTACCCCGGCGGCAACACGTTTGGAAAAACTCCGCGTCAAATTATCCGCGAAATCCTTGTATGAAAAATAAACTGATGCTCATCGGGTTCACGGCGGTTCTCCCCATCGTCGTGACACTGGACTACTTCCAAAAGAAGCGCCGAATCCACTGGTTCGTGCTCTTCGGGCGGACCCTCGCGTTCCTCGGCATGGCATACACCGTCACCTTTTCCCCTCCGAATGCTCGCTGATACCTGCCCCCAAAAGCGACTCGCTTTCGATGCCTCCGAACTGCTCGGGAAAGACCGTTTTTCAGAGGCGGCGGAGCTGGTGGCGAAGGCGTCAGGACAGCCAAAGCGGGAGATGACGAAGGACCGGGCCAACCTGCTGCTTGGCAGCCTGCTGCATTGGCTGCTTAACAACGACGGAATGGAGGAGGCGGCGATGCTGCTCTGGGGGCCGACGCAATTTGACCCCCGCCCAGAATCCACGCGCCGGGTTTGGGAGACGTTTGATAAATACAACAACATCCTGCTGATGGGCGCGGGGTCTCAGTCCAAATCGTTCAGCATGGCCATCAAGCTTTTTCTTGAATGGCTTCGCGACCCTGAAAACACCACGGTCAAGGTGCTCGGGCCGTCGGAACAGCATCTTGAAGACAACCTTTTCACGCATCTTGTCCAGCTCCACCAAGGCAGCCGGATACCTTTGCCCGGCGAAATTGGGAAGCTCTTTATCGGGCTCGACCATCGGGCGCGCAAAAGCTCCATCTCCGGCGTCGTAATCCCGATTGGCAAAAAGGCATCGGGCCGGTTGCAGGGTGTCAAGCGGAGTCCCCGGAAAACGCCCCATCCGATTTTTGGAACACAGTCGAGGCTCTTTGTATTCCTTGACGAAATCGCGAACATCCCCATTGGCATCTGGCGGGACATTGACAACCTGCTGTCGAACACGGACGGAGACGGGCTTAAAATTATCGGGGCGTTCAATCCCACGAATCAAAGTGACCCGGTAGGCACGCGATGCGAGCCTCCGTTTGGGTGGTCCAGTTTCGACCCCGACAAGCATTTCGATTGGGTCAGTACGCGTGGCTGGGCAGTGGTTCGGCTGGACGCGAAATATAGCGAAAACGTGCGAACGGGGCGGGTAATCTACCCCGGACTCCAGACGCTTGCCGGATACAATCTGGTCATCAAGAATGCTGGCGGACTCGACTCTCCCGGCTATTGGGCGATGGCACGCGGCTGCTTCCCTCCGACGGGCGCAGTGATGTCTGTGCTGCCGCCGGGGCTGCTGCTCAAGTGGCGGGCCGATGTCATCTGGTATGAAGCCCCCAAGCCCTGCGGCGGGGTTGACCTTGCGCTTGAAGGCGGGGACTCCACGAAATTCGCCAAGGGAATGTTTGGGCTGGCGAGCGCAATAAAACTTCTGCCGAGTCTCCAGCACCCGAAGGGCGACACGGTGTTCTTCGAGGATGCCGCTGGCCGCAAGAGACCCCGCTACGTGCTGTTGGTAGAGCAAATATTCACACTGTCCAAGGGGGAGTCAGTAGCGATGTCCGAAGAGGTGATGCGGGTGGCGCGAGCCGCCGGAATTTCCCCGGAGTGGCTGGCAGTGGACAGCACGGGCAACGGAGCCGGGGTTTCGGACCTGCTGAAATACAACTTTGGCCCGATTACCAGCATCAACTTTTTCCAAGGCGCGAGTGAAACAAAAATCATGGCAGAAGACGCCGGAACTGCGTATGAGTTCTATGAGCGGGCGAACAGTGAGATGGCGTTTGCGCTGCGGAAGTTTGTCGAGTTCGGCTACTGCTACGCCTCCCCGTCACTGAGCATGGAAGAGCTGGGGCCGCAGCTTTCCAACCGCCTTTTTCGACTTACGGGCAAGAAGGCCCGCGTTGAAAGCAAACCGGAGTTCAAGACCAGAAATGCCAACAAGAGCCCCGACGAAGCGGACGCGGTGGGGCTGCTGCTTGCGGTAGTGCGCAAGGCGTCGGGATTTGTGCCGGGCATGACGGCAGAAAACTCGACAGAGCCGCTAGATGATGATGACGATGGCGGCGGATACGGGGCCGGTTACACCGACCAAACCAACAGGTTTGAAGACCTATGATGAATCCCAATCTCTATCCGCCGCTGGGCTATACTTTCACGGGGGCAGACGGGGTGAAGTTTCGCGGGGACGGTTGGCGCGACCTCTACTATCAGATCAAGGCGTATCGCGAGCGCAATGGCCAGCCGCCCGGTGACGTAGAGGGGGAAGTCCAAGCCCAGCATTGCGCGGCGAATCCGGGGCACTGTAGCGGAAATCCGCAGCCGTTGCCACCGCTGTCCCGGAATCAGACAGTCAACAATCGGGTGTTGAACTGGTTTGGCAACCGGCTTTCCGAGGTTAGGCGGTTCGGGCAGGTGCCCAAGGTTTCACGGGAAGAAGCGGGCCGACGGGCGGGCATTTGCGCAGTGTGTCCGATGCAGACCAGCTACTCTCACGCTTGCGAAGCGTGTCTGAACTCCGTCCGCTCGGCGCGAGGAATTGTCTTGGGCGAAGAGGGCAGTGTACATAAGGCTCTCCATCCGTGCGTGGTGCTTGGAGAGGACTGTCAGACATCCATCCATCTCGCGCAGCCTGCATCAGACGACCGGGACTTACCGGCCCACTGTTGGCGCAAAACCTGATGATACTCCCCAACCCCATCACGGCGGCGAAAGCCCTCGTCGCTGTTGTTGTCAACATTGCACACGGGGGCTCTGCGCTCGTCTCAGAGCAAACGCTCGTGCTTCGGGACAAAGCATGTGCCGGGTGTCCCCGGCGCGACCCGGCAAGCAATCAGTGCCTTGAATGCACCTGTTTTTTAGGGCTCAAAGCCCAGCTTGCCACCGAAAAATGCCCTCTGGGCAAATGGCCCGTGACGAGTAGTTGACATTCTTTAGACTCCCTAGACATCTATTTATACAATATGCCAAAGTCACTTCCCGAAGAAGCCCGTTCGACGCGCCACCATCAGGGGGCTCTCGACGGAGCCGTTTCCGCCCCCGATTTGTCGAGTAAACAGAAGCCGAAAAACCGCTCAATCCGGGACGTGAAGCAGGCCCAGAACATCATCACTACACTGGAAACTGCGGGTCGGGAACGCAACAAGAAGAACGCCCGAATCGAAGCCAAGTATAACAGTGAACGACCCTACTCGGGGGGCTCGCTGGAAGCTGAAGGACTCGGCTGGAAGTCGAATTTTACCACCAAGCCGTTGCCAATGCTCATCGACAAGGTGGCCCCCCGCTTTACGCAAGCCATTGATGGGGTAAAATACCTCACAAACTCCTCGCTACCCGAGGAAGTGGAGGGGGCCGCGAAGAAAAGCGAGGTTTTCCGAAAAGAAATCACCTCGACCATCCGAAGTCACCAAGACTGGGCCACTTTTTGCGCGGATTTGGCAAAGGAGAACGCACTGTTTGGTTTTGCAGGCGCGGCATGGCTCGACGAGTTTCATTGGATGCCCAAGTTCTTCCGGCAGGACCATTTTTTCGTTCCCACGGGCACTAAACAGAAGCCGACATCAAGCCAAGTGGTCGTTTTACGGGAAACCTTCCTCATCCACGAGCTGTTTTCACTCATTGACGACCGGGAATCCGCTGAGACGCGTGGGTGGAACCTAAGCAACACCGTCGAGGCCATCAACGAGGCGATGCCAGAGGACCGGAAGAGCTCATTCTCCGGCTGGGAGCGTGTGTATGAAGATTTGGTCCGAGAATCCAACGTCGGGCTCTCCCACGAGGCAGGAGCCCGTGTAGTTTCGGTTTGGCATTTGCTGGCGACGGAAATCGACGGCAAGGTTTCACACTACATCTTGCAGGATGTCTCTTTCAAGGAGCTGTTCACCTCTGAGGACCAGTTTGATTCCATGTCGGACGCAACAGCCTTTTTCACGTTTGAACACGGCAACGGGACGTTGCACGGGTCCAAGGGGATTGGCCGTCAGCTTTACGCGATTGCGGGCATTCTCGACCGTTCTAGGAATGAGGTTGTAGATCGGCTCAACCTCGCGGGCAAGCTCATCATCCAAGCCGACGACAAGGCGCTCCGCCGGTTCAAGATGAGCGTGGTCGGAAACACGATTCTCATCGGGCAGGGGTATCAGATATCCGAGCGCAAACTCGAAGCGAATGTGGAGCCTTTTTTAAAGCTCGACCAGTTTTTGACATCGCTGCTCGATCAAATGGCGGGCGCGACTACTCCAAAAGCTTTCGAGGGCGACCGGGTTACCAAGGCGCAGGTGGATTTTTTCGCGGCCCGTCAAGACGAAACTCGCGATGTTATCATTGCCCGTTTTCTTGTCCAGTTCGCCCGACTCGTGGGCACCATGCAACGTCGTTTGTGCGACCCGAACACGGGGGAGGACGACGCGAAGGAAATGCAGAAACGGCTGCTCCTCGTGATGTCCAAAGAAGAAATGAAGCAGCTCGCCGAGCAGGGAGTTGTCGAGACCGTCCTTGATTACACAGAGCAGAAACGTCAGCAAATCGTAAGCATTGCGTCGGAAGCCCGTGGGAACCCGCTCTACAATCAGCGGAAGCTGGAAGAACGGAAGCTGACCGCACTAATCGACGAGGATTTTGCGAAGGATGTGTTGCTTCCCGAGGAAGACCCAACAGTTCTGGCGGAGCAGTCCCGGCTGCAAAGTCTTGAATTGCTGCTCATTGCCGGACAGGGCGCGGAAGTCCCGGTCTCTCCGCGAGACAACCATATCGTCCATTTGCAGGTCTTGCTTCCGGCGATGGAAGCCACTGCCCAGTCAGCGGTAAAAGACCCGCAAGCCGTCGAAATCTTGCAGGCGATGCTGGCACACGCAGAGGCGCATGTCCAAACGGCACTCCAGACCGGCACTACTGAGCAGGAACTCGCGGAGCCGATGAATGTGGTTACCCAACTCCGCGCAGGGCTCGCCGAACTTCAATCTTCGGCGGACCAGCAGAAACAGCTTGCCGAGACCGGACAGTTGCCCCCCGCTTGACCTATGTTTTTGAATATTCCCGACAGCTCCCCCGAATGGTCGTCTGACGATGCCGCAACACTCCGGGCATTTGTTGAAGGCCCGACAGGGGCAAAGTTGCTCATCCTTTTAGGCATGGGGGCACCTTCACTCATGGACGGTTCGCACGTTAACAAAACCCTCGTCCGAAGCGGAGAGGTTGCCGGATACACAGCCGCCCTCTCAAATCTTCTAGCCCTGCAAACGTCTCGACCCGTTGAATCAACCGGGGCAGCCGAGGCTTACCCAGACCTTGACAACGACAGGCTTTGGAACGATACTGAACCGACGCCAGTTCAACAGACTTAATCGCACCAACACCAAATATGGACCCCGAAATCCAACCTTCAAACGATCAAATTCCCGGACTGGGGGGATTGCCCCAAACTGACCCGGACACCGCCAGTTTCCTTGACGCGGCCATGCTTGAGGCGTCTGACGAAGAAGATGATATTGACGCCCCGAAACCCGACGGGCCTCCAGCGGACCCGGTAGTCGTGGCGGACCCGGTAGCCGTGGCGGACCCGGTAGTCGTGGCGGACCCGGTGGTTGACGGCGAGAAGGATGATTTCGACAAAATTGAATTGCCGCCGCATACCAAGCCCAAAACGGGCGAGGCGTTTGAGACGGTGAAGAAGTTGGCGCGGGAGAAGCTCTCGGCTGCCGAGAAGCGCGCAGTCGATGCCGAAGCACGGGCAAAGGACTTCGAGGCGAAGGCAACGGCGGAGCCGATTACACCCGAGCTGAAAAAAGAGATTGACGAGCTTCGCAATTTCCGAAAAGGGCTTGACGTGGAATCCGACCCGTCGTTCAAGGAATTCGATACGAAGGTCACGGGCAACATTGAGAAAGTTTATGCTCGCCTTATGGCGGCGGGCGCTCCCCAAGAAACCATAGACAAAATCAAGGCGCTGGGCGGGCCGTCGGGGGTGGACTGGGAACCCCTCTTGGCCAAACTGTCGTCGATTGACCGCCGGGTTATCGAGAACAAGCTGGCCGAAAACGAAGACCTTTCTGAACAGAAAACCAAGGCCATCGCGGACGCAAAGAAAAACGCGGACGAGTTTTTGAAAAAGCGTTCGACGGAAACGGTCGCGCAGAAGGGCGAACGCAATCGTATCGCTGCCGAGACGCTTGGCAAAGTGCGCAAAGATTTCCCGTGGTTGCAGCCCAAGGTCGCCGGGGACAAAGCCTCGGCGGCGGAGAAGGCAAGCATCGAAGGGCACAATCAAGTCATTGCGGATTCTGAGACTTACCTCAAGGAAGCCATGTCCGACGACTCCCCCGAGATGCGTGCCTACATTGCAATGGCGGGACCAGAGCTTTTTAAGGTCCGTTACGACATGGCGGCGCTAAAGGCAACTTCGGACGCACAAATTGTCAAGCTGACGAAAGACCTCACGGACGCAAACACGCTGCTTGCGAAAGTCAAGAAGGGTTCGACATCCCGCCTTCGCGATACCCCGGCGGACAGCAAGAGTGGGAAGGTCAACTATAACGAATCGTCCGAAGAGGCGGTTGATCGTCTGGCCCGCGAAGCGGAATCGGCGTAAGCATATGTCCTACCTGCGAGAGCTCGTACATCAGAAAATTCGCAGCTTCCCGTCAATGGGCGAAGCTGCGAACTTTTTTGATGTTTCCGAAACCCTCGTTCGGCAGTGGGATACAGGTTCAAAACCCATTCCGCTCCTAGCGGTCGAGCGGGTGTTTGACGTTGAAAACCTTCCCGGCGCGGCGGAGGCCCAAGAGGCGCGATGGGAGGGCAAACAGGTAGCCTTTCTCCTCCCGGCGTATAAAGCGTCGAATCCCCGAACCCAGTTCGCGATAACTGCGATGTTTGACCGGCAAAAGCACGCAGCAATGTCAATGTTTGGCGATGCGTTCATTGCCCATACCCGGAACCAGTTGGCGGACAATTTTCTAAAGTCAAAGCTGGAATGGGCGCTTACAATTGATGACGACATGATCGTCCCCTTTGGAAATGCACAACTTTTTAGAAACTACACTCATTGGAACCTCCCGGATTCTTTTGCCGGACTCAACACCGTTAATCGTCTATTGTCTCATGGTAAGACGCTCGTGGGCGGTCTCTATTTTGGGCGTCATGCAGCCTCGAAGCCGGTCTATTGTGAAGGCCATAACGACCCCATCGAAGAGGCGTATGCGCGCAAAGCGCCCTACGACCTCATCAAACCCACTCGTTGGATAGGGACCGGATGCCTCCTGATTCATCGTTCGGTTTTTCTTGACATTGAGAACCGTTTTCCACATCTCGCCCGAAACAGAGAAGGTAACTTTGGGCATTGGTTTACGTCGAGTGAGCATGACCTTCGGGCAGCCGCGACGGAAACCTTGCGGGTTTTGAATGACGGCTCCGCAGACCCGGCGGCTCGACTCGAAAAGGCACGGGAATTGATGGCGAAGGGAGAGGCGTTGTCACGTCATCACTCCCCGCTCGCCGTTGGTGAGGATGTGATTTTTTGTAACCGCGCAGCTCAAGCGGGCCACATTGCCCATGTGGACATGGGCCTTCTTTGCGGGCATGTTGGCGAGTTTTGTTATGGGCCAAGAAAACCGGGATAAATAATGGGAAAATTGCTTCTAGCCCTCCAATACTGGGAACGGGACCGGGCGCAGGCGATGGACGTGGCCCGGCTCATTGCCGATATGGAACCGCGTCACAACGAAGACGTGGACTTCCTTTTTGTCTCCCGGTTCGACTGTGCGCATGACCTGAAAGCCATCGAATACGTCTCTAGCAAATTTAAAGTTCACCACTATATCAACAAGAATCGTCGTGGAAGTGGGTGGCCTGCCGGTTGCAACGATCTATGGTTCGGTACGATGGACTACCTCTACGGCCACACCGAGGCTAAAAAACTCCCTGAATACGAGGCAGTTCTCACCTTCGAGGCAGACGCCTGTCCCCTTGGCCCGTATTGGCACAAAACCCTGATGGTGTCTTGGCGCAAGGCCAACAAAGCAAAACCTGTCAAGATGCACGGCGCGATGGTACAACATCCCAAGCCGCACATCAACGGCAATGCGATGTTCAGCGGCAGCCTGCCTTTTTTGCACTGGATTAGCCGAAGCATCGGCGGGTGCCCACCAACACAGGGCTGGGATTTTTACCTTACCAAAGAGTTCAGTCACGCCGGTTGGGCGGACTGCCCACACATGCGAAGTTTCTGGCAGTGCGCCACGATGGAACCGGCAAAGATTGATGAGTTGATTGCTGCCGAAGTTTGCTTTTTACATGGGGTCAAAGACCACTCGGTCCTTGACCATGTGCGAAAACGATTCGTCCACTGATTCCAGCCCCAGCGTATTTTTTATTTTTCCCCCTTGACAAATCCTCAAAGGACTCAGTTCTATTGTTGGAACTAAAGCACTTTCCACCTCGTTCCGGGTAGAACTGGGCCTAATTGTGTCGGCTGGCCCGCGATGCAAGGTCCGTCGCAACCGCTTGCGGCAAAACAGTTTTAACCCGGATGGAGTCAGCAAAAAATACGCTGGACCCCTCCCACCAATAGAATAATTATATGCCCGGCCAGTGTTTAACCCCCGCAGCACTCTCTGATATTGCGCGCAAAGATACCTCCCGCCTCACAGGCACAATCGCTAAGGCGCTTGCTGCCAACTCCCCGTTCGTCAATGTCATCGGTGGCGGAACCTTCCCCTCCGGCGTCAGCGATGAAATCCGAACGACTGTTCAGATGCAAGCGGCTCCCGGCGACTCGCTCGCCCTGCCGACCTTCGTCTGCGACACCGAACTCTGCGGTACCGTTGGTCTCCAAGACCTTACGGACGCCGTTGATTTTACGGCTCGGCTGGAATCAAAGCGTGGATTCGGCCCCCGTGTTTGCGTGAAGAAAGGCTATGCCTCCTTCAAAACCAGCTACCTCGCCGCCGAGGATAGCATGAAGAAGCTGGTGACTCAGTATGTCAATTCTGACATTCGTGCGCAGCTCTACCTGCGCTCCGCCTCGAAATTCAATGCCGCCAAGGGCTATGATTTCAACTCCCTGTTTACGGGCGGCAATGAAACGGACGTGGGCGTTAAGTTCGCCCCCATCAACCCGACCGGCCCGGTCTCCTTCAAGGCGTTGCACGCCATTGCGCGCTACCTCAAAGAAGCTCTTTTCGCGGACACGTTCGGCGACAATGGCAAGGGCATGTTCCGGTTCATCGGCTCGGCGGACATTATCGAAGCCTTCCGCGCCGAGACGGGCGTTAAGGAAATTCTGATTGCTTTGACCACGGGCTCTTTCAAGATGGGAGAGACCGCTGTCTCGGCTTACAGCTTCGAGGAGTCCCCGGCGTATCGCGGGATTAGCTTCGCGGTTGACCAGCGCCCTCTCCGCGCCAGCTCCATCTCGGGCTCGGGCGTGCCGGTGCTCGTTGACCCCGTAATCCTCGTCTCCAACGTCAGCAAGAATACGGCCTACGCCAAGGTAAACCCGGCGTGGCTTACTGCGCCCTACGAAATCGGATTCCTCATCGCCGATAACTCCTTCAAGCGCCTCGTCCCCGAGCGTTTTGTTGGCGAAGGTTCATTCAAGTTCGCTCCCCAGCTCCACATGGGCGAACTCGCTTGGCACTATCTGGAAGACAACGATTGTAACGTCTTTGGTGACTACGGCTGGCACAAGTATCAAATCACCCGCGCCTATCAGCCGGTTCGCCCGCAGCACATTGTTCCCATTATCTACAAACGCTGCACGTACGACCTCGGTCTGGGCGATTGTGATGTTGCTCCGGGTTCTTCTTACACTGGCGGCGACCAGTTCGCAACGGTTGGCGTTTGCTAATCCCCAATTCGCAGGGGTTCCCGGAACGGATTCCGGGGACTTCCCTTTCAGGAAATAATAACCTATGGCATATACTGGCGCTCCCAAATCCAATGACTCCGAAGAGGTTTTACTCCAAAAACTGCTTTCCGCGCTTGGCGGGACGCCGTATCTCGGGAGCTCCGCGCAGCAAACGCTTTTCAACCTTGTAACCGTTGTGAACGCGGCAGGCGGCGGCGGAGGAGGTTCCTACCTCGCCACGACAGGCGGCACCCTTTCGGGGGCTCTGTTGGTGGCCGCAGGGACGGTTGCCGCCAGCACCCCCCCGTTAAGCTTTTCGCAGACGTGGAACAGCGGGGCCACTACCTTCACGGGCCTTTCGGGAGCAATTACCGCGACGGCGGCGGGGTCCAACTCTAATCTTTTCAACTTCACCGTGGATGGGGTGGACAGGTTTAATTTTACCCTCGGCGGAAGTTTTCGAGCGGTGAAAGTTGCCGCAGACGACACGGGTCCGAATTTCTTTCTGCGTAAACAGGGGGCCACAGGAAACGCATCGGGCGCAATCGCGTCGGGCGGGGCCATCGGAGCCCATCAGTTTAGTGGATGGGATAGCGCGGCCTTCCAGAACGGGGCCAGCATTATTGTCAATACGACGGAGGTTTGGTCTGGCGCGGCCCGTGGCACTTACATGGACTTCCAGACGACGACCCAAGGGGGGACTTCACTGGTTTCCACGATGCGGTTGCAGGGCAACAAAATTGGCTTCTTTGCAGCGACCCCGGTCGTAAAACAGGCATCTGGAGCGAATTTCACAAACAATGTGACAGCGGGGGGTAGCGCAGACGTGATTGCGGATTTCACCAATCTGTCAACATACGCAACCGACGCGGCCATCATCCGCAACGACATTCATCAATTAGCTCGGAAAGTGAAACAAATCAACGACGCCCTCCGGCTCTACGGACTACTGGACTAACTCTATGTGGGCTGCTGAAAATGTTCGTGTTTACGGGGCCAGTTTACTCGGGACGCTTGTCCCGACATCAAGTTGGTTGATAGAGTCGGGAGAGCCGCTGATGCGCTTTCTTGTCTCGGGTGGACAACTCGCAGTTGCCATTGTGACGGCACTCTACATTTTTCAGAAGTGGAAGGGCGCTCGTAGCAAGTCTCGGCGCACCAATAAGTGAAGACTTTTTTTGCCATTTTAACCGTCCTTTTCCTGCTCGGCTGTGGCTCCGCGCCGCTCCGTCCGGGCAAGTCGGGGTTCAATCAGAAGAATGGAATTTCAGCGCAGGTCCAGCAGTCGGAAAACCCACAGCAAGCGACATCCCAGACCTACCGCCGGACAGAGGAGCTGTCCACGAACGGCGCAGTCGCCAAGGTGACCGAGGAGCTGGAAACTAAGATTGGCTCGGCTCAAAAAGATGTTGCACGCGAAATCACGGCTAAACTAGGTTCGCTCCGACCCGTTATGTATGTGGGAATTCTCCTCTTTTTGTTCGGGGCAGGGAGTTTCGTTTACCCACCTTTGAAACTACTCGTCGGGGGCAGCGTAACTACTAGCGCAGTGATTGCCTTGGCGGGTCTGGCCATGATTGTGCTGCCATCCCTCATCGTCGGCAATGAACTGGTCATTATGGGCGTAGCGGTAGGCGCAGCGGTGCTTTACTGGTTCTCTCATCGGCACGGAAAGTTGCAAGGATTTGTGGACGCAAACCGAGATGGGATCGATGACCGAAATCAAGTTTAATTATGGGATGCGATTGTAACAACGGAGTCGAAAATGGGAATACGGGATGCGGACCTTGCGGGACGTGTCCGGTCAACAGTGCCGACGCAGAAACACTTCCCTCAACTCTCGACAATTTCACCCAACAGTTTTTCGGCACTATTACCAAAACGGAAGTAAACGGGCAGGTGACATGGACGTTGCCCTGCAATCTTGATACAGGTCTCCCCGGCAACCCCCGTGGCTCGGCGGAAGGGCTTGCCTGTTACTTCCTACGGCTTTTTAGCGACGGCATCGTTGGTTTGATTGGCCCTCAAGGCGACACAGGTCTTGCGGGCAACGATGGTAACAACGCTTACACAGTTGTCACGACGGCTTTTAACGCCCCCACCGTCCCTAGCCCGACGGTTCAGTTCAACGTCATACCCTCTCCGGCTATATCTGCGGGCCAGACCATTTTCGTGCCGACAATTGGTTGGCTGGTCATCGACCAGATTTTTCAGAACACCACCGTTTTTGCCAGTCTCATAGAACTCATTGCAGTTCCGGCGGCAACGGTTTCGCCCGGCACGTTGATTCTACCAGTAGGTCCACGGGGGATTTCCATCACAGGCTCGACGGGTGCAACGGGGGCCAAGGGTGACACAGGTGAAACGGGCGCTACAGGTGCAACGGGCGCTATCGGTGCAACGGGTGCCGCAGGTCCGGCGGGCGTGGCGGCGACGAGTTCCAACGGCATCGTTACGGGCGGGCCGACCGATTACGTGATGACGGCCAGCTATGCCAAGGTAGATTTTGGCGCGTCCGATCTTGAAGTGACGCTGCCCACGGCAGGCACGTATCTAGTCATCGTCATGGTGGGCGGGACACAAAACTCGGGCGCAACTCGGGAGTGGGATTTTAAGCTCTATAATTCAATCACCGCCGCCGATGTAGTGGTTTCTGAGACCTATTCTAGCGTAGTAGATGGGGGCGTAATCCCGCACCAACGGTTCGTAATCTCCTTGGTCACGACTCTGGCGGATAACAACGTCATCCAACTCTATGCAAAGAGCAGCTCCGCGACAGTTACACAGACTATCAATACCATTGGCTCGTCGATGATGTTTGTGAAGCTGGCCTGATGAATCAATTACCCATTATCCGAAATGTTGATGCTGTTTTTGCTACTCCTTGTTGCGATAGACCGGATGGACAAAAACTCCTCCACAAAGCCCCGCGTGTTCCCCTCACGAGACCCATCTCGAATGCCGAGGCAGGCGACGTGTTACAAGACGAGGCTGGATTCCCTATCCTTGACGAGATAACCAATCACTTTATTTACGACGACTGGAGGAACAATTAAGTATGGCCAAAATTTCCGAATATCCAGAAGAGACTGCACCATTACCCGAGGGGTGGCTATTCATGGCCGTGAAGCAGCCCGACGGTAGCTTTATCACCAAGAAGGTGGCCCCGGATACCGTGGGTGCGCAGGGTCCGGCAGGCCCGCAAGGATTGATCGGCCCCGGCGGGGATGGTTCTGTTGGACCGACAGGCGCGACGGGGCCAGCAGGCGCAGCAGGCGCAACAGGCGCAACAGGCGCAACAGGCGCAGCAGGCGCAGCAGGCGCAGCAGGCGCAGCAGGCGCAGACGGAAATAGCATCTCCACCGAATACAAGACTGACGACGGGTTAGCCATTGAGACTTTTGAGGACTATTCAGCGGCAGCCCTAACGACCTTCAACAAAGGGATTGGCTGGTCTGCCGACGGGGTGGGTTCAGGAACGTCTATCGTCTCTCGCACGAACCTTGACGGAACCTCCTACAAGGCGCTCTCCATCATCGCCGGGCAATACGGCAGGACATTTAAATGGAAATCCAATTGGAACCGAATCCAAATTTTTATTGCGTGGCGGTATAACCATAACGCCACCTTCACACAAAACGGTTATTTTGGACTTTGCTCGGGCACGACCAATATGGTTGCATCGGGCACTACCGACAATTTTGTCGGGCTGCGGTGGGAAGAGACCACTCTAAACGGGGCCACACATGGCGCGGGTACCCTCGCCAACAGGTTTTTCCTTACAACTAACCCCTATTTTTGCACACGCCGGGGGACCACTACTACCTACAGGTCCACGGGAGCGGGCGGACTTGGTACGAGATACGTCGTAGCAACCGAGGGTTACCATACGTTCCAGCTATTGGAATTCGGACGAGCGGCTGTGGCAACCCCCGCCACTGCCACAGCTTATCTGATGGGCCATAATGGCAACGACTCCGTTTCGGTTCAGTATTCTCGGTCGAAGGCCAGTCTGCTTAACTTGGCTCGTGGAGAAATCGGCAATGGTCAAGCCACACACGCAGGCTTTAGTAACACGGGAGGGGGCGGTGCATCGACTTACACCCTCCCGTCGTTCGATGAATCCACGGGTGTTTTCGATACTTTAAATATTTCTTGGCCGCACGCGCACGCCCTTGAAATCTCGGCACTGGCTGTTCGGAAAATCTTCTAAATTATGGACCCTATCAAACTCGGAAAAAAAAATGGTTGCTGCGGGACGACACCCCTAAGCAACGAGGCGGACCCTAGTTACTATCCCACGCTCTATCTCGACGTGCCGAAGAAACTTGACCTCCCGGAAGAGGGAGTTATCACCCTTCGTTACAAGATGGTGCGGGACACAACGCATTTGAAGGACAAACCCCGCTCATCGGTTGAGCTGGACATCCATGAAATTCTCAGCGTGAAGGGAGATACGGTCAAGAAAATCAACAGCGACAGCGAGGACGCGCTTGACAAATACGCCGAGGAGGCTGACGATGAGGGGAACGACTAATGTTCCTCTGTTCTGAAATCATCGACGACGCCAAGACGATTCTTGGTTTTTCCCGTGAAGACAAACTCTTCCGATGGATTACTGACGCCGTGGACTTGCTCGCGCAAAAGGGGGAGATAGACCCCCTCGTCGGATACGTGGACTTGTGCATTGACAGCGGGTGCATCACGTTACCCCGTGAAGTTGAGACCGTGCTCGCGTGCAACATTGGCGGGCGTCCGGCCCTTGGACACGACCAGCTTTTTTCATTCCACCTCAACGGTCCCGGCGACTTCGGGGGCAAGTGCAACTATTCGTGGGATGACAGCGGACTGCATCCGGTGTATCGGGACTTGAAGTGTCCCTCCAAGGTTGTGGTGTTTCTCGACAACACCGAGGACGAGGGCAAGATTGTCAAGGTATTCGGATACGATGAGCAGCTCCGACCGCTGCGCACCAAGGTTGGTGAGAACTGGGTTGATGGCTACATTGTCCCCACCATTTACGGCTATGCACTGCCGGAAAACGGTGCGCCAACCATCGCTCGAATCACAGGCATCGTGAAGGATGTGACTGCGGGGAACATCCGGCTGTCGAGTTTCGACAACTCTACTTCTACCGGCACCCTGCTCGGCGTATTTGAGCCCACCGAGACCGTTCCGCAATATCGGCGGCTGCGGGTGAGCGCCTCAAGCGGCTGGATTCGACTCTGCTACCGCAAGCGCACCTCGGCAGTCCGCAGTGTCAACGACCGAATCCTTTTGCACTCCCGCCCGGCCATGCTTCTCGCGCTGCACGCGTTGAAGTTTTATCGTGACTCGGACCTCGCCAACGGCAACGCGTATGAGGCCAACGCCGTTCGATTGCTCACAGAACGCGAGTCCACGCTCACTGGGGTTGGCGGAATGCCCATTCAAGTCGATGACCGAAACAGCGTCCAAGACCAATCCGATTACGTTGACTGATGTCCACTCCCCGCTTTGACGATATAGACGCCCGTTTCCTCGCGGGAATGGATTCTTCATCAGACCCAAGTACGATTGGGCAGGAGTCCTATGCACGGGGGATGAACGTGGTAAATCGGGGCGGAGTGTTGCAATGCCGTCCGGGCTATCGCTGCAAGCAGGCATTGCCGACGGGCAATTCACAGGGCGCAGCGGTGTTCCGGCCTTTGCAGGGCTATGAAGTGCTGCTCTACGGCGTCGAAGGAGTGCTCTACGCGTCACAATATCCGTTCGCCGAATCGTCAGTTGTCCCCAACGTCTCCTTTGCTCCGCAGGCGCGGCAACTCTTTTTTCAGCAGGCGCAGCAGAATATCCGATACAACGATGACGCAAGCCTGACGCTGATTCCCTCCCGAAACGTGATGGTGATTCAAGACGGAGGGCTTACTGCCCCCGCTGTTTACGATGGCACAACGGCGGAGCATCAGCGTGGCGGGGGGACCATCCCTCTAGGCGGCGCAATGGCTTGGTCCGGCGACCGGCTCTGGGTCGCGCAAGGAACCAAGCTTTTCGCGGGCGACATCGCCAATCCCCTTTCATTCCGGGAACCTCTTTATTTTGCAACGGTGCTCTCTTTTTCTCTGCCCGGAGAAATCACCGCGCTTGCAGAGGTTCCGACTTCCAATCTTTCGCAGCTCTTGGTGTTTACCGAATCTACCACCACTCTGATTCAGAGCGGAATTCGCAACCGGGAAGACTGGAACGCCACTCCGAATTTCCAGCGCATTCTCTTTCCGTCGGTGGGGTGTGTCTCGGCGCGTTCCATCACAGCCCATCTCGGGCTTCTCTGGTGGTATTCGACTTTTGGACTGACCTCTCTTGACGCAGCAAGCCTGACTACGCAGACCTCCATTCTGCCGTATCGAGACGACGCCCTCGCAGACAGCAAAGGCCGGTTGTCACAAGACCTGGGGGGCGTGGCGATGGCTTTTTTTGAAAGCTATCTTCTCGTCAGCACTCCCTATTGCGACAAATTCAACCGGCATACATGGGTGCTTGACAACGCTCCGATTCAGCGGCTCAACGGCGCAGCCGGGGCTGCGTGGAACAGCTTTTGGACCGGGACTCGCCCGGTGCAATGGATATACGGGAGCTTTGCCGGACGGGAGCAGATTTTCTTTCTGTCCAGAGATTTCGATGGCCAGAACCGGCTCTGGGAAGCCTTCACCTCAGACCGGCTTGACGACGGCTGCCCGATTACGTGGTATGTCGAAACCCGCGCCATCAACGGGGGGTCGCTGTTGCTGAACAAGCAATTTCGTTATGCAGACGTGTTCCTTTCGGAACTGGACGGGGAGATTGACATTGGTGTTTTCTGGGCCGGAGCTTCGCGGGGGAAATACAAGCGGATTCTATCGAAACGCATCAAGGCGTCGAAAGGTTCCATTCGTTCCGACCAACGCATCGCGGCGGACAGTAAAATCTTCGCGATGAAAAAGCAGATGCGAACCATCCGTACGCAGGATGCAAAACAACTGGCGGTCGAAGAGTCACTGTCATCTACCGGGGTAGAGTCCGAAAACGCCGAGTTCATCGACGACGCTTTTCAACTGCTCATCGTTGGCTCTGGTCCCGGCGCGGTGTCGGGCATCCGCTACTACTTGGAGCCCGCCCCCGGAACGGCGGGGTCGAACAGCCCGAACAAAGAGCTGTCGGGTGCCGTTGAGCAGGACGAGACTGAGGAAAATTTCGTAAGATTCGACGGCGCAGCGGCAGAGGCCCACACTTTTGCAGACGCCCTTGCCGAGCTGACGACCGAGCTTCTGGTCTTTATCAGCAACCGCACCGTTACTGTGACTCAAAGCGGCGTCACCTCCATAATGGCGGGCTATGGCGAGAGCGTCATCTCTCAAGCTGACGCCGATAAAATTGCAACGGCGGTAGCCACAAAAAAGGCAGTTAACGAACTGCAAGTTAATCTTCCCAAAATTGTTAGCCTTGGACTCGCCCTCGCATGAACCCCCTCGCCAGTCTAATCGCAATCACCCGGCGGGCGCTGCCCATCAATTATCATTCGCCGTCAATTTGTGTATTGGCGGCAATTTCATCCGGTTCCGGGACCGGCTCCGGCTCTTCGGCGACCTTGGACATCTCGCCAGTCGAGCGTCGAAACGGCCCGGTGTCCTTGACAGTGGCGATGTTGTCAGGCACTAGCGCCCGGTTGACTTGGGTGCGACAGGATTACATCTATTCTTACGTGGTCTTTCGGTCAACAAGTGCGATAGGTCCGTTTACACAGTTGACTGCCAATGTAATCTCTGACAACTACGTTGACTCGGGCGTGCCTGCGGGCACTTATTACTACAAGGTCACTGGCATCGAACCTGACGCGGGCGAGACATTGCCTTCACCAGTCGCGGGTCCAATAATTTATGCTTAACAAAACTAATCTCGTCCTTGTCGCCGCACCCCTTCCGGCGGATTTCAACGGCACTCCGCAAGAGCTTTACCAAGCCATGCTAGAGCGGATGGAAATCCAAAGCCCCATCGGCTCAAACTTTTTCGTAGTGGGCGACGTGGAGCCGTCCAGCAATCAAGGCCCGTGGCTCAAGGGGGGCTCTCAGTGGTATATTTTCGACCAGACGGATAAACGCTACGTCCCGATTGACATCTCGCAATCAGAGACGCTGCCCTTCACCATCAGCCCGAATGCGCCGGGTGCGCCTACCGGGGACGCCCCGCTTGTCTGGCTTCGTACCAGCGGCACCCGCATGATCGGCTGGTATGCGTGGGATGGAACCTCTTGGCGTGCCTCAGACAGCCTCCCGGCCAGCGGACCTACGGCCAGCCGACCGACGACACCTGTTGACTTGGAGCGGTTCTGGGATACGGACATCAACACGCTGATTCATTATGAGCGGGGCTCTTGGCGCACACTTTCGGGCACCCCCGGCGACATAAAGTTTGTGGCTCTGGGTCTTTTAGCGGATGCGCTCCGCTACAATCCGGGCTGGCAATACATCGGGAAGGATGACCAGTCGGTTCGCGGGCTGGCGCTGGCCATCGCCACTAAAGATACGGGAGCGACTCCGGTCACCTCTTTCGCCACTGATTCGGGCATCTCCGCGCGTGCCGCTGGTGCCAAAGTGGGTGCGGAGGCAATTGTTCTCGACAACGATGAAATTCCGCAGCACTCGCACCTGATAGGGCACTCAACCCTGCTCAACTCGGACAACAACATTCAGTTGCACCGTGTCGGGGACTCCGAGACGATTGCGATCCCGCCCGTCGTTCCGCCGAACTACTTCGAGGTCAAGGGTGAGGGCTCGACCAACGGCACCAAGCTTGGCACCGCCGGAACAGGCCCAGCGGGGACCATGTTACTTACCTCGCGCCAAATTGACACCGCAGCCTATACAGGGGCCGCTGTGGCGCACGAAAACCTTCCTCCGACAGTCTATTTCTGGTGCTTGGTGAAGACGTGATTGACTTTCGGGCGACTCGCCTCTATTCTAAGGTGATGCAGAAACTTCTTGTCCAAGTCCTTGATGACTTTCTGCCAGAGCCACAGACTTTTCGGGAGATGGCGGTCAAGAGCTCGTTTTACAGCATTTATGGACCCGATGGAGAGCTCTACAAAAACATCCACGAGATGCCGACGCATCAGTTAGAACCTCTTCTAACAGAAAAGCTTGGAAAATCGGCCACGGTCGGATATAATTTGCTCCGCATTAACTACGCCGGGGAAAACCCGAATAATGCGATCCATTCAGACAACGGATATGAACAGTTTGCGGGAGTAGTGTATTTGAACCGACCCGAAGACTGTCAAGGCGGGACGGCGTTCTGGCGGCACAAGAAATACGACATCATCGCCTGTCCGACGGTCGATGAGATTCGCAGCAAGGGTCGCCGTCCGCAGCGGGTTTATGCGGAATTGCAGGCCGATAGCAACGAGGTGGACAAGTGGGAACAGATTCACGTAGCCGAGATGAAATTCAACCGGGGAGTGTTTTACAACTCCCGCTTTTTTCACTCTCGCTGGCCCCTTGCAGCTTTTGGTGACTCGAAAGAAAACGCCCGGCTTATCATAGCCACCTTTTTCAATTTAACATGATTCGCGAACTTGCAGGTGAAGAGCTCGACTTGATGCTCCCTATCGGGGAGGCGTTCGCTGCCGAGGCCAACTATCCCGGCGGGTTCTCATTGGACGCCTTCAAGGCGAGTTGGGAGCCCTTGCTCATGGCGGGACTGGGCAAGGTGTTCATCGCGGAGGAAAATGGAGTCCTTGTCGCGGCACTGGGCATGGCTTTTCTGCCGGATTCTTATTCGGGAGCCAAAACTGCGTCGGAGCTTTTTTGGTTCGTAGTCCAGTCACATCGGGCGTCGAAAGTCGGCATGGAGCTTTTTAACCGGTTTGAGGCTGAGGGAATTGCTTGCGGGGCCAAGAAGCTCGTCATGGTCCACCTCTCGGACCTCACGCCGGAGCGGCTTGAGAAATTTTTTGTTGCACGCGGATATCGGGCGGTAGAGAAGACGTATTGGAGAATGCTGTAATATGAAAGTCATCGAACATAAGGAGGTTGCGTGGGCGTAGTAACTGCTATTGTGGCCGCAGGGGTTACGGCGGCGGCGGCGGCGGGCAGTGCCTACCTCAAAAAGAAGGCGGGGGATAAAGCTGCGTCTGCGCAACAGTCTGCGCTAAAAGGCCAGAAAAAAATTCTGTCCGAGGAACTGTCATTTGAGCGAGTCAATCAAGCCGCGACAGAGGCCGACAGGCTCCGGGCTCAGAATCGACTTGCCCTCCAGAAAGAGATTGACCCGGAATTGGCCAAGATTCGACAGCTTGGCAAGGAGCAGCTCCTCGCCGAAGTCTCACGTCCAAATGAATCTCTCGGCAGTACACAGGTCGCGAACCAGCTTGTCGAAGAGAACCTGAAATCGGACCCCCGGCTCGAAGCTCTCAAAGATTCTATTATCGGTCGCGCACAACAGGAGCTTGACGCCGGTGCTACTCTCCCTCCAGAATTTCAAGCTGACCTCGTGCGCGCAGGCGTTACGCAGGGTGCCTCTGCGGGCTTTCGTCCAGAGTCCGCCTCCATTGGGGGCTCCATTACACGGGCCTTGGGGCTTGGCGGAGAGCAGCTAAAGCAGGCCCGGCAGCAGCAAGCGGTGAACCTCGCCGGTGCTGCCGACAGCCTTACGGCTTCGCGGGCCGCTATTCTGGGCAGCATTTTTCCTACCGTCAAAGCGTCCGAAGATGCCCGGAAAGCAGACGCCGCTGCTGCATTTGGAATTGGGGAATCTACGCTCCCGGAATCGGGTCTCACGGGCAGAGAAGCCGCAAACATCCAAGTCAACCGAGGCAATACCCTCTTGCAAATTCGCGGTAAGGCCGGAGACATCAAAGCACAGCAGGCCATCAATGCGGGGGAAGCTAATGCGGCGTATGTCGGCGCAGCGGGTAGCTTTGCATCGGGTGCGCTCGGTGCGATAAGCGGGGGGATCACCGACCAGCTTGCTGCGAAGGGCGCTTCTTCTGCGGGCGGAGGGGGGTTTTCTGCGCAGAATCTTTACGGAACAAAAAGAAACCGTTAATTTTTCACGAAAAGGAAATATATGCCGGGAATCGCCGACGCACCAGTAACGCCGCTAAACCTCCAAAGGGGGAGTTCTGCGGAAATCGGGGGAGCCCCCATTGCCCCCGCAAATATAAATCCCGGAGTCGGGGATTTATTTGCTAACTTCAAGAATGGGTTTATTACCGCAGACGATATTCGCAAACGTGAGGTGCAGCGGCCCGTCGAAGCCGCGCAGGCGCAGCAGGCGCTTGCCGACCTGAACACCATCCGCCCGAAGCAGCGCGAGGTTGCGGCAAAAAATTTGGATATTCAGTCCACCTCTCTCGACACGCAGGCACAAACACAGCCCAAACTCGACGCGGCATCTATTCTTCAAGCTGAGCAGATTCTAGGGGAAGCCCGGCTTGGCAACGATAAAAAGGCCATCTTAAATTTTCACCAGACCGTCTCCAATCCCGGACAACTTCCCCCGAGGATAGACCCGAACGACCCCACTAGCGAATACGATTGGGGCAAGATCGAAGAAACAAACGGGGGCTTTCTCACAAAACAGCGAGAGCTTCAAGCGGCAGGAGCTCTTGGGAAGTTTGTCAAGACTTTTACGACGAAGCAGAAAGACGCTTTCGGTAATGAAACCGAATCCGTCGTTCGCCTGAACGAAGCTACAGGTGAAACGCTCGGGAGCACTCCGATTGGTAGCTCTCCCACGCAGAAAACCCCGATTCTCGCAGAAGAGCTCACTCGATTGGCCAACGTGGAGTCAGTTATGGGGAATCTCCAAGACGTGAAGCGGTCCTTTACCAACCTATTCAAACAGAATCCAGAGCTCGTGGGCCCGATAGCGGGTCGAGTTGTCGGCCCCCTGTTGGGTCAATATAATGCGGCGTATCAACTGCTTGAAAGTGCTATCACCAAGACGGTTCCCGGTCTTGCGCGGGGTATATTTGGTGAGGTTGGCGTCTTGACCGATGCCGACGTTGAACGATACAGGTCACTGCTGCCCAGTGCGAAGAAAGATGCTAAAGTAGCGTTCGCGCTGTTTAAGGAGATTGAAGAGACCGTTGCCCGCCGTAGAATAGCTCTACTAGATGCTATGGAAGACGGAGGGCGGGACATCCGGGCGTTTCGTCGCGTCCCGCGAGTCCCCCCTCCAGATACTGCTGCGGCTGCTCCGGGCACTGCTGCGGCTGCTGCGGCTGCTCCGGCTGCCACAACCGATATTGTCACGGTGACCAACCCGTCCGAAGCCCCCCCTACGGCGAAGTTCATCAAGTCGCCGGACGGACGCACTTTCCGTAATCCGAATTACAAAACCCCGTAAGGTCTAAAACGGATTCGCTAAGTAATTTATCTATTATGCCACTACTTCCCGGCGGCGTCCTCCCTCCCGGAGAGCCCACAATTGACCTCGCGACAGCTCCGCAGTCACGTTTCTCTGATAGTGTCGCTGTGGCAAAATTAAAGGCGCAACAAGCCGCCGAAGCGCCTGCGCCTGCGCCTGCGCCCGCGCCTGCGGACCTCTTTGCGGGATTGCAGGAAGTATCGCCCGAAGAGGCGGCTGGCCCCGATGCTTTTGCGGGCCTACAAGAAGCTGATGACCTCGACCTCGAAGATGTTGCCACTTTGACGGACAACGACGCATTCAATCCGGGACGATATGCCGCCGATAATCCCGGTATTCTGGCAGATGCAGAAAAATCGAAGAAACTTCTCGACGTTTATCGGGCTCGTCGAATCCGGGGCTTGGAGTTTGGCAAGGTCGCGAAGGCTGCCTTCAAGGAATCTCCCGGCATCGTGATCAAGACGGTAAAGGGGGTAGGCGACCTAATTGGGGCCACCTACGACTTTGCTGTCCGGCCAGCGGCCAATGCTGTCCTCGGCGCGATGACCGGCACAACTGCGGGAGAACAGGCAGACATTCAAGCCGATGCGGGTCGGAAACAACTCAAGGCGGCGGCGGAAGTGACGGCTGGAACTGACTCCGCTATCACAGGTCTCGCCCAGCTCGGTCAACAGGGCTTTCGCAAAGTTTTCGGAAAGTCTCCGAAAGAATCTACAGATTCCGAGCTGCTCAACGACCTGTTGATGGACGCTGAGTTTACAAAGAGCTTGACGGGCATCGGAGAGGGCCAAGGAGAGGCCAACGCTTTTCTCGGTCTCGACGCCGAACGACTTTCTAAAGACGGCATCGTCCTTGATCGAGATGCAATTGAACGGCTGTCTCTTGTTGACCCGGTTACTCTTGTAGCTACTGGCGGAGCGTTTAAAGTCGTTGGCGCAGCAGGCAAAGTTCTGGCTACGGCGGGGACGAAGATCGGGGCGGAGTCGGTAATTACGGGCATAAAGTCGCTTGCGGCAGGGACGGTTAGGCGTGCGGGGAAGGCCGGGGCAGCGACCGCTGGTGCGACACGTACGGCAGTCAAGGCAGTTCCGGCTGAAATCGCGGGAACTATTATCGGGGCAATCACTCGGCAGGATACCGCAGGTGCGCTTATCGGCGGGATTCTCGGTAAACGGGTCCAAAATGCTACGGCAAAGGCGTTGGAGCAGGCCCAAAATTTGGGAAAAGGCATTGAAGAGCTGGGAAAAGTAGCGGCCCCCGGATTCACTGGCCCCCTGACGAGGGGCAATCAAATCCTTGCCAATATAGCTGCCAGCAAACCGGCGCAGGTAGCTACGGGGGCCATCAAGGGCGCAGCCATCGGCACCGTTGCGGCGGCTCCTCTGGCGCTGTTGTCAGACGATGACACGGTGGCGGGTTCAATCATCGGGGGCGGCGCAGTGCTTGGTGCAGGCGCAGGCGGCTTGGGCGCAGTCAAGACAATCGCGGTTGAGTCCATTGCGAAGAACTACATCGACCCGAGCAACATCCGTTTTGAGCCATTAGATTCTCCGGCCTACGGCGTCGAGGCAACTCTCGACCGGGCACACAAGGCGGCTTCGGAAAAGCTGACCCCAAACGAGAAGAACATGGTGGACACCTTCCGGGAGGCGCTCCGCCCCGCAGGTGGCGAAATTTATGCGCTGGACAACGCAAACTATCTTGACAACATCACCGCTGAGATGCAGCGCACCAAAGGGGCGGAACCGCTGACCCCCGAAGAAGTCTCAAATGCCGAGACGTATGCCAAGTCGCACGCATTTTTCGACGGCACTCTCACGGATGCCCAAGGCAACCCCCGCCGTGTGGTTTTCCTGAATGGTGACGCAAAGGGACTGCCCCATGACGCGGGCCATCTTTTCCACTCGTTACTTTCACCAGAGCGCCAGCTTGAGCTTCGGGAATCCGTGCGCGAGAACTATTCTCCCGCTCAACTAGACGCCTTCGCCAAGGATTACACTGCTCGCCTCGGTGACCCGGAGTTTTTCAACCGGCTCGGGGAGGTTGAGTCCAAAAACAAGATAGCCGACGAAATCGTTGCCGAGAATTACGGACAGTTATTTCGCAATGCCCCCCTCGCCGATCTCAAGGCCGCTCCGGGCTTTTCCAAGAAACTTGCGCAGACAGCTCTGGACGCAGGCGAGCGTCTCGGATTCGATTTGACAGGTGACCGAGTAACCGCCGATTTACAAGTAAAACCGTCTTTTCGGTTGCAAGGTCTCCTCCGTAACGCAGCTAGGGAAGTCCTGTCCCGAGAAGCGGCTCCGTTTGAAGGGCCACAAACGCAACCGCCCACGGCAGCTCCGGCAGCTCCGGCAGCGGCACCCGTTCAACGGGCTCCAATAGATTTACCTCCCCCGCGTTCGCTTGGGATGGCCGAATCCACCCCCATCACTCCGCAAGATATCAACCCGGCTTCGGCCCTCCCCACCTCGGACGCCCCAATCACGCCGCAAAACCTCAAGCCAACTTCAAAGAGTATCCGCAACACGTCAGAGGAGTTGTCCCGACCAGATGAATCGGCTCGCCGCGCCACTGAAACCGGAATTGCAGAGGCTCAGCGGGCAACCGAGGGAACCCCGGAAGTTCGCGCCACGGTGGATAAGATTGCGGAGTCCATGCAGGCCGGTAACCCCGCACTCAAGATCGAGCATCTCGGATTTGCGCCGGAAAAGGGGGCTGCAAACCCAGAAGGTCGCACGTCCCGCCGAAGCACTCAAAAAGAAGGCGCGGCCACCTTGGAGGAGCTTCAAATCGAAAACCGGAAAGATGCCCCGGCAGACATCATTGCGCTGCACGAGAAGGTATTTGTACCCGTGCGCTTTTCCGAACAAGGCGGCAAGGTCATTCTGATGGCCATGTCATTCGACAAGGTAATCACCAACATCCGCCGGGTTGTGGCCGATGCGGTCTCCAAAGGGGCCGCAGAGCTGCTCCCATATGCGGTGGAGGGCGGGAAACTGACACGAGCAGCGTGGAAACAAGCCCTGTCGAATCTTCAAGCCTACGCAGAGAACCAAGCCAACGGGTTCCGTGGCGATGGCCAGCGGCTCAACCGTCCCACGGAAGACATCGGTCTTTCTATCCCGGCGGAGAATCCGAACTACACTCCGAAACTGCTCACGGAAGCGCAGATGAACTTTGCCAATCTAGTGCAAGGTCTGGCACCCTCGATAACCCCCCGAGAGGTGAAAGGAACCGGTCCCGCAAACCCGCCCAGCAACATCAAGGGACAGATTCTTGCAGAAGTCAATGCAAAACAACCGGCGACCCCCTCGGTCATTGACCCAGATAAAATCAATAAACAGGATTTCAAAAGCTTTCCGGGCCGCAGTCTAAAAGAGACGAATCCGCTTCGCAATGAACTCGCCGCAAGAGGCGTGAAGGTGCGGGAGTTGTTGGAAGTCACCGAGCGAATCAACGTCAAGGACATTGCCTCGGTTACCCCCCGCCCTGACATTGACTTCAAAGCTCCGGTAACGGACACCACTCGCGCCGGTTTCCTGCCCGGCGAGAACAACCCGCTCAAGGGTGAAATCGACCGTCGTCTCGCGAACAAGAAAGCCGCAGGCATGGAAATCAACGAAATCCTGCGCAAGAAGACTCAGCAGGAAGTCGAATTCGACCAGCGGAACGGGCGACTCGCCAAACCCCCAGTGAGCCCCGCCTCTTTTTTCCTCGCCGGAGAAGACCTGACGGTGCGCGGAAAAGAAATCCTTTCCACCACCCCCGACCGATGGAAAGAGCTTACGGACTCGTGGGAGGGCGGTCTCACCGCCGAAGCGTATCGAACAGGTCTCGGGCTCAAGGACATTGCGGATGTGGCCAAGCTTGCCGAGCTTCGGGACGAGGCGACCGCGATGCTCAAAGAAAAAATGGCTGAGGGGGATTTCGACAACGCCTATCCTTACGCAACCAAGTCTCAATTCTTCTCCGAAGCTCTGGGAGCCGCTACCGATACGGGCAGCGCGGCAAATCCTCGCATGGGCTGGCGTCGGCAGTTTTCCGACATGTCTCCGCCCTTTCCAAACGTCGCTCCCCCGGCCACTAAGGCGGCATTCCTGCCCGGCGAGAACAACCCGCTCAAGGGTGAAATCGACCGTCGTCTCGCGAACAAGAAAGCCGCAGGCATGGAAATCAACGAAATCCTGCGCAAGAAGACTCAGCAGGAAGTCGAATTCGACCAGCGGAACGGGCGGCTTGCCAAGCCCCCAGTGAGCCCCGCCTCTTTTTTCCTGCCGGGAACGGACCCCGTGGAGACTGCCGCCATTCGGCTACCGTCGGGCAAGGTTTATACGGGCCGTTGGCATGGAGAGGCAATGATGAGTCTCATGGACGATATTAGCAGCGGAACGTCCAAAGAGAAGCTTCCGGCGGGGGTTAAAACCCTCTCGGATTTCTTGGAAGGCGATACGGCTTCGGGATTTGTCGAAGACGGATTCCTTACCCGCAACGGAGAGTTTTTAAACCGCGCCGAGGCACTCGACCGCACAGAACAAATCGGACAGCTCAAACGGGAGGAGGCGGGCAAGTTCCAGCGCGCAGGCGTTTTGGAATCGGACGAGTTTTCCACAAAGCGGGCTTTCCTCCCGGCATCCGACGTGAAGCCGAAGAACAAGAAGAAATCGGGGAGCCCTGTCGCATTGCCACTCCCCAAGTCTGACCGGACGGATGAAGATTCAGAAGTCAAACCAAAGAAAAAATAATTATGCCAATTCAACCCTCTGACATCGTAGCCGCTCCCGGAGCTACGCC
>Ga0163152_10001721_pt1 | contig 33696 bp, 32 predicted proteins | sample OliLakLV19MP8IB2_FD_148635 | JGI IMG/M metagenome (GOLD analysis project Ga0163152, IMG submission 148635) | Freshwater microbial mat bacterial communities from Lake Vanda, McMurdo Dry Valleys, Antarctica - Oligotrophic Lake LV.19.MP8.IB-2 | ecosystem: Environmental > Aquatic > Freshwater >...
CGGCAAATGAACCAACCTTTGATGCTGTATGGAAACAAATAGAACCATTCATTAAAAATCAAAATGTAGTAGCTCACAATGGATTTGCTTTTGACTTTCAGTGCTTAAAACAAACTTTGGAATATTATGGACTTTCAAATCCGGAATTTACAGGACATTGCACCTATCGAATTTTCGGGGCTAACTTGGCTTCACTTTGTGGAGAATATAACATCCCTTTGAACCACCACGATGCTTTAAGTGATGCAATGGCTTGTGCCCAACTTTTTAAAATACATTTACAAAAACAATAATTCGGATGGCTGAAAACAAAACAACCTTAAAAACCATTAGCGAACTACTACAAAATAGTTTCTTTATACCATCTTATCAAAGAGGATATCGTTGGACAAAACAGCAAGTTGAAGATTTGTTGAATGATATAGAAGAATTCTCACGAAAGGAGGTAAAAGATTCTGAAGAAAAGACTTGGTATTGTTTACAGCCAATTGTTGTAAAAAAATACACTGAGAAAATGAAACAAGAGTTTAATTTAAATAATTCCAAAGAATGGTTTGAAGTAATTGATGGGCAGCAAAGACTCACTACCATATATCTACTTATACATTACATTAATAAAATGTGGAAAGGCAAACAAAAACTTAAAGAGTTCACTCTTTCTTATCAAACGAGACCCAATAGCGAGAAATTTCTAAAAGAAATAAAAATTGATGAAACTACAGACAGTCTTGATACTGCTGAGGATAACATAGACTTCCACTTTATATCTAATGCATATATTACAATTCATGAGTGGGTTAAAAAAAGAAAACTAATAGATACAGGAAGTTTTGAATCCAAATTTGCACATTCAACTAAAGTAATTTGGTATGAAACTGCTGATACAGATTCAATAGATATTTTCACCCGAATAAATATGGGTAAAATTCCACTGACAAATGCGGAATTGATAAAGGCTTTATTTTTAAATAGCTCAAATTTCGGATATCTAGATTCCGAAAAACTTAGACTTAAACAATTGGAAATTGCATCTGAATGGGACAGAATGGAATTTACTTTACAGGATGATTCATTTTGGTATTTCATAAATAAAGAAGCTAATAATTTAGCTACACGGATTGAGTTCATTTTTGATTTAATGGCAGAAAAGGAAACAAAACCTGACCCATATTCTACCTTTCGTTATTTTAATGAGAAGTTCAAAGGCAAAATTGATGATGAAATAAGTAATAACTGGCAAGAGATAAAGAAGTATTACCAAACACTTGAAGAATGGTTTAATGACCGAATTCTTTACCACAAGATTGGATATTTAATAACCGTTGGTTTTTCTATTAAATCGCTCTTAAAAGAAAAAAAAGATAAATCGAAAACAGAATTCAAAAATTGGCTGAATAAACAGATTGAAGATAAAATTCAAGGAATAGATACTTCTACTATAGAATATGGAAACCCAAATGTCCATAATGTTCTTTTGCTTCACAATATTCAAACCATGCTAAAAAATGAAGATGAGACTAATAGATTCCCTTTCGATAGATATAAAAAAGAACATTGGGATGTAGAACATATTCATGCCATTGCAACAGAGGTGAAAGTTAAAAAGGAAAATCAAATAGAATGGCTAGAAAACAATTTTGTTAAAACTAAAATTCACAATAATGAAGAGAAAAACAACCAAATAGAAAACTCGATTGAAGCAAAAGACACAATTGACGAAAATGAATTTGCAATCATTGTTGAATATATATTAGGAGAAGAAGACAATACATTAAGAAATCTTTGTCTACTAGATAGAGGTACCAATCGTTCATATAAAAATGATGGCTTCAAGGAAAAACGAAAGAAAATTATAGCAAGAGAAATAGAAGGCACTTTTATTCCTACTTGCACAAAAAATGTTTTCATGAAATACTATTCACCCGATGTAAAGGATATTGAAATATGGAATGAAAGCGACAGAGAATCGTATCGTAATAAAATTAAAGAGTCGTTAAAATTATCATAAGAAATGAGTAATCCAACATCACAGAAATTAACTTTCCTTGAGTTAATCGTTAAATATAAAATAGAAATCCCTATCATTCAAAGAGATTATGCTCAAGGAAGAAAAGGGAAAGAAGAATTAAGAAAAAATTTCTTGGGTGCGTTACATAATGCAATTACAAACGAAGTGCCGTTAGAGTTGGATTTTGTTTACGGGAGTGTAAAAGATGAAGTTTTACAACCACTTGATGGGCAACAGCGATTAACAACATTGTTTCTGTTGCATTATTATATTGCTACAAAAGAAAACAAGTTAGGTAAAGTCAAAGAACTGCTAACAAAGTTTACATACGAAACACGCAGTAGTTCTAGAGAATTTTGTTATGAGCTAGTAAATAAAGGAATTGGCATGAATGATATTCTCAACCCTTCTGAACTTATTATTGATAGCTCTTGGTTTTTTCTTTCGTGGAAAAAAGACCCAACAATAAAATCAATGCTGACAATGTTAGATTCAATTCATCAAGAATTTCAGAATGGAACTGACTTATGGGATAAACTAAATAACATAAGCTTTCAATACATAGAATTAGAAAACTTCGGGCTTTCAGATGACCTATATATAAAAATGAACGCTAGAGGAAAAGCGCTAACTGAGTTTGAAAATTTTAAGGCAAAGTTTGAGCAGTATATTTCAGGTAATGAATGGGAAAGTGAAACTAAAACAACTGATACATTCTCACATAAAATAGATACGACATGGACAGATTTGTTTTGGAAATACCGGAATAATGAAAATCTTTTTGATGACTCGTTTTTGAATTTTTTTAGAACAATGGCAGTAATCAATTATGCATTGATTGGAGACATTAAAAGTGATAAGTTTAGAATTGACCTTGATTTATTGAGGGATAACACAAAGGAAATTTCATTCAATCAATATGTTGAGTTAGGTTGTATTGACTTAGAATATTTCCAAATAATTAAAGCTGTTTTAGACCAATTATCGCATAATGATAATCCGAAAATATTTCTTAAGGCTTATGTAAATGAAAAAACTTTATTCAAAGGAACAATCCAAAATGACTTTGGTTATGCCGATTTGGTAATTATGTTTTCATTATATAAGTATTTAGCACTAGAAGAGAAAGTTATTACAGAAAATTTAACCAATTGGATACGCATCATTCGTAATCTTGTAGAAGGCACAAGACCATATCTATTTAATAACACAACTGAATTTGCCAATTCACTTCGTTCAGTTAACGAATTATTAAAATACAGAAATTCCATTGTTGAACATTTTGCGAATTCTCAACTCGTAAATCTCTCTGGCTTTATTGGAGAACAATTAAATGAAGAGAAGCAGAAAGCAAAACTAATTTTACAAAGTGAGGAATGGAAAAAAGCCATTATTGAAATCGAAAACCACAAATATTTTAATGGCCAAATCGGGTTTTTATTAGATTGGTGCAAGGAGGAAGACAAGCCTAATTTGGATTTATTTAAGAAATATGCTGAAAAATCCGAAGCAATTTTTGGAGATATTGGATTGAATAATTTCGACAATTATCTCTTTGAAAGAGCATTATTAGCTACCGGAGATTATTTGTTGAAGAAAGGACAAAACTATAGTTTTCTAGTAGATAAAGACCGTGATATAAGTTGGAAAAGACTGCTAAGAGATAATAATGATAAAAGAAAAGTTCTGAAATCATTATTTGATTCTATTAACACAACTTATTTAAATCAAGATTTAAGAACTGTTATCGGCAATTTTAATGATAAAGGAGATTGGCGGTATCATTTCATAAAGCATCCGGAAATTTTTAAACAATGTGACAAGAATAAATTAATCAGGTGGATTGATGAGAAGGATATTCTTTTATTAGGTTCTTCAACTACAGCGGGCTATCATTCTGAGTATTATTCCTATTCGTTGTATCTCGATTTGAAAGGAAAAATTGACAATGCAAAGTATAATCCTCAGCAGGGGAAAGAGAACCCTAAAACATTCACGTTTGTCAAAAACAAAGAATATGCAGTTTCATTTGAACAAGGGAAATATAGAATAGCCGGTATAGATCCTGTGCCTGTTTTTGACAATCAAAATGAAGTCGTTGATTTTTTAGAAAAATTACTCAAAAGCTAAATGTCAAAGCGAGGCTACATATCACGTTACCTGCTGGTTTTAAAAAAGCTAAAACTAAAACCATATTCAACTTATGAGGAGTTACAAGCCTATATTGAAAATCAGGTTGACTATCTGCAAATGCAAGACGATACTTTGAATATCGGCTTCTCCAAGAGAACTTTTCAGAGGGACATTAAAGAAATCAGAAACCTTTTCGGAATTGACATTGAATATTCAAAATCACGGAAGGGGTATTTCATTTCTCAAAGCGAAATGGAAAACATGAGTTTTCAAAGGATGATTGAAGCGTTTGACATGTTCAATTCATTGAATCTTGCACAAGACCTTACGCCTTTTATCTATTTGGAAAAACGCAAACCACAGGGAACAGAAAACCTATACGGACTGCTTCATGCAATTAAAAATAAATTACAAGTAAAATTTTCCTATCAGAAATTTTGGGAAGAGGAACCAAATACGCGGACGGCAGAACCTTATGGTTTGAAGGAGTTTAAGAACCGTTGGTATATTATGGCAAATGACTTGGGTGATTCGCGGATAAAAAGCTTTGCCCTTGATCGGTTGACTGATCTAGACATTACAAAGAAGTCGTTTGAGTATCCAAAAACGTTCGACATTGAAGAAAGTTATCGCTACTGTTTTGGTATCATTAGCCCGGGCGGCCAAAAGCCGGAGGAAATAGTTTTATCATTTGACCCTTATCAGGGGAAATATATCAAGTCATTACCATTGCACAACTCACAACAAATTCTCATTGACAATGAAGATGAGCTGCAAGTAAAGCTTAACCTCTGTATTACTTTCGACTTTGTAATGGAACTTTTGTCTTTCGCAGATAATATGAAGGTGATAAAGCCAGAATCGTTAGTAAAGGAAATCAAGGAAGGACATGAGCGAGCCCTTAAGCTTTACAAAGAGTAGTGCCGCGGCTAACTAACCATTAGGGTCAAGCGTTAACACCAGATGAAAATTGACCTCAAGATTTTCATCTACTCTTACCAGACCCATCATTCGGGTTGGAGCCTCCAAATTGAAGTCCTTGAAAACAAAATTCCGCCCGCCTTTCAAATGTATAAGCCCATCGCTTTTTACTTCGATAGTACAATCAACATCAAACGGTTTTGTAATTCCGCCTAGGGAAATTTTAAGCTTGCCCTTAAACTGATCTTTTAAATTTGTGTAAACGGGTGTTCTTTCAAAGGAGATAAAGTAAATAGTTATGGTAGGATATTCAGTTGCCTTGATGGTCTTTGCAAAATCGCTTGTCATCACCTTCATTCCGCAATCAAAGGCTGCGGCTTCAAGAGCAACGAGTCCTTTTTCAAAAACAGGTTTAGCACCTATGCCACCCTCTCGTAAGACGAGCGTATCATTACCAGTGTACAACGAAACACATTGAAATGAATTAACATTGGTTTTACCAGAAACTATAAGTTGACTTGTAGGTTGAACGATAAAACGGTGAGTGAGCGAAGCAGCATCTTCATTTGGTTCGAAAAAACCAATTATAAAAAAAACAAAAATGCTTACAACTGCTTTCATTTGCCAGACCAATGTAATCAATGTTTAAAAAACGAAAAAGTTCCGACCAGTAGATCGGAACTTTTTAAAACCAGGTAATTTTTTTTAGAAGGAGATAGCACCCTGTATGACAAAGCCGTCAAATTTTCCTTGATAGAACCTATTGTTAGCACCAGTTGGCAGATAACCATCATAATTCTGTGTTACATATTCTGCTTTAAGCAAGATGTTGCGGGTAATGAACCAACCACCTGCTATAGCAGTACGGTCGATAGTCACATCATAAAGTGAGCCCGGGCTTGTTGCGCTTTGTCCTTCAGCCAAACTGGAGGTTACTTTAATGTAACGAGCTCCAATATAAAATTTTTCATTTTTTCCGAAGCGATAAAGGGCTTCACCTGCGGTCTGGTGAGTCTGACGATTTGTAAAATCTTCGGATCCCCAAGGCGTACCAGTGGTAACTTCTCCGTTTTCAAGAGAATTTTTTCCAAAGGCATATTCCCAGGTTCCAAATACTTCAAGGCCACCAAATTTTACAAATGGGTTCACCATAAAGGCTGTAACGTTATCGCGGTAGCCCGGATTGAAGCGACCTGAAGTAAAGTTTCCTGATAAAGTTACCGGAGCATTATCCATCACATACTGATAGTTAGATCCTGTGCGATCACCACTGAATATAGTGTTATTTGCAGAAGACTTGGTAGTCATAGCTGAACCTGTTAAACGCACGCGGAGATTATCTTGTAATTGTTTATCAAATCCAAGTTTACCATAAAGCGAAGGCTTACGTTTTGCACCCTCGGGAGTAGCAGGATCGGCCACGTTACCTTGAATTTCACCATCAGTAAATCCAAACATGGCAATAATTCCTTTGTTCTTATAATAGATCTCGGCACCAATTTCAGTGGTAAATTCATCCATGATGTTATTTTCAATCCAAGGATTCCACATAGTTTGGCCACCATCGCTTCTGCGGAAGTGAGCATCACCGTAATTAACTTCCATGTGACCTACTTTCAAGGTTAGGTTTTTCCAGAGATTATCCATGAACTCACTTTTCAGGAAGGTCACTTTGTCAACTTGTAAGTAGCCACCTTTTACCCAGAATTCATTGTGGTGGTGAGATGACATGTAAGAAACCAGGTTTAAGCTTACGCCATCATACAATTGCACATCAATGTTGAAGTTGGCTTGTGCCAGCGCAAATCCACCAGCCATTTCATATAATTTAGGAGTTGTGGGAGTTGGTGGTGGAGGTAATCCATTGCTGTGCTTTAAGTTTTGGTAGCCTTGAGTAAAACCAGCTCCAATACGAAGTTTGAAACCATCATAACCAACGGTATCTTCTTTTGTTGTTTCAAACACGTTAATACCACGTTGATCATAGTATCTGAAGTATTGCATAGTGGGTTGCTGCGCGAACGCGATCATACCCGCAAAAAGCAGCCCGAGTGTTATCACCAGGCTTTTAAAAGGAACCATTCTTGTTTTCATAGCTGTAGGCATTTTGGTTAATTCGTTTTTATTTAAAGTTTAGTTGGACTCAGGATTATTTCGAACGATAAGGTGATTTCGTCACCTGTTTTTACAGAGCCAAACATGAATGAGGGCGGCTCTACATTAAACTCGGTCATGATAATTTTTTTGGAACCTTTAAATTTCAGAGAACCATCACCTTGCACTTCAAAAGTTGCGTTAACCTGCACGGGTTTGGTTGTTCCGGCTATAGTAAGGCTGCCCTTGTTATCAATAGTTTTGCCATTGATAGTGGCGGAGGTTAGTTGAAATGTTATCAGTTTATTTTTATCGGTTTTCAATGAATTGTATGCATTCTTGTCCATTGCGCCTTTACCACTTTTTAAGCTCTCGGCAGGAATGCTAAGGTTTAGCGAGGTAAGCTTACTGGGAGTGCCCGCTGCGTCTGTTTCAAAGGCTGCCTGCAGGCTGGCCTGATTAGACGTCATTTCCCAATCGTGGAGAGTGGAGGTTCCTGTTATGCTAATCAGTGGCGTGCCAGATACTCGATAATTTTGAGCCACTCCTGTGAGTGCAATCATTAGAATCCCAATGCATATAAAAAGCTGCCTTTTTATAAAGGTATTTTTTGATGGTTTCATCTTTTCAGTATTTTATTCCATTTGCTGTCACAAGATTACGCGCCATGTTTCAAGCACAACATGAGGTTTACCCTATGGCGTCTATGATCTTTGTCATGGAATAATTTTTTGAAAGGACTACGAAAAAAAATAATCCTACATAGTATGCATGCAGAACATATTTTTTATATCTTCGGCATCGTTTGCATTCAATGAAAAGAGAAGAAACCATAGATTATAATATAAAGGCAGCTTGGCATGGCATTGCCCGCATGTATAATCAACAGGCGTTGAAGTACAAGGGAACCATGTCAATTGGCTTTGCATTATTGAACATTCATTCGGAAGGAACCCCAGCAACTAAAATAGGGCCCATGATGGGGCTTGAGCCACGCAGCGTTACGCGATTGTTAAATTCTATGGAAGAAAAAGGGTTGATCTATAGACAATCCGATAAATTAGACAAACGGTGTGTACGAATTTTCTTAACGAAAGAAGGCAAACAACATAAAGAGAAGTCGAAAGAAACGGTGCTTCGGTTTAACGAAGTTGTAAGGGAAGAGATTTCGGATAAAAAATTGAATGTTTTTTTTGAGGTGCTGCAGGAGATAAATAGAATGATTGAGAAGAATAATATTTACGAAAGGGCAATACAATAACATTATGAATAGATCAATTCGAAAAGTAGCTGTACTAGGTTCAGGCATTATGGGTTCACGCATTGCGTGTCATTTTGCTAATATTGGAGTAGAAGTCATTCTTCTGGATATTGCCCCGCGAGAACTCTCTGAAGATGAAAAGAAGAAAGGGCTAACACTCGATCATCCTTTAGTAAAAAACCGGATTGTTAAAAGTGCCTTTGAAGCGACACTTAAAGCAAATCCGGCACCGCTATTCAGCAAGAAATTTGCATCGCGCATTACACTTGGGAATTTTACAGATGACATGGCCAAGATCGCAACCTACGACTGGACAATTGAAGTTGTTGTAGAAAATCTTGATATTAAAAAGAAAGTTTATGAACAAGTAGAAAAGTATAGAACACCGGGAACATTAATCACCTCAAATACGTCAGGCATTCCTATTCACCTAATGGCAGAGGGAAGAAGCGAAGATTTTCAAAAACATTTTGCCGGAACACACTTCTTTAATCCGCCCCGATATTTAAAGTTGTTGGAGATAATACCAACTGCGAAAACAGATCCGGCAGTGACAAAATTCTTAATGCATTACGGAGATCTTTTCTTAGGTAAGACTACTGTGCTTTGTAAGGACACGCCAGCCTTCATTGGTAACCGGGTGGGCATTTTTGGTTTATTGAAAGTAATAGACTCCATGCAGAAGTTTGATCTTAATGTAGATGAAATTGATAAACTAACCGGACCCGTAATTGGAAGACCTAAGTCCGCAACCTTTCGCACATCGGATGTAGTGGGATTAGACACACTCGTAAAAGTTTCGAATAATCTTTATGCCGGCCTTGTTAATGATGAAGGGCGCGAAATGTTTAAGCTGCCCGAAGTAGTTACCAAACTTGAGCAGAACAAATGGTTGGGCGACAAAACAGGTCAGGGTTTTTATAAGAAAACAAAAAACGCAAAAGGTGAAACGGAGATCTTAACGCTCGATCTAAAAACCTTAGAATATAAACCTAAGGCCAAGGCAAAATTTGCCACGCTTGAAACAACCAAGACAATTGATAATCTCAAAGAGAGATTTAAAGTATTACTGGCGGGCAAAGATAAAGCAGGCGATTTTTATCGCGATGCATTTTATGATTTGTTTAAGTATGTAAGCAACCGCATTCCTGAAATCAGTGACGAGTTATTTAGAATTGATGATGCCGTAAGCGGTGGATTTGGTTGGGAGCTTGGTCCGTTTGAAACCTGGGATGCAGTAGGAGTTGAAAAGAGTATTCCTTTAATGGAATCAACAGGCTATAAACCCAATCAATGGGTGTATGATATGTTGGCCAGTGGTAATAAGTCTTTCTATAAAGTAGAAGGCGGCCAGAAGAAGTATTACGACATTCCAAGCAAGACTTATAAATCAATTCCCGGCAGAGAAAGCTTTATTATTCTGGAAAGCAAAAGCGAAAATGTTGTTTGGAAAAATGCCGATTCAAAAATCACAGACATTGGAGATGGCGTTATCAACTTCTCGTGGAGTTCAAAAAGTTATACATTAGGCAGCAGCGTTATTGAGGGCTTAAACAAATCTATCGATCTCGCGGAGAAGGAATACAAAGGCTTAGTGATTGGACATCAGGGCGCAGATTTTTCATTAGGCGCTAATCTTGGCTTAGTGTTTATGTATGCCATTGAACAGGATTATGATGAGATTGATTTCATGATCAAAGCATTTCAAAATTCTGTAATGCGTATACGATATTCTTCCATTCCGGTAGCAGTGGCTCCGCAAGGTAGAACACTTGGTGGCGGATGTGAGATGACCATGCATGCCGATATCGCGCAGGCCGCAGCCGAAACCTATATAGGTTTAGTGGAAGTAGGTGTAGGGCTGATACCCGGTGGAGGCGGTACCAAAGAATTTACAAAACGCGTAAGTGACGCCATGCAGGAAGGCGATGTTGAATTAAATGCACTGCAAAATGCGTTTATGACTATTGCTACTGCAAAGGTTGCAACATCAGCGGAAGAAGCACGCGAGTTAGGAATCCTGAAAAAATTGGATCGCGTGTCGATGAATAAGGATCGCCAGATTGCCGATGCAAAACAAGCCGTACTTGATTTGGTTAAGGCCGGATACACAAAACCAATTGAGGCAACAAACATTAAAGTAGAAGGTCGCACCGGGCAAGCACTTTTCCTTGCGGGATTGCAAGGCATGTTGATGGGTCGGTACATAAGTGAGCATGATGCTAAAGTGGCGAAGTGGATTGCCAACATTATGTGTGGCGGAGACCTAACATCACCACAAGAGGTGAGTGAACAATACTTACTTGACTTAGAACGTGAGGCATTCTTATCACTGACTGGCGAAAAGAAAACATTGGAACGAATTCAGGCAATTTTAACTGGCGGTAAACCACTCCGTAATTGACAGTTGACAAAAGAGCAATTGACAATGGCGGCACAAACCTTTAGAGATTTAACAGTTTATAAAAAAGCATTTTCATTGGCAATGGAAATTTATAAGATATCAAAAACATTTCCCTCGGAGGAGAGATATTCATTGACAGATCAAATGAGAAGATCTTCAAGATCTGTTTGCTCATGCACTGGAGAAGCCTATAGAAAGCGTCAGTACGAAGCACATTTTATAAGTAAATCTTCCGATGCTGATATGGAAAACACGGAAACAAGAGTTTGGTTAGATTTTTCCGTTGCCTGCAATTATATCTCAAAAGAAGTTTGGAGCGAACTCGATGAAAGAGCAATTGAGGTAGGCAAACTTTTAAGTCATATGATGGAGAACCCAAAAAAATATTGTAGAAACACAAAGATCTAGTGCACAACGTTGTCAATTGAAATCATTGTCAATTGTCAACTTTTAAAAAATGAGACATAATTAAATTTAATGACATGGACGCATACATTGTAGCAGGTTTTAGAACCGGAGTAGGCAAAGCAAAAAAAGGTGGGTTTCGATTTACCCGACCCGATGATCTTGCCGCAGATGTAATTAAGCATTTGGTGAAATCCATTCCCGGATTAGAAAATAAAATGGTTGATGATCTCATTGTTGGCAATGCCGTGCCCGAAGCCGAGCAAGGCATGCAAATGGGACGAATAATTTCATTGCTTGCTCTAGGATTAGACGTGCCCGGCATGATAGTTAATCGCTATTGTGGTTCGGGTGTTGAAACGATTGCTATTGCAAGTCACCGAATTCAAGCTGGACAAGCTGATGTTATTATTGCAGGCGGTACCGAATCAATGTCGTTAGTGCCAACCATGGGAATAAAAACAGCATTGAATTATGAGATTGCCAAAAACCATCCAACCTATTATACAAGCATGGGACTTACTGCTGAGGAAGTTTCCAAGCAATTTAAAATTACGCGTGAGGAGCAAGATCAGTTTGCTTATGAATCGCACATGAAAGCTGCGGCCGCATGGAAGGAAGGAAAATTTAAAGATGAAGTTGTTCCCATCACGGTAAAAGAGGTGTATGTAGATGAGAACATGAAAAAGAAAACCCGCGAGTTTGTAGTGGCGACAGATGAAGGCATTCGTACCGATACAACGGTTGAAGGTCTTTCAAAATTAAGACCTGTATTTGCTGTTGGTGGATCTGTAACCGCGGGCAATTCTTCTCAAACTTCGGATGGGGCTGCCTTTGTTGCAGTAATGAGTGAGCGCATGGTTAAGCAATTAAACTTAACACCCATTGCGCGCATGGTTAGTTACGCTACAGCAGGTGTTGATCCACGTATTATGGGTATTGGTCCGGTAGCAGCAATACCAAAAGCATTAAAGATTGCAGGCCTGAAACTTGATGACATTGATTTGATTGAATTGAATGAAGCGTTTGCAGCCCAGTCATTAGCGGTTGTTAAAGAGCTTAACATCGACCGTAAAAAATTAAATGTTAATGGCGGAGCGATTGCAGTGGGGCATCCACTCGGCTCTTCGGGAGCAAGATTATCAGTGCAATTGTTTAATGAACTGAGACGCCAAAATAAAAAGTATGGTATGGTTACAGCCTGCGTAGGTGGCGGACAAGGTGTAGCCGGGATTTATGAGTTGTTAAGTTAGTTGTTAGTTATTCTTTGATCGAATGGCAGAGATAGTTTCATATAAAGATTTAGACGTTTGGAAGAATAATAGGCTTCTGGTAAAAAGTGTTTATCAATTGTCGAAGCTTTTTCCAAAGGATGAACAATATGGACTAACCAATCAGATAAGACGAGCAGCAGTATCTGGTCCATCCAATATTGCCGAAGGTTGTGGACGTAATCACTTCAAAGATTCTATCCAATTCTTTTTCATTGCACGGGCTTCACTTTATGAATTGGAAACACAGCTAATTGTTGCGAATGATTTAGAGTACATTTCTGAGCTACAATTAACTAGAATACTGGAACAAGTAACACGATGTAAAAAATTAATAAACGGATTCATCAATTATTACCAAAAGCAAACGAATAACCATCAACCAACAACGATTAACGAAACTATAGAAGAATATGGAAACAGCAACAAAAACTAACCAGGCAATTAAAGGTGGAGAATTTCTGATTCGCGAGACAGAAGCGCACGAAATATTTATTCCGGAAGATTTTACTGAAGAGCAAAGAATGATTGCTCAAACATGTAAAGACTTTTTGAAACAGGAAATACATCCCATCCTCGATCAGATCGATTCAATGAAAGACTTAACCCTTATGCCTAAGTTAATGGATAAGGCAGGGGAGCTCGGTCTTCTTGGAACATCAGTACCACAAGAACTTGGTGGTTTTGGTATGGACTTCAACACAACAATGCTCGTGGCTGAGGTAATGGGTGCAGGCCATTCTTTTGCGGTGGCTATTTCAGCGCATACTGGTATTGGCACACTTCCAATTTTGTATTACGGTAATGATGCTCAAAAGAAAAAATATATTCCCAAGCTTGCTTCTGGTGAGTATAAGGCTGCGTATTGTTTAACCGAACCCGATTCTGGTTCGGATGCAAACTCTGGAAAGACAAAAGCAAAATTAACAGCAGATGGTAAGCATTATGTAATTAATGGCCAGAAGATGTGGATCACTAACGGAGGCTTTGCGGATGTGTTTGTTGTGTTTGCCAAAATTGATGATGATAAAAATTTAAGTGCATTCATTGTAGAGAAAGCCTTTGGTGGCATTACCATGAATGAGGAGGAGAAGAAAATGGGGATTAAAGGATCATCTACCCGACAAATCTTTTTCAACGATTGTAAGGTGCCAGTAGAGAATTTATTAAGCGAACGGGAGAATGGATTTAAGATCGCGGTAAACATCTTAAATATTGGTCGTATAAAACTTGGCGTGGCTGCAGTGGGTGGAAGTAAGATGGCCATTTCAAAAGCCATAAAATATGCAACTGAGCGCAAACAATTTGGTGTAGCGATTTCAACTTTTGGAGCGATTCAGCATAAGATAGCCGAAGCAGTTATAAGAATTTTTGCATCGGAATCTGCGCACTACCGGGCTGGACAAAATATTGATGATGCTTATAATGCATTAGTTGCTGGCGGAATGGATTCTGCAAAAGCAAGACTAAAATCATTAGAGGAATTTGCTATTGAGTGTGCAATTTTAAAAGTGCATGGTTCCGAAGTGTTGGATTTTAATGTTGACGAGGGCGTTCAGATTTATGGGGGCATGGGTTTTTCTGCGGAAGGCCCAATGGACCGCGCCTACCGCGATGCAAGAATTAACCGAATCTTTGAAGGCACCAATGAAATTAACCGCTTGCTTACGATAGACATGTTATTGAAGCGCGCCATGAAAGGTCATCTTGATTTAATGAATCCTGCAATGGCGGTTCAAAAAGAGTTGATGTCTATACCAGACTTTGGATCATCAGATGATACTGCTCTATTCGCAAAAGAAAAGAAAGCTTTGCGCAATTTGAAGAAAGCAGGCTTGATGGTATCCGGAGCGGCCATACAAAAGTTTATGGCTAAGCTTTCCGATGAGCAGGAGATACTCATGAACCTGGCCGATATGCTGATTGAAGGCTATGTTGCTGAATCCGTTATTCTCCGAGTAGAAAAATTGATTAGCATACGCGGTGAGAAAGCGTGTGAGTTGGAAAAGGAGATGGCTATCATTTATTTGCACCGTGCGATTGAATTGGCCGCTGCTGCTGGTAAGAGTGCGATTACTTCTTTTGCTGAAGGCGATGAACAACGCCTGATGTTAATGGGCTTGAAACGCTTCACGAAAATCGATCCCTACAACCTTAAAGAAGCAAGAAGGAAAGTAGCAAAAGTTGCTATAGAGAAAGGCGAGTATCCTTTTTGAGGATTTAGTCCTTATCACTTAGTAATGAAAAAACCCAGAAGAAATTCTAGGTTTTTTTATTTTATCAGCACAACTATTCGCCTTTCAAAGTATCAGCTGGATTAGTCATTGCAGTTTTATAAATCTGTGATGCAATCGTTAAAATTCCCAATGCTAATAATACAATTGTGCTGATGGCAACATCCCAGGCAGAAATGTTTACGCTATAGTATTGTAGTTGAGGTAGCATTTTAGAAAGAATAAAAACTGTGATTGGTGCCGAAATAAGTATCGCCCATACCAAAAGCTTCAAGTAATCTTTGGTTAGCAGTAATGCAAGGTTGTAAACATTGGCCCCCATAACTTTGCGAATGCTAACTTCTTTTGTTTTTGTTTCTGAGGTATAAACAACCATACCCAGCATACCCAGTAAAGAAATAGTAATAGCCAATAGTCCAAGAAAGCCGACAATTTTTAAAAGCACCTGGTAAGTTAGATATGATTCGTTTATCTCATCTTCAAAAAACTTGCCTTCAAATTTCTTAATCGTTGATAATGACTTCCAGGTGGTTTCCATATTGGTGAACAAACCAAATACATCAGAGGTGGTGACGTGCAGGTTTGCGTATTGATAGGCCGAGGGATTAGTTCTAAAAATGAATTCCTTTATAGGATAGCGCAACGGGGCAAAATGAAAATTCTTCAGCACACCAATAACTTCCAACTCTTGCCCATCTATATTGAAAGTTTGTCCAATTGCATCTATTGGGTTTTGTAGATTATAATGTTTTATGAACTCTTCATTAACAATGATGTGCCGCTCGCGCTGCTGCGATTCACCCGAAAAGTTTTGACCGGCTAAAAATTGAAATCCAAAATTGGAGATGTATTGAGTGTCGATAAATTGTTGTGATACTTCTGTGGAATCACTTTCACCGGAATGAATCCATGTAGTGGGTGAGCCGAGCCCCATTAACCCTGAAGAAAAAGAAATAGACTGAACTTCGGCCAATTTTGAAAATTCCCCTTTGAAAACCAGAGCATCCACATCCTGAAGTGGAACATCGATGATGTTCTTCTTTTGAAAGCCAAAATCAAAATTGAGCGAATATTGGTATTGTCGGTTAAAAACAATCAGCGAAAGAATGAAGCCAAACGAAAGTGCAAACTGAAACACAGTAAGTACCTTTCGTACACGCATGCCTGAGGTGCCGCGGGCATTAATCTTATTTTTGAGTGCCAGAATTGGATTTAATCTTGAAAAGTAAAGTGCAGGAAAAATTCCAGCAACAAGTCCTGTACCTAAAGCGAATAACATAAACAAGACCACCGTGCGCCAGGTAAGGCTTAAGTCAATTGAAGCGGAGGCCACCATCATACTCTGAAACTCTGAGCGAATCAAAACAAAGAGAAGAAGCGCACCAAGTAACGATACCATGGCGATCACTACGGTTTCAGTAATGAATTGAAAAAAGATTTGACTGTTTACACAACCCATCGTTTTGCGAAGTCCAATTTCTTTAGAACGTTTTAATGCACGCGCAATGGAAATATTGGTGTAGTTAAAGCATGCCGGTAGTAGAATAAGAATGGAAATGATAGCAAAGACAATCATACCCGAAGCTTCCCATTTAGGTCCGATGGCATTTCGATAATCAGGACCCATGGTAATATCATCAAGGGATTGAGAGTTAAAGGATACTTTGATCGGTGATCGGTTGTCAATGGGAGTCTTAATATGATCAAGATACTTTTGTAATATAGATTGTTTAGTGGTTTCGGATAACAGTACATAAACGTATTGATTGCGATAGTTTGTCCATTGATCGGTTAGCGAAAGTTGTGATTCGGGAAGTGTACTATAAGAAATCAATATTTCAAACTTAAGGTGCGAGTTGACAGGATGATCTTTCATAACTGCTCCAATCTCTAATAAGCCGCCTTGATCTAATTCAAGCATTTTGCCAACCACATCAGTAGTATTGAAAAATTTAATTGCTGCCGATTCAGTAATGATAATAGTATTGGGTTTACTCAAAGCTGACTCTCCATTTCCTGCCGTGATAATATAAGTGAATACGTTTAAAAAATTCGGTTCAGCATAGTATCCTTGCAGTGGAAGTATTCCATTATCCATTATCACTTCTTCATTGAATCCAGAATGAATTCGAACCACTTCCCGAGCGTCAGGAAAACTCTCGCGGAGTTTGTCAGCTAAAACAATAGGAGCCGTGGCGTATTCTGCCGCTTCAAACCCTTCGGTTCGTGATGTCACAATGGTATAGATATTATCCTTGTTTACCTGAAAACTATCGTAAGTGCTTACATAACTTATCAGGGAGATAAACAATAAACTGACGGACATACCGACAGCCAAACCAAACACATTAAGAATTGAAAAATACCGATATTGGTAAAGGTTGCGTATAGCTACTTTTATATAGTTACGAAGCATATCAAGGGAGAATGAAGTGGAGTAATACGAACTAGGAGCTGCCTTTTGTTTTCGCCTTTTAATAGCGTATGAAAAAATCAGTAATAAAGTTTGTCTCCAATAAATGATCTTGGCTTTGGCTGGAGATTTTGTTTTTAGATTCTGATAAAACCATTCGTCTAAATCACCCACCAAATCCTCCACCTTTGCTTGGCCACAATACCAATCAAAAAATCTTCGGGCTAACTTTGGAGGCTGTTGTTTCATTCGTTGGTTGATAACGTTACTTTAGATAAACTCCACAACTCATCGCGCAAGCTTTTACTTTCGGCAACAGCTTTTTTGCCTGCTCGAGTCATTTCATAAAATCGCTTGCTCCTTCCGCCTCGCTCTTGCGTAGCGCCACCCAACCACGATTTCAAAAATTCCTTTTCTTCCAGACGTGTGATAGTTGAGTGTAATGCACCGATGCTGATTTTGCGGTTACACCGCGATTCAATATCCTGCTGGATGGAAACTCCATAGGCTTCTTGCCCCAGAGTTGCTATAGTAAGGAGCACGAGTTCTTCAAATTCACCGAGATATACTTTCATAATAGTTTGAAAATTTGTTGGATTAACGAAAGTAATAATTATTTGTTTCTTGTTTTAAGAAGAAATACTTCGATAAATTTTATCAGCAATAATTAGTGTGCGTTTTTAGAAAAAGCACTGTTCATTTTTCAACAGTTTAGATCAGCAAGAATCAGGCAGACCCCTTATTTACGTTTATTTTTCAACATTTTAGTTGTGAGAATTTTTTGAATGGTTTTTGTTGCGAGAAGTGAAACACCAAGACTATGAATCGATCATCATCCATTCTCATTGCTATCATCCTGGTTTTTACATTTCCACTTTGGTTTGGATTGGGTTTGGGCTTTATAGGATTAGTCATTGGTTTGATTGTTGGAGCCATTGGAATAGTGGCGGGAGTATTTGGTGCAATCATTGGCGTGATTGCCGGAATTTTTAAGGCAATCTTTCAAGGCATTTTTGGTTGGGGCCATCACTGGAATTTTTTTCCGCACATTCATTTTAATGGATTTGTTTTCTTCTCCATCATAATTGTGGTTGCCTTGCTTATTTCAAAACGAAAGAAAACTTAACCACAGAGGACGCGGAGTTTAACTGAAGGGCATCTCTAAAAACCCTTGCACTCATTACCTCAACCTCTGCCCCTTCTCCAAAAGAGAAGGGTAAGCGGAGTTTTTAGAGATGCCCTGAATTATTTAAAAACACGCTAAAATTTCTCTGCGCTCTCTGTGGTTAAACGGATCAATATTTCAAATCCAACCGCATCAACTGTAAATGATTGGCGAGCGCGACATGCCAGAGTTGATCAGCATCCCATTTGTTTCCAAGAAATATATTGCCATACTCCAGATGTTTGATGTAAAACTTAAACACAGGCTCATCGGCCGGAATAGTTTTTATTTGAGACTCTCCGTTCACTAAAACTACTGAGGCAATAGAGTTTGCTATTTGAGAGAGATCATACTCAAGAATTTTCTTTGCAATCTTACCTTGTGTGTGAATAAACCGCAATACAGTAATAAAACCTTTTCGTTCCAGTTCCCGATCATCAAGCGAAGGATCAACCAATTCATACTTCACTGGAAAGTATTTCTTCAGAAGTTGAACAAGAATGGTGTCTTCTTTTGCGGTTCCAAATTTTGGCACAGCCACTCGAAATGATTTTACCATGGCCGTATAGGTTTCACTTCTTCTACCCGTAAAATATTTAATAGGTATGTCCTGTTCAGGAAAATTGTTGATCAATAAATTTTGCTTCTTCAAATTGCTCATGGCAAATCGATAAATAGTCATCAGCAATTCTTTTAGCACGGTTCCTTTTTGTTGCCAGGCTATGGATTCTTTTCCGATTAAATCTCCCTTGCCATTAAATCTCACGAATGTGAATGAATAATCGCTCTTCTTGCTGAAGAAAATAAGAAATGAAATCTGCCGTGCGATCAAAAAATTTGAAAACGCTTTTTCCGGGTCTACCCCAGCAAGAATATCGTTGCTATTGAAATAGGCTACTGCATCAATGCCCGTTTGTTGAAATACAGTTTGAGTGTCTTCAAGGTCTTTTTGGGATAGATCATCATCAAACAAAACGACAGAACGCCCAGCCAATAGACCTTCGGGTATTATTTCCGAGTAAGAAATTCGCTTCAGCAATATATCGACCTCGAGCTCGGGTTGGGCGGTGGTGTTTGCGTATACCGATAAGAAAACTAAAAGGGGGAATATTCTTTTCAAAACACTTAACTTTTGATCATAACGATCTTTATATAAACTCTATTGCCAATCACACGCCAATATACAAACCATCAGCTTCTTCTTTTATAGGATAGCAAGCTACATCGACCGATCGCTGTTGATATTCCCTGCCTGTTTTGAGATTAAATTGATAACCGTGCCAAGGACAAATGACTTCACCAATATGATTCACTTTTCCTTTACTTAATGATTCACCATTGTGTGTGCAAGTATCGCTCACCCCATAAATGATTTCACCTTGCTTTACTAAACAGATGCGTTTTCCTTCAACTACGAGTAATTGAGGCTTGTTTTCAATCAACCGATTGTTAGCCGCATCCCTGTTCGCAAAGATTTTCACCCATCTCATGGAATATTCTTTTGTGTCAGCACAGTTTCTTTATACCTTGATTTTCTTAATTCCTCAAACCTATGAAGAAATTCTGTTTTACGGCTTGTTTATCACTTGCTGCAATATTAGGGATGGCGCAAATCGATGCCAAGCTGAAAGCTAAACTTGATCAACAGGTTAAGGACCTGGAGCCGAAAATCATAGAATGGCGCAGGTATTTTCATGAACACCCTGAACTATCCAATAGCGAATTAAAAACAGGTGAGCGAATCGCCAATCAATTAAAAGCATTAGGACTTGAAGTTCAATATCCGGTTGCAAAAACAGGAGTTGTAGCAATATTGAAAGGGAGCAAGCCAGGACCCGTTGTTGCTTTGCGCGCTGATATTGATGGCTTGCCAGTTACCGAACGAAATTCATTGCCCTTCGCATCAAAAGTAAAAGTACCGTTCAATGGACAAGAAACCGGAGTAATGCATGCTTGTGGCCACGATACACACATGGCTATGTTGTTGGCCACAGCCGAAATTCTTTCAAAGAATAAAAGTGAATTGAAAGGAACCGTAAAGTTTATTTTTCAACCGGCAGAAGAAGGTGCGCCTGTTAGCGATGGTGTATCAGGTGCAGAATTAATGGTGAAAGAAGGTGTGCTTGAAAACCCGAAAGTAGATGCAATTTTTGGATTGCACATTCAATCCTTGTTGCCCTCTGGTCAGTTGGCATATCGCTCTGGCGGATTGATGGCTTCGGTGGATGGTGTGAATATTAAAGTTATAGGGCAAGGCGCGCATGGCGCTACTCCGTGGGATAGCGTGGATCCAATTGTAATCTCTGCGCAAATTATTACCGGACTGCAAACAATAGTGAGCAGGCAAACTGAACTAACCAAAGCAGGAGCAGTAATTACTATTGGCAGCATGCACGCGGGTATTCGCAGAAACATTATTCCCGAAGAAGCATTATTGGAGGGAACCATTCGTGCCTTTGATGACGAAATGCAGAAAAAAATTCATCGGGAAATAATTCGCACCGCTACCAAAATTGCCGAAAGTGCTGGCGCGAAAGCAGAGGTTGATATTCAAATCATGTATCCGGCAACAGTAAATGATCCTACGTTAACAGAACAAATGGCGCCAAGTTTAGTGCGTGCCGCGGGCGCAGAAAATGTAAAGATCACCGTGCCTGTTACCATGGCCGAAGACTTTTCTTTTTTTCAACGTGAGGTGCCAGGTTTTTTCTTTTTTCTAGGGGCGTATCCAACGGAGATGAAATTAGAGAGACAACCCACGCATCACACAGCCGATTTTATGATTGATGAAAAAGCAATGACAACAGGAGTTAAAGCCTTTCTCAATCTTACATTGGATTATATGAATGCAAAGAAGTAGAAAGAGTTGTCAACATGCCAGATTCTTCGGCAATTTTTTTCTGTGTAAATTTGAATTATGATTGAGTTGCTCAATAAGAAAATGCCAGCCGTACTCCAATTGCTTAGAAAGCACAAAGTAAAACGTGCTTATGCTTTTGGATCTGCTATAAAAGGAAATTTTAAAGCAACCAGTGATATTGATTTGTTGATTGCCTTTGAAGATTATCTTGATCCGGTAGAGTATGGCCAACATTATTTTGACCTGGCAGATCAATTAGAATCTTTATTAGAAAGATCAGTTGATTTGATTACTGAATCTTCTCTTAAGAACGCTTACTTTATAAAGAGTATCAACGAGTCAAAGATTCCTTTATACGAGTGATGCAATTAAAAAGTCATTAACTGACATTTTAATGTGTATCGATGGGATTAATTTTCATTTACAAGGAAAGCGGGATTTTAATTGGTATCAAAATTCACTTACGGTAAAAAGGGCAGTTGAACGCGAATTAAGTATAATAGGAGAGCCTGTTAATAGAATACTAAAGACGGATAAAGATTTTCCCCTCAGTAAAGCCCCAGAAATAATTGGATTTAGAAACCGAGTAATTCACGCGTATGATGCAGTTGACGACAACTTGGTTTGGAAGATGATAATAAAGGATCTTCCGGTTCTCCATCAAGAAGTTCTCAAATTAATTTAAATCTATAGCCATGAAAAAACTTTTCACTTTCCTTTTCTCCTTAGCAATCATCAATTCATTCGCACAGTTAAATCCTAAACTGCAAGCAAAAATAGATCAACAAGCAAAGGAACTTGAGGCGAACGTAATTCAATGGCGTAGACATTTTCATGAGTTTCCTGAACTTTCAAATCGCGAAGTAAAAACTGGAGCCTATATAGCCGAGCATTTAAAAAAACTTGGGCTTGAGGTTCAATATCCAGTGGCTAAAACCGGAGTGGTTGCTTTATTAAAAGGTGCAAAGCCCGGGCCTGTAATTGCGTTGCGCGCAGATATTGATGCGTTGCCCGTAACCGAACGCAATAGTTTACCATTCGCATCAAAAGTTAAAGCCACTTACAACGGACAAGAGACTGGTGTAATGCATGCGTGTGGCCACGATACGCACACCGCTATTTTAATGGGCGTTGCCGAAATCTTATCAAAGAACAAAGCTGACTTGAAAGGAACGGTGAAATTTATTTTTCAACCAGCCGAAGAAGGTGCTCCTGCAGGTGAAGAAGGTGGAGCTGCATTGATGGTGAAAGAAGGTGTGTTGGAGAATCCTAAAGTGGATGTGATTTTTGGAATGCACATTATGTCAATTGCTCCGCTGGGAGTTATTACGTACAAACCTGCGGGCATGATGGCCGCGGCCGATTGGTTTTCAATAAAAGTGAAAGGTAGGCAAGCACATGGCTCGGCTCCGTGGATGAGCATAGATCCAATCGTTGTAAGCGCGCAAATAATAACGGGTCTTCAAACTATTGTTAGTCGGCAAATAGATTTAACAAAAGAAGCAGCGGTAATTACCATAGGTAGAATTCAATCCGGTATTCGTGAAAACATTATTCCTGAAGAGGCTGTGATGGCAGGAACAATTAGAACATTGGATGTTGAAATGCAGGATAAAATTCATGAAAAGATTAGGCTAACTGCTACCAAGATAGCAGAGAGTGCCGGGGCAACGGCTGAAGTTACGATTGATAAAAAATTTCCATTGACCTATAATGATCCTGCGTTAACAGAAAAGATGGTGCCAAGTTTAGTGAAGGCAGCCGGAAAAGAAATGGTGAAGGAAATACCAGCGGTTACGGGTTCCGAAGATTTCTCTGAATATCAAAAGAAAGTGCCCGGCTTGTTTTTCTTTGTTGGTGCTATGCCCCCTAACCAAGATCCAAATACTGTACCTTCACATCATACCCCGGAATTTATGATTGACGAAAGCGCCATGCTTACCGGATTGAAGGCGATGCTGAATGTTACCTTGGACTATATGTATCTGCCAGCCAGTAAATGATTAGCAACACCCCGCACGAACTTTTAGAAAAGGGTTTGATTAGTCAGGCTCAATTCGAAAAAATTGAAGTTATTACTTCGGGTAAAATAGTTTCTGTTTTTTATGAGCTTCGCACATTGCTCTATCTCGGAGTGATGCTTTTTACCACAGGCGCGGGATTACTTATCTATCAAAACATTGGCGAGTTGGGTCATTTTATTAGTATCATTTTGCTAACAGCAATTATGTTCGTTTGCTTTTGGTATGTTATTAAATATGCGCAACCCTATTCAAATGGAATTCTCACGGCCCCTATTCCTTATTATGATTACGTTTTGTTGTTGGGTTCATTGCTCTTTATTTCTATTCAAGGCTATATACAATTTCAATATGGTGCACTTACCGAGTATTTAGGTTGGAGTACACTCATCACCGCCTTGTTCTTTTTTTATATCGCCTATCGGTTCGACCATCTGGGTGTGCTTTCATTAGCCATCACGGCACTGGCCTCTTTTTGGAGCATCAGTGTTTCGCCACAAAAATGGTATAGCAGTGAATTCCTTTCTGACTCCAATCTGCACAACACCGCCATTATTTTTTCAGTGATCGTAACAGTCATTGCTTTTATCCTCGATCGAAGAAAGATTAAGACACACTTTACATTTACCTACTTCAACTTTTGTACGCTTATCTTTTTTGTTGGGTGTGTGGCAGGCTTATTTCTGGGATATTGGCTGTTATATGTGCTGCTGATTTATGGTGGCTGCGCGTTTACTTGGTATATCGCAAAGAGCAGACGTTCATTTCTTTTTTTGCTATATGCCTTTATTGCTGGCTACATAGCGACTACCAATTTACTTGCCGAAACAATTTTTAATTACGAACCCGTGCTTTGGTTTTATTATTCAATCTTATCATGCGGTGGTTTTATTTATTTTATTATTCGATATAAGAATTTTTTTAAACAAGCATGACCAGCGCATACAATAACCAGTTTGTTTATAACCTTGCTGTAATCAAAGACGCTAAGCGCTGGGCTAAGCATGGTTTTATAGAATACGATCTATTAGCCGCCATCAGCGAGGAATATAAAACCCCGTTCTACCATCCTAACCTGATTATTCGCATTCTACTTTTCGTAGCTACGCTATTAGCCATCTCGGGTGTAACGGGCTTGCTTGGATTATCTATTACAAGCGCTGGCGTCACGGCAATTTCTATCGCCTGTATTGCTTACGGTATAGGATCTTTTTTTGCATTGGAGAAAATGTTCATCGGGAAGAATCACTTTAAATCAGGCGTGACGGAAGCCGTTATGTATCACGCCTGTGGCTTTACTATTGGCGGTGTGGCTGGCCTCACAGATTTTAACAGCACGCAATTAATCTTAATTATGTGCCTACTCGTTTTTTCATTTGCCGCCTGGCGCTACCTCGATTTATTAACAACAGCTTTAGCGGTACTTTCCTTTGCGGGAATTTTGTTTTATAATTTCTACGAAGCGGGTGGAATTCTGCAACAGGTAATCCCATTTGTTTTCATTATTGCATTTGGCTTATTATATTTTCTGATAAAGAAATTTAAAAACAATCCTGATTATAAACTCTGGACCAACAATTTATTAGTTGTTGAATCAATCAGTCTCTTGTTTGTTTATGCCAGTGGCAACTATTTAGTAGTGCGCGAGCTAAGTGTAAATCTTATGGACTTGTCATTGGAAGAGGGAGCTGACATCCCATTTGCTTATATATTCTACTTCTTTACCGTGATTATTCCGGTAGCTTATTTGTATTTCGGTATCAAAAATAAAGATTTGGTGTTGTTGCGCGTCAGTTTGCTTGTGTTTGCTTTTTCAGTATTTACATTCAAGTATTATTACAGTCTTGGTCATACTGAAATTACTTTAACTCTTGCTGGCGTTGCGCTGATAAGCATGACGATTTTGCTCATGCGCTATTTAAAAATAAACAGAGCAGGATTTACAAGCGAAAATATTTTATCGCATCTCTGGGCAGATATGAATGTGGAGGCGTTTGTAATCTCTCAAACTATGGGTGGTAATGTATCAGAATCAAGCAGCAAAGATTTTGGTGGTGGTGGTAACTCAGGAGGCGGAGGAGCGAGTACTGGGTTTTAATCTGCCGTAAGCCTATCCTTTTTTAAACCCATTCCTGTAAAAGGAAGATAAGTTACCCTTCATTTTGACTTTATTAAGAATTCAAACTCCTTCCTATGAATCGTTATATATTACTTCCTCTTGTTTTAATTTCAGCAAATGTTTTTGCACAACATGTTCCAACATTTGAGGAAGTAATTTCCTTGCGAAGTGTTGGCAGCGTTACTTTATCGGACGATGGAAAGCATATTGCATACACAGTGCAAACAACAGATTGGAATGAGAATAGATTTGATTCGGAGATTTGGCTGAGCAAAAATGGCGCACAACCATTTCAGTTAACCAATACACCAAAAAGTAGTAGCAGTAGCGCTGCGTTTTCTCCCGATGGAAAATGGATTACTTTTCTTGCAGATCGTGGAAACAAAAATCAAATTCAGGTAATCAACATAGAAGGTGGTGAAGCAAAAGCTGTTACTAATGAAGAAGAAGGAGTTTCATCTTTTGAGTGGCACCCTTCCGGCACAAAATTCATTTTTCTTAAATCCGAAAAGGAAGACAAGAATAAAAAGGAGCAGGAAAAACGATATGGCGGCTTTGAGGCGGATGACAAAGAATTTACGCTCGCTCATCTTTGGCAAGTGGATTTTGATCCTCTAATGCCCAATCCATCGGAACTCCCTTGTTACGAAAAAATTGATTCGTTAAAAGTTAAAGCAGGCTGCATTGAATTACCAAAAGCCAAAAGAATTACGGATGGAAAATTTACGGTTACTTCTTTTATAGTTTCGCCTGATGGAAAGTCAATTGCCTTTGGGCATCAACCAAATCCATTGATTAACTCGTTTATTAAAGCAGACATTTCGATTGTAGATTTATCAGATAATAAAATAATTGCACTTGTAACCAATCCAAGTTCCGATGGGTTAGAAGACTGGTCGCCCGACTCGAAAGAAGTTTTGTTTACTTCTAATCTAAGCGATACACTTTCTAATTTTTATAAGAATTCTCAACTTTTTGCCATTAATGTAACTACAAAGGCCACGCGTGAGTTGGCAAAATCGCTCGATGAAGACTTAGGTGGCTTTGTCTGGGAGCAAACTGGTATCTTTGCATCTATTAGGAATAAAACGAAGCGGCATCTCTACCGCATTGATCCAAAAACCGGAGCGCATTCAATATTTAAAGATTCGCCAAGTCAAATTTTCGGATTTTCTTTTGCCAAGGATGGACAAACCGTTGCTTTTGCTGGTCGCGATGATAATCAATTGACAGAAGTTTTTATTTCGCGCGCAAATGATTCAGTCAATCAATTAACAGACATGACATCGCAAACAAAAAATTGGAAAGTAGCACAAAGTGAGGTAGTCAGTTGGAAGAGCAAAGATGGAACAACTATAGAAGGAGTACTTCATAAACCAAAAGATTATGATCAATCAAAAAAATATCCATTGCTTGTTGTGATACATGGTGGGCCAACAGGCATTGATACGCCCACTCCGGTGCCGGCCTATGTTTATCCAATTGTTCAGTGGCTTGACAAGGGATGTTTGGTGTTGAGGCCTAACTATCGGGGCTCGGCTGGCTATGGCGAAGTATTTAGATCGCTTAATGTAAAAAATTTGGGTGTTGGTGATATGTGGGATGTAATGAGCGGAATCGATTATCTCGATAAAAAAGGAATGATTGATAAAAATAAAATGGGAAGCATGGGCTGGAGCCAGGGTGGTTACATCTCAGCCTACTTAACTACAAACTCCGATGTATTCAAAGCGATCTCAGTGGGGGCGGGTATCAGCAATTGGATGACGTATTATGTAAGCACAGATATTCATCCATTTACCAGACAATACTTGAAAGCAACACCGTGGAGCGATGAATTGCTTTACAAGAAAACCTCCCCGATTACAAACATCAACAAAGCAAAAACCCCAACGCTTATTCAGCATGGCGAATTCGATAAGCGAGTGCCGATCGCGAATGCTTATGAATTGCTACAAGGCTTGCGCGATAAAAATGTGCCTGCTGAGTTGATTGTGTATAAAGGCTTTGGTCATGGAATAACTAAACCTAAAGAGAGGTTGGCAGCTACCTGGCATAACTGGCAGTGGTTCAATAAATATATTTGGGGCGAGAATATAGAGTTGCCTATTGGAGATAAGAAATAGAAAAAAATTTTACCATTAAGCTCATTAAGAAATTAAGAGAGTGAATTCTTAATGATCTTAATCCCTTAATTATCTTAAGGGCATCTCTAAAAACCCTTGCTCTCATTACCTCAACCCCTGCCCCTTCTCCAAAAGAGAAGGGTAAGCGGAGTTTATAGAAATGCCCTTAATGGTTTAACCCTCAACCCCGCTTCCATTTTATACCGCAACCAATAGCTTTTGTCTTTGCCACCAGCACAGATTTATTGTTCATCAAAGCATCGACAGCGTCTTCAACATAGCGTTTGGTAACGCCAGCTTCATTGCGTGGATTGTCGTCAATTGCTCCGATGTAGGCAACTTTTAAATCCTTGCTCAAAACAAAAACATGTGGAGTATTAGTAGCTCCATAGGCCTTAGCTACTTCCTGCGTTTCATCAATCAGGTATGGAAACTTATAACTTTTCTTTTTTGAAATTTTTACCATATTCTCATACGAATCGCCAGAGCCTTCGTTAGCATTAATCGTAATTACCGGAAAGCCTTTGTTCGAATATTTTTCATCCAGTTTAATAATCCGCTGGTTGTAAGCCTTTGAATAAGGGCAAGTATTGGAATCAAAAATTACGATATACCCGCTCGCATTTTTATAATCGCCAAGAGCAATCATTTTGCCATCTACATTTTTTAATTTGAAATCGGTTGCCCGATCACCAACCTCGTACCTATCTTTAATTGGATTGGCAGCGATTAATAATACGGAGCATACTAAGACAAGAATTTGTTTCATGGCATTGTAATTTAATTTGATACTTCTTTAATAAATTTTTCAAGTTCGCCTTCGTGCAATTCCTTTTGCACAAGTTTTCGCTTTCCGGTTTTTGTATTTACAATTAAAGTGGCTGGCAACGCTCCTTCCCAATGCTTGTCAATTTTATCGATCCACGAATTGGGATCGGTTTCCGCAAGGATTAAAACCTTCGATTGCAACTTCTTCCTTGCAATAAAACGATTCACCTTTTCAGGGTTTGGATCGAGATCGTAATCCATGCTAATCAGGGTAACCACTACTTCTTTGTTTTCAGAATTTAACTTTTCGAAAAGTGGCATTTCTTTTACACAGGGAGCGCACCAAGTTGCCCAGAAGTTAATGACCTGTATTTGTTCCTTTGGGACGGTCAAAATTCCCTGTAGCTCTTTTAATTTGATCTGATCAGCCTTTTGAGCCAACAAGGGCTTAAAGCCAAGCGAGAGCAAGCAAATAATGAAAAGATGTTTTCTCATAGCTAAAGGAACGTTGAATGAATCTACTTAGTTAGTGAAACTTGTTATTGCAAAAGTAGCCATGTAAGTTGAATGCAAGAAAATTAGTAATGGGGTATAATTCAAGGAGTTAGAATTAACCAAAAAAGAGGCAAAATAGAATTCCACAAAATTCGATAGTTATTCACATTACGGGACTGTTATGCGTTATAATACAGATTATCATATAGTTACACCCAATGTCGTTAATCAGTTCTTTGTGGACAACTATTGAAGACTTAAAAATAGGCTCGTTTCAAAAGGTGATTATAATGATCAGATTTTCAATTAAATAGCTGACCTTTTTTGCTAATTAAACAAATAATAAACTGTCACAATGAACATAAAACAGATTAAGGAAACCTGCATTTACTCTCAAGATTTGGCTGCCGCCAAGAAATTCTATCACAACCAACTTGGCCTGCCTATAATTGGCGAATCGGAAGGGAAACATATATTTTTTCGTGCTGGCTCCTGTGTTCTACTTTGCTTTAACTCTGATGATTCTAAATTAAAAGAACATCCACCGGCTCATTATTCTGAAGGGAAGTATCATTTTGCTTTTGAAGTGGCGGCTAGCGAGTACCAGCAACATAAATCTGAAATCCAAAATATGGGCATACCTATCATTGACTTGCTTGTTTGGAAGAATGGAAAAGAATCTTTCTACTTCAATGACCCAATTGGAAATATAGTCGAGATTATACCCGAAGGTGTTTGGGATTAATTTTTATTGAGGGTGAAATCGAGTAAGCCATGTGGTTGTCGTTCCTGACTTTTTACGATAAGCGGACTCTGATGGTGTGCTTCAAACCAAATCAGGTAATCAACATATTGAATACAATCAGATAAGAGTTTGCCCTCCATTTGAATTTTAATCACTTTATCCTGAGAGATGGTTAAGGTAATTTTTTCTTTTTGATCCTCAGGCAGACTGGAGATTCTTATGTATTCTATGCCTTTGTAAAATTCCGGATCAACCCGCATGCTATTTTTATGTGTATAGTATAAATGAAACTTAGACAAAAATGGTAACTCTAGGTTTAAAGATATCTAAGATTTAGGTTAAGATTACTTTAATTTTGTCGCTTTAAATTTAGTCATTTAAACATCAGTAAGCTTAATCATACTTAATACTACATTTCAAATGATTTCTAATCAACGATCGAAGTTTTCTCTTCCTACAACAGGCGTCTTTTTAAACTGCGCCTACATGTCCCCAATGCTTAAAAAAGTTGAGAAGCAGGGTATAACAGGTATCTTAATGAAAAGAAATCCAGCTAAAGTTTCGATCGATGACTTCTTTACAAACACAGAACTTGTTAGATCCGAATTTGCGAAGTTGATAAATGGTGAAGCAAAACGAGTTGTACTGGTGCCTTCTGTGTCGTATGGTATGGCCAACGTGATGAAAAATGTAAAAGCCACACGAACAGATAACATCGTTGTTACAGGCGAACAATTTCCAAGTAACTATTATCCGTGGCATCAACTACAACAAGACACGGGAGTAAAATTGAAAGTAGTTTCTGCCCCTGATACGTTAACGAATCGCGGCAAGCAATGGAATGAAAGAATAATGGAAGCAATTGATGGCAATACCAAATTAGTTGCACTTGGCAACGTGCATTGGGCCGATGGCACAAAATTTAATCTGATCGAAATCAGAAAAAGAACGCGTGAGGTAGGAGCGTTGCTGGTGATTGATGGCACACAATCAGTAGGGGCCTTGCCCTTCGATGTAGCGAAGATACAACCTGATGCATTAGTTTGTGGTGGTTATAAATGGTTAATGGGACCATATTCGTTAGGCCTTGCTTACTATGGTGAATATTTTGATCAGGGGAAACCAATTGAAGAAAATTGGATTAATCGGTTGCACAGCGAAAATTTTGCTGCGCTTGTAAACTATCAAAGCGAGTATCAACCAGGCGCGCTGCGATATGAAGTGGGTGAGCATAGCAATTTTATTTTAGTGCCCATGTTGCTGGAAGCCTTGAAGCAAATCAACCAATGGAAACCAACGGCTATTCAACAATACACTGCGGCCATCACTAAGATGCCAATTAAGATTTTAAAAGAGGCCGGTTATTGGATTGAGGATGAAAAATATCGTGGGTATCATTTATTTGGAGTTCGTTTGCCAGATGATAAATTGATAGAGCCGATCAAGAAAGCGATTAAGAAAAGCAAAATTTCAGTTTCGTTTCGTGGCAACGCCATTCGGGTATCACCGCATCTTTATAATTCAGAAGCTGATCTAATGAAGTTAGTGAAAGCTTTGGTAGGCAAACCATGACCGATCGTAATAAGAGCGACTACTTTTTAGGAGGTGTTGTAATTGCATTTTTAGGGGCCATTTGTTTTTCGACAAAAGCCATCCTGGTAAAACTTGCTTATCGCGATACAGAAGTTGACACAATTTCGCTATTGGCTTTACGAATGATCTTCGCCTTACCGTTTTTTATTGTCCATGCATTCACATCGTCCAGCAAACAAAGTAATGTTCGGTTTACAACAAAACAATGGATTCAAGTAGCTATTGTTGGATGCTTAGGGTATTATATAAGCAGCTTGCTTGATTTTTTGGGCTTGCAATATGTATCTGCTGGTATTGAGCGATTGATACTATTTATTTATCCAACATTGGTTTTACTGATGTCTGCAATAATCTTCAAAGAGAAAATAAAACCTATTCAATGGCTGGCATTATCGATTACCTATATTGGCCTGTTCATAGCATTTTTTGGAGAAGTCAACTTGCAATCTTCGCTGGGCGACAATTTTATTTTTGGATCGCTCTTGATTTTTATCTGTGCATTTACATTTGCCGCTTACATAGTGGGAAGTGGTCGTTTGATTCCATTAGTGGGGGCATCTAAATTTAATAGCTATGCAATGTGTTTTGCTGCCATGGGGGTATTAATTCATTTTTTGGTCACGACTGAAGTTTCATTATTCAATTTTTCAGGTACAGTATATCTGTATAGTTTTTTAATGGCCATTATCTCAACCGTAATTCCATCCTATTTAGTTGTTCAGGGTATAAAAAGAATTGGTGCCGATAATGCGGCTATTGTTGGAAGTGTTGGGCCAGTATCCACCATTGTGATGGCGTACTTCTTTTTAGATGAGCAGATATTTTTTCTTCAGATCGTGGGGACTTTCATGATTTTAGCGGGCGTGTTATTAATCAGCCGGCAAAAAAGAAAAGAAGTTTTATAATCAGGTGCCTTGCTATGCTTTAGTTGTAGATCAACTTTTCAATTAGTAAGTTCAACACATGAAAAAACTATTCCTTATTTTATTTCTATTCATTACTCAACTTTCAATTGCGCAAAACACGGAGTTGATTTTTGTTTTCCTAAACAAGCGAACGGATAAAACAGAATTGCCTGAAGCGGAGGTAAAAAAAATAATGGCTGGCCATCGGACAAACATTACACGACTGGCAAAGGAAGGGAAACTAATTTCAGCAGCACCGTTCGATGCAGGCGGGGGTATTTTTATTTTCAAATCAAAGTCAATAGAGCAAGTAAAGGAATGGCTAAGTACCGACCCCGGTGTGCAGGCAAACCGTTGGCGGGTAGAAGTGCTCCCCTATTATCCGCGAGTAGGGTCAGCCTGTGTAGTAAAAGAACCTTACGAAATGGTGACCTATCAGTTTATCCGCTACATACCCAACATTGCCAAGTTCAACATTCAAAACGCGCCCGAGATTTTTAAGAAGCACGATGACTATTTAAAAACCATTATCAAAACAGGAAATGCAATAGCAGAGGGAACCTTTGGCGATATGGAGGGCGGCATTCTTGTAATGAAAGGCGATCTTGATATGAGAGTGATAGAAATGGATACTGCCGTACGCGAAGGACTTTTAGAAATTGAACTTGAGAAACTATGGATTGCTAAGGGCGGGTTTTGTGAGAAGTAAAGCAAGCATTATCATAAATTAATTGCTAAATCTGAAATCTCTATGAAAGGAATTAATTATATAACAGACGAGCAAAGCAAAAAAAAGGCGGTGGTCACCGACATGTCATTGCTTAAAAAGTATGATTATAAAATAGAAGAGTTATTCGACTTGATTTTGGCTGAAAGCCGAGTTGATGAACCAGTTGTGAGTTGGGAAATCGTTAAAAAGAAACTCAGGAAACAGGGCAAAATTTAATGTACACTATCCGATAAAAAAAATCTGCGTAAAAGGAACTCAGCAAACTTTCAAATCGGGTAATCAAAAGAATTGCAGATACAATAGATTCTTTGTCTGAAAATCCGAGGCCATCCGGTTCAAAGAAATTGATTGGTCAAAATGAGGTACTATGACGTGTACGCGTTGGCGATTACCGGATTGTATATTCAATAAACGAAATTATAGAAGTAATTGAAATTCGAAGAATAGGACATCGCAAAGATGTATATAAGTAGCAATGAATTTTGATAATTATCTCCTCACTCCGCAACTACAACCGCCAACTTATCGCCCTTTAAATTTATAGCAAGCCGGGTTACACCTTTTAATAGCTCAGCCCCATTATTTAATTCAATCACTTTCCAAGTCTTTCCTTTTTTAGGATCAAGCATGTAAAGTTTTGATCCATCGCTTGAAATAATTTTTCCACCAGGCGTCCAGCAAATATCTTCCCGATCGGGCAATGTGGAGGCAATCGTTGTAATAGCCATCGTTTCGGTATTCAATTTCTTTATCTGCCATTCGTTGCCAGAATTTTTTTGAATGAAGCTGATGCCTCGCTCATTGGGAATTTGGTGCAATGACCGACCGATGTTTTGTGCAAGCACAGTATCTTCTTTTGTAGGTAAACGCAAATAGTGTAGCGTGTTGGGCTCGCCAAGAATAAACATGGCGAGGTGACTGTTATTAGCCCACACATGATAACCAACAGTCATGTTATCAATAATTACATACGGGTCTCCGCCAGCAAGCGGATATTTTCCTAAATCCTGCGCGCCATTGTCGCG
>Ga0163152_10001729_pt1 | contig 33601 bp, 24 predicted proteins | sample OliLakLV19MP8IB2_FD_148635 | JGI IMG/M metagenome (GOLD analysis project Ga0163152, IMG submission 148635) | Freshwater microbial mat bacterial communities from Lake Vanda, McMurdo Dry Valleys, Antarctica - Oligotrophic Lake LV.19.MP8.IB-2 | ecosystem: Environmental > Aquatic > Freshwater >...
GGTTTCGACGACGTGAAGCCCCACGTCCGCAGCGGCTGGGACTTCGCGAACGCGAAACCGGTCGACAAGGACTCCACGCACTGACGAGACGATGTCAGCCGCGCGTGCGCGCGGGTACGGCGACGACCGGGATGGACTCCCGGTCGTCGTCGTACGCCGGGACCTGCATGGAGATTTCTCCTCATTCTCCGCGGGCCACGAAGATCTTCGCGGACGGGAGTCGGCCGAGCAACCGCTCCGACGCTGCCTTCGCCGCGATTTCCGAGGCGAAAACGCCGAACACGGTGGGACCGCTGCCGCTCATCCGAGCGCCGAGCGCCCCCTCCTCGCGCAGCGCGTCGAGGAGCGTGAGGATCCCGGGGTGCATCCCCGAGGTCACCGGCTCCAGGTCGTTCTGCAAGAGAGAAAGCACGTCGTCGATCGTTTCCGGTTTTCCCGATGCGACGCCGGAATCGGCGGCGCCCTCGGACAGCGGGCCGAAACCTCCGGCCTGGAACACCCGGGCGGTGGAGACCTCGAATCCCGGGTTCATTAGTACATAAAACAGGGCGGGAGGTCGAGCGACGCGAATGAGCACGTCCCCCACCCCCCGGCCGAACGCCATCCGTCCCGACCCGGAGTCCTCTTCGTCGCGCAGGTGCCCGTGCACGAAAAACGGCACATCGGCTCCCAGACTGCGAGCGATCATGAGCAGGGCCTTCTCGCCGAGTCCGAGGTGCAGCATCCGGTCGACGCCGACGAGAACCGCGGCGGCGTCGGCGGATCCGCCGCCGAGCCCCGCGCCTGCCGGCACGCCCTTGGAGAGCCGGATCGCGACGCCGCGAGGGTCGTTCGAGACGCCGAGCGCCGCGGCGGCTGCGCGCCATACGAGGTTCGTCGGCCCCGACGGGATGCCGGGCGCGTCGCACTCGAGCGAGATCTTCGCTGCCGGAGCGATCTCGATCGCGTCGGCGAGCGAGATGCGATCGAACAGCGTCGCGAGCTCGTGGTACCCGTCGAAGCGCCGTCCGAGCACCCGCAGTCGCAGGTTCACCTTCGCACGCGCTCGGAGCTGCACGGCCGTCGTCACGGCACGGGTTCCGGCGCCGCGGACGCTGTCGGCGCGGGAGCAGCGCCTTCCAGAAGCAGGCGGAACGCTTCGTCGCGTTCCAGCGAGCGGAACTCGGGGTTCGCGTGAATCCAGTCCTTGTCGATGCCGCACATCGTGGACATGCCGGCCAGCACGCCGATCGCTTCGTCCTTTCGATTTTGCTTCGCAGCGAGTCGCGCGAGATCGCGCAGCACGGAACACGCCGGCGCCGCGTCCGACGGCACGGCCGCCTCGAGGCACGTCCGCGCCTCGTCCAGCCGCCCCGCCTCGAGCTCGATGTGGCCACAGAGCCAGTTCGCATCGGGCAGCTTCGGGTCGATCGCGAGGATGCGCTTCACGTCCTCCATCGCCTCCGCCGCCTTGCCCGAGTTCTCGAGATAGCGCGCGCGGAGATACAGCGTGCGGATGCGCTGGTCCGTCGGGAGGTCGTCGCGCGCGAGCAGCGCGGCGATCGCGGGCAGCGCTTTCTCGTGGTCACCCATGTTCGTCCACGCGGTCGCGAGCAGCCGTGCGGCATCGACGTTTTTCGGGTCGATCTTCAGCGCTTCTTCGAGACGCGGCACCGCGAAACCCGGGTTACCCATCTGGAGGAACAAGATCCCGAGGACGATTCGCGGTTCGGCGACGTCGGGGGCGATTTCGCAGGCGACGCGCAGCGCCTCGATGCCGCGATCGACGTCGCCCAGCCCGGCGCGCTCGATGCCCAGCGGCACCAGAATGACGTGGCTGTCCGGATGCCTCCTCGCCGCGTCCTCGAGGATCGAGAGCCGGTCTTCCGGAGTTCCTCCCGTCATCGAGACGGCGTCGGCGAGCGCGACCCAGTCGACCTCCGCCATGCCGTTGTGCTCCATCGCGGTGACATACGACGAAAGCGCCTCCTTGAAGGACGACGTCGCGACGAGCACGCGCCCTTTCATCGCGTACGCGGATCCGAGTGTTGGTTCGGCAGCGATCGCCCGCTCGGTGGCGCGTTCCGCTTCCGGAAAGTCATCGCGCCCCAACGCGAGCTTCGCGAGACTCGTCGCCGGAAGTCCGGAGGCCGGATGCAGGCGCTCCGCTTCCTCGTAGACGGCCTTCGCTTCGTCGAGCTTCCCCTCGAGCTCCAGGAAGCTGCCCTCCAGCAGCAGCACCGACACGTGTTTCGGAGCCAGCGCCTTGGCCTTTTCGAAGAGCGCCTTCGCGGCGACGATCTCGCCGCGGGACGCACGCTGCAGCGACGCCTGCGCACACGAGTCGACGTCGCCGCCGTCGCACGCGCGCTCCCACACGACGAGCGCCTTCGCGCGATTGCCGGAGCGAAGGTGCTGCATCCCCACGTCGAAAGGCTTCCGCGGAAAGAAGTACCACGCTGCGGGCAGCGCGGCCACGATCAGCACCGCGGCAACGAGGTAGCGGCGCGGAACTCCGGTCATCGCGTGCCCTTTCCTGGTGCGACATACCCGGCGGCGAGGAGCGCCTTCACGCCGGGGTCCTTCGGGTCGAGCGGAAGCTCCGGCGAGATCCGGAGCGCGCGGTCCATCGAAAGGACCGCTTCACCGAGGTTCCCGCGATTCGCGTAGCAACGAGCCATGCCGTGCCACGAACGAGCTCGCGTCTGCTGATCACCGATGACGGAGGCCTCGTAGTACGCCGCGAAGGCCTCCGAGTACAGCCCGCGTTTGTAGTGGGCATCGCCGAGCCGTTGCGCGCGTACGGCCGCGTCGTCGCCGTGCGACTGTGTCTTCGCGGTGTAGCCGCGGAGCACCGGAGCGAGCTCCGGGTCATCGGGGTTCGGCTTGAGATGTGGATCGATCGACGTCGCCCGGTCGAGCGCCTCGTGCGCGTCGACCATCTTCTTCACGCGGCCGAGCGACTTCGCGGCGCCGAGCCACGCGGCGCTTTGTGCGGCCGCGTCAGGATCCGCCGCTGCGTTGCGGAACGCCGTCACCGCCGCCGGATACTGCTTCGCGAAGTAGTAATAATCGCCGAGCTCGCGCCAGGCGCGCGATGCGCACTCGGTGACGGTGGTCGCGGACTGGAGAGCTTTCACCGCTTCGCCGAGATCGTCCCGATCGAAGAGCGCGTCGGCGAGGTCGAGCCGCGGCGCACCGAAGTCGGGCGCGAGCTTGATGGCGCGGCGGTTCGCCGCGATCCGATCGGCGCTTCTCTCGATGCCGGCACGCGCGAGCGAACGCGCGTAGCCGAAGTGCCACTCGGCAGTGTCGGGCTCGAGCTCGATCGCGTTCTTCCACGCGGCGCTCTCCGCCTCGTACTCCCCGGTCCCCTCCGCCGCGAGCGCGAGCGCGAAACCCGCCGCTGCCGCCGCGGAGCGCGGATCCGCCGTGCGCGCGCTCGCAAACGCGACCTTCGCCTTGAGCGCGTCGTCGTCGCCCTTCGACGCACGCGCGAGGTGCGTGGCCCCAGCCAGGAGCAGCACGTCCCGTGACTCCTCCACATCGCGGGCGCGCTTCACATACCCGACGGCCTCACCGAAACCATCGCGGCCGAGCGCGCTCGACGCGGCGGCGCGCACGAGATCGCGGACGACGTCGATGCGCTCGAGCGATGTCGTGGGACGCCAGTCGGCCGGCCGGCGGCGCAGGAGCTCGACCGACGGCGACAACCACCCGAACGGCCACGCCGCGCCATCGGACGCGGTTTCATCGAGGAGCGCCAGTGCGTCCTTCACCAACGCCTTGCGATCATCGAGTCGCCGGATGTCGCCGCCGAGGAGCCGCGCCTCCGTCACCAGCGCGGCGGCGAGCACCGCCTTCGCCGCGGGCGAAGCGTTTCCGTCGAGGGTCTTCCGCGCGCTCTGGGGTTTCGCCGCACGGAGGTCGCGAACCGCGAGCATCCACGCGACCCACGGATCCTGTGGGTACCGAGCCTTCGCGTCCTCGAGCACGCGGACCGCCGCGGTTTCATCCCGCGACGAGACGAACCCGGCGTACGCACGCGCCGAGGTCTCCGCCGTCTTCGCACGTCCGATCGCGCGCTCATAGGCCTTGCGGGCGTCGTCGCGCTTGCCCATGCGCGCCATGATGTCGCCCAGGATCGCGAGGCCGAGCGCGTCGTCTGCCGTCGAGAGGAGTCGCGCCGCCGACGCCGCGTCGCTCTCGTCGAGGTAGCGCCTCGCGAGGTCGAGTCGGGCGTCCGCGGCGTGCGGACCGCTGCGAGTCGCGATCGGACCGAGCCATTTCTCGGCGGACTTCGCATCGCCGCTGCGCGCCATCGCATCGCGGAAACGGAACTCGATCTCGCCGCTGAACAGGAACGCGATGCCCGCAATCAGCACCACGCCCACACCACCGCCGATACGGAGGACAAGGCGCCGGTACCCTCCTCCGCGGCGGAATTCCGCGCTCGTCTCCTCGACCTGAGCGAAGACCGGCGAGTTCGTCTTGCGCTCGATGAGACCTTCGTACGCCTCCTTGATCTCGATGAAACGATCGCGGGCGCCGGGGTCGTTCGGGTTCCTGTCGGGATGGTGCTTCCGCGCGAGGACCTTGTAGGCCTCTTTGATCTGCTGCTCCGTCGCGCCCTTCTTCAGGCCGAGGATGAAGTAGAGATTGCGTCGATCACTCACGGACAGGCGAAGCCTAACATCGGCCTCCCTTGCCCCGATCAGTGCGCAGGACTTGCACGACGGATTTGCGTGGTTGCGGGCAGAATCCGGGGGAGTACGCTTGACGATCAGTTCTGCGGCCCTAATTAGGGGGTCGCGGTGAAACCGACTTCTGCCGGTTGGGATTCGATGAAAAGTGGAAAGAAGGGCCAGAAGAAGGCTCGCCGCGACGATTCGTCACCGGACGGCGGCAGCCCGTTCGACGACTTTCTCGAAGACTTCGCGAACGACAAGGATCAGCCGCTGAAATTCCTCCGCGCCTTCATGGCGGGGGAAGAGGCGTACAACCCTGCCGTGGACGTGGTCGAGGAGAAGGACAAGCTGATCCTCATCGCGGATTTGCCGGGTGTGCCCGAGAAGGAACTGAAGATCGAGTTCATCGAGGGTGGTGTGGTCCTGCGCGGGCGTCGTGCGCCGGCGCAGGAAGCACAAGGATCGAAGCTGCGCCGCGCAGAGCGGCCGGCGGGGCAGTTCGAAAAGAGTGTTCCATTGCCGCGCGGTCTGGACGTTCAGAACGCGAAGGTAAAGATCGTGGATGGCGTCCTGACGCTGACCATCCCCCGCGGGGAGACGAAGTCCGCGGGACCCGATCTCAAAGCGCTGAAACCTGGTGGGAATCCTCGTGAATGACCAGAAGCCGACGCCGAAGCCGAAGCCGAAAGCGACGCCTCGTCCCCGCTCGTCTTCGTCGAGCAGCAGTTATTCCCAGATGCAGGGGAGCCTTTCGCAGTACCTCTCTCGCATCAACAAGTACCCGGTCCTCGACCGCGAGACCGAGCTCGCGCTCGCCAAGAAATGGCGCGACGAGGGCGACCGCGAAGCAGCGCAGAAGCTGATCACGTCGAACCTCCGGTTCGTCGTGAAGATCTCGCAAGAATACCGCACCTACGGCATCAAGCTCGCCGACCTCATCCAGGAAGGGAACATCGGCCTGATGCAGGCCGTGAACCGGTTCGATCCGGACAAGGGCTACCGCCTGATCTCGTACGCCGTGTGGTGGATCCGCGCGTACATCCACAACTTCATCCTGCGTTCGTGGTCGCTGGTGAAGCTGGGAACGACGCAGGCGCAGCGCCGTCTCTTCTACCAGCTCAACCGCGCGAAGCGCCGGATCAGCGGCCTGCAGTCGAAGACGGAACCCGAGCGCGTACGTATTCTATCGGAGAAGCTCGATGCGTCCGAGGAAGAGATTCGCGAGATGGAGCGCCGCCTCTCCGGGCGTGACCTCCCGCTGGACGTGCCCATCGGCGACGACACAGACACGACGTACCTCGATCTCGTGCCGGCGAAATCCCCGTCGCAGGAAGACCAGCTCGTCGACCGCGAGGAGCGCGAAGTTCTCCGCGAGAAGGTCGCCCAGATTCTCGGCCAGCTCCCGAAGCGCGAACGCTACATCCTCGAGAAGCGGATCCTCTCCGAGACGCCGATGACGCTGCGTTCGATCGGCGAGAAGTTCGGAATCAGCCGCGAGCGCGTTCGCCAGCTCGAGACCGCCACCATCGAACGGATCCGCGCCGAAGTCGCGCCGCAGCTGGGCGTCGAGGTGAAGGGCCCGATCCGCTACTCCGCGGAAGACTAAACGCGGTCAGTTGACCGGCGACGGCGCTTGCGCCTTTGCGGTCGGAAGTGGCGTCGCCGCCGCCTCGCGGAACTTAAAGGACTGGAGCAGACGGCTGAAGCCGTCCCAGTACCCGCGGCTCGGGTCGTAGAGACCCGAAAACTTCACGGTGTAGAGCTTGGAGTCCTTCTCGACGACGTAGAGCGCCAGGCGGTACGGCGTCGGGTCGTCGTAGAGCTTGCCCGTGCCCTGCACGAGAGTCGCCGGCAGTCCGCCGAGCTTCGTCTCGACCGGCTCGAGCTTGTCGAAGGACAAGCGGCCCCTCCACGTGCGCACCATGTCCTCGGCGAGCGCCGCGCGGGACTTGTGGTGACGGGCGTTCGGGTCACGCTGAACGGTGACGTGCACTTCGCCCTCGGAGAGCGCGAAGGTGACCGACTCCCCTTCCGCCTGCACCGCGGGAATCCACGTGGGGTCGTACGCGAACGAGAAGCCGAACTTCGCTTCGTCGAACGGCTTGTCGGCCGCGAACGCGGGCGCGGCGGCCAGCGTCGCCACCGTCACTCCGACCACCATCGAACACAGGCTCATCAAGCGGCGCAGCATACCAGTTACCGCGGCCGACGTGACCCGGTGACCGGTATTCGCACCGGCTGGGGCGGATTCACGAGAGCCTGAAGCTCGTCGAGGAGCCCCTGGACCAGGTCTCGAAGGCGATCTCCCAGCGGCTTCGACTCCGGCTTCTTGTCGTCGTTTGCCACAGATCCATTGTAGCGGACGAATCTGCATGGGACCTGGAATTTTCGGGCGTTGTCGGGACTCCTAACCGACCGCTTTTGGCGTCGCGCGGCGGCGGAAATCCGTTCACGGACAAGCGGTTGACTTCGACAGATCCACCCCCTACGGTCCCGCCAAACAATGACTTTCCTCCTCGCGCAAGCGGCCCCGGCCGCCAACCAGCACGGCGTCATCAGCCTCATCCTGGGCGCCGGCCTGGTGGTCAAGCTGGTGATGCTGCTCCTGCTCGTCTTCTCGCTCGTCTCGTGGGCGATCATCCTCGTGAAGCTGATCTCGCTCGCGAAAGCGAAGCGCGAGTCGAGCGCGTTTCTCGATCTCTTCTGGAGCAGCAACGAGCTCGACACGCTCTACAAAAAGGCCGAGCGCCTGGCCGCGGCGCCGATCCCCGCGGTTTTCCGCGCGGGCTACGTCGAGCTCGTCAAAGTGACCGAGCCGCGCGGCGGACTCGCCGCCGGAAACCAGAAGGGCGAGCCGGGTGATCTCGAGACCGTGCTCCGCGCAATGAAGCGCGAAAAGCGCGCACAAGTGACCGGACTCGAGAAGGCCGTTCCGTTCCTCGCGACGGTCGCGAGCGCGTCCCCTTTCATCGGACTCTTCGGAACGGTCTGGGGGATCATGAACAGCTTCCAGGGCCTGATCGGCGCCGAAGGATCGACGACGATCCAGGCCGTCGCGCCGGGCATCGCGGAGGCTCTGATTGCCACGGCGATCGGTCTTCTCGCCGCGATCCCCGCCGTCATCTTCTACAACCTGTTCCTCAACCGGATCAAAGTGCTCTCCGCCGAGATGGAGAACTTTTCGTCCGACTTTCTCAACATCATCGACCGTCACTTCCTCTGATGGGCATGTCGCTCGGCAGCACCGGTGACGACGACGGCGAAGGCGGCGGAGGAGGCTCTCTCGCGGAGATCAACGTCACGCCGCTCGTCGACGTGATGCTCGTGCTGCTCGTCATCTTCATGGTGACCGCGCCGCTCATCAATCAGGCCGGCGTCGAGGTCGACCTCCCACAGGCGAAGACGGGGGCGGTGAAGGACGAGACCGAAAACGCGACCGTCACCGTCGACAAGAGCGGCAACGTGTGGCTCGACGATCGCAAATTCACGCCGAAAGAGTTCGACGAGAAGTTTCGCGCCGTCATCACCGCGCGCAAGCCCAAGGCGGTCTTCCTGCGCGCCGACACCAACGTCCCCTACGGCACCGTCATCAAGGTGATGGACGAGCTCCGCGCTGCCGGCATCACGCGTTTGGGAATGATGACGCGCCCGGTAGAATCGGGATCGGGAGGTAAATGACCGTCGCGAAAGTTCGCCGGCCTCGCGCTCTTTGGGAGGATTCGACCACGGGCTGGCAGATCGCCGCGCTGGGGATCCCGGTGTCGCTCGGTCTTCACGGCATTCTGGTGGTGATCCTGGTCGTGCAGAGCTTCCTGAGCTGGGGGCGCCCGCTTCCACCGCCGAGCTACGAAGTGATGCTCGTCGGTCCGATCAAGAAGGGCACGCCCGGCGGCGGCGCCCCGGCGGCGAAAGCGGCGACCGCGGCCGATAGTACGAAGACGGAGAACGTAAAAGCGCCGGCCGCGACGAACCACCCGAAGAACAACGAGCTGGCCATTCCGGTGCCGGGGAAAACGGATCCGAAGACCGCGAAGGCCGACGCGATCGCGCGGATGCAGAAGGAGGCAGCGCTCCGGCGCGCGGCCGAGCTGCAGGCCAAGAGTGGCATCCCCGCGGCGGCGGCGACGCCCGGTAGTGGGGCGAACCCGATCCCGGCGGCGACCGCGGCAACGGGCGGCAGCGGCGAAGGCAACGGCGACGGCGGTTCGGAGTTCGGCGTCGACTGGAGCACGCTCACCGGGTCGGCGACGTATGAGCAGCAGATCACGGCGATCGCCTACAGCGAGTTCGTCCCGTCGCTCGGGTCGGAGAAGACGCCGCTGCAGTGCATCGTCCGCGTGATGATCGGCTTCGACGGCACGATCACCGCGACGACGATCGAAGAATCGTCGGGGAATCCGGCGTTCGACGCGTCCGCGAAAATCACCTTCAAGAAGATCGGCAAGTTCCCGCCGCCGCCGATCGAGCTCAAACCCTACCTTTCGAAAAAGGGTGTGCCGCTGCGGTTCCATTCGCAGCAGGCGACGCGCTGACCATGAGACACGACCGCATCGCCGTCGCTCTTGCCCTTCTCGTCTTCGCGATGTCGGCCGTCGCGCCCGTCGCGCACGCACAAGAGCGCGTCATCGACATCTTCCGGCCAGACAAGGTCGTGCACCCGGTCGCGATTCCGCCGTTCGAGGTGGGTGCCGGCGCCGATCCGAAGCTCGCAGCGGCGCTGTCCGACGCGATCGCAAAGGATTTGGAGTTCACCGGTCTCTTCAAGCGCGTCGACCCCGCCGCGTATCTCGAGAGGCCGGGAACCGTGAGACCCGACGGCACGGGCACGAAATGGGACGACTGGACCGTGCTCAAGGCGAGCCTCCTCGTGCGGGGCGCGGTCCGCGTCGACGCCGGGAAGCTCGTTGCGAAGGTGTGGGTGTTCAACGTCGCCGACGGCAAGAAGCTCGGCGAGTCGCCGGCGAACGAGACGCCGGACCGTGCGTGGCTCCTCGCGCACAAACTCGCCGACGCCGCCTACGAGATCGCCACCGGCGAGAAGAGCATCTTCTCGAGCCGCCTCGCCTTCATCAACAACCGCACCGGCAACAAGGAAGTGTTCACGGCGCTCTTCGACGGCTCGCGCGACGTGGGCGTCACGAAAAATCGCTCGATCAACCTGTCGCCGTCGTGGAGCCCCGACGGCTCGAAGATTTCGTTCACGAGCTACGTGCGGAATCATCCGGACCTCTACTTCTACGACCGCAAGGGCGACAAGTTCTTCCGCATCAGCGATCGAGCGGGCATCAACATCGGCGGCGTGTGGTCCCCGCACGGCCGCGTGATGGCCGCCACGCTCTCGTCGGAGGGCGGCAACCCCGACATTTACCTGATGGGTGAGGACGGGAAAGGCGCGAAGCGCCTCACCGATCACTTCGCGAGCGACGTGTCGCCGTCGTGGTCGCCCGACGCGACGCAGATCGCGTTCGTCTCGGACCGCGGCGGCTCGCCCAACGTCTACCTGCTCAAGGTCGACGAGAAGGAAGCGAAGCGCATCACCTTCGACTCGAACGGCACGGGCAAGGACAACCAGTCGCCGAGCTGGTCTCCGCGCGGCGATCGCATCGCCTTCCAGAGCCGCATCGGTGGCGCGTGGCAGGTCCTCACGATGAAGCCGGACGGCAGCGAGGTCCGCCAGCTCACCGCGCAGGGAAACAACGAGGACCCGGTCTGGTCGCCCGACGGACGGCTGATCGCGTTCATCCACGACGGCAAGATCTGGGTGATGGAAGCCGACGGCACGAACGCTCGCCAGATTCTCGGCAGCGGCTCGTCGTCGAACGTGTCGTGGAGCCCGCGGCTCGCCTGGTGAAGGCCGCCGCAATCGACGCGGGCTCGAACACCATCCTGCTCGTCGTGGGAGAGACGGATCCCTCCGCGCCTGCGGGTTACCGGGTGATCGGTGAAGAGATCGAGTACGCCCGGCTCGGCGAAGGCGTCGACAAGAGCGGCAGGCTTTCGGCGGAGGCGATGGAGCGCGGTCTTTCCGCTTTTCGCAACTACGTGTCGCGCTGCATCGCCTTGGACGTCCCGAAGATCGTGTCGTCCGGAACGAGCGCCTTGCGCGACGCGTCGAACGGGCCGGACTTCCTCGCAAGGGTGAAACAGGAGACCGGCGTCGCCATCACGATCATCGACGGCGTGCGCGAAGCACGGCTCGGGTTTGCCTCGGCGACCGACGAGCTCGCCGACGGAACGCCCGCGGTCGTGCTCGATGTGGGCGGAGGCAGCGCCCAACTCATGAGCGGTCACGCAAGGCGCGGCGTGACCGCGGCCGTGAGCTTCCAGCTTGGCGCCGTGCGGCTGACCGAGCGCCACGTGAAGCACGACCCGCCCACGACGGACGAGCTCGCGCAGCTCGGCGCCGACATCGACGACGGTCTCGCGCGCGGCTCCGTCTCGAAAACGGGCGAAGGCGCCCCGGACGCTCTGCCGGGAGCCGAGGTGATCGGTGTTTCCGGCACCTGCACCACGCTCGCCGCGATCTCGATGGGTATGTCCGAATACGACTCGTCGCGCATCCACGGCGCCGTGCTCTCTCGAGCGGAGATCGAGCGGCTGCTCGCCGCCTTCCTGGCGACCGATACCGCGGGCCGCTCACGCATGCCGGGGCTGCATCCGAAGCGCGCGGACGTGATCATCGCCGGGACCCTGGTCGTGCTCCGCGTGCTCACGCGGTACCGTCGCGATGCATTGAAGATCGCGGACCGCGGCATTCGCCACGCGCTGTTGCGCGAAGCGATCCTCGAAATTCGCTGATCGGCGAGCGCCGACTTTCCTGATCCGGATATGCCGGATTTCAGGCGGCGACGCCCGGTTTGTCGAGGGAAGTGGGCTGGTCTGGAGGCTGCTTCTCTCTCTCGGAAGCGCGGACTCGCGCGCGGACGGACGCACGGGAGTGATCCCGATCATCAAAAAACGCTTCTCGAATTCTTGATTCGGAAAGGTACGAAGGGATGAAAACGCTTCGCAACATCGTTGCAGGGACCGTCGTTGTCGCTCTCACCGGTGCGGCGGGCGGCTGCGAGCGTGAGATGAAGAAAGCGAAAGCCGACACCCTACGGCTCGAGTCGAGCTCGCCGCAGGTGTCTGCAGACTCGGGCCTCCTCTCCGTGCGCATGGTCGTCTACGAACGCGGTGACCGCCTTCACGACGTCCCGGTGCGCCTCACGCTCACTCTCACGGACAGCAGCGGGAGCCCGGTCGCTGTGACCCAGGCACCGGTGCTCACCACCGATTTCCTCGGCGAGGCGACCTATTCCTATTCCGACCTGCGGACCGCTTCGTCCGGAACGGTTCTCGCCGAAGCGCTCAAGAAAGACGGCGAAACCCCGCTACTCGACGGCGGAGTACCGGTCGCCGCCACAATCTCGGTAGCCGTGCTCCCCGGCACTGCCGCCGTCGTGAATGCGACGCTCCTCCCCACTCCGGCGGTGATCCTGCCCGGAGATCCGGTGACGGTCGCGGTGACGGTGCGCGACGCCTGGGACAACGTCACCGACGCCCCCGTGCAGATCGATACCGACGCGCCCGGAGCGCTGGTGATCGGCAACGTCCTCAACGGTTTGGAAACGGCGGGCGACTACCTCGTCGTCGCCTCGGTGCTCGGCACGGCCCTCTCCGACACGGAACCGCTCACCGTGGGGCCGGGGACGGCTGCCATTGTGGCGCTTACGGTTTCACAGACCGCGATCCGGGCCGGTACGACAGTCTCGGTCGCGGCGCAGGTGTTCGACGCATTCGGAAACGAAGTGCCAAACGGCCAGGCACCCGCCACCTTCGACGTCGTCGGGCTCGCGGGTGAGACGTACACCGCCGACGCCGTGATTCCGAATGCCGGAACGTTCACCGGCGTGAACGCGGCCGGAAGCTACACCGTTCGAGCCGTGCTCGCAGGCGTGAACGCGCCCGAGGACGTCGAGCCTCTGCTGGTCTCGCCTGCGCAGGCGACGTCGATCACGCTGCTGACCTCGACAGCGAGCATCGCCCCGATGGGGAGCCTCACCGCCACCACCACCGTCCGCGACGCCTTCACGAACGTCACGACGGATCTCGTCGGCGTCACGGTGAACGCCCCCGGCGCCAGCATCACCGGATCGTCCGGGACCTGGACCATCTCCGGGATCAGCCTGGCCGGCAGCTACAGCGTGGTGTCGTCGGTCGCCGGAGTACCGATCAGCGACAGCGAGCTCCTCACGGTCACACCCGGTGCGGGCGCGACGATCGATCTGGTCCTCGACTCGCCGATCTGGGACGCCGGGCAGACGATCACGGGCTTGGCGCGCGTCTACGACGCGCAGGGAAACGAAGTCACGCCTCCCCCGACGATCGTGGCCACCACCAACATTCCGGGAGCGAGTCCAACCGCCACCGGCGGAGCGGTCTCCGTCACGGGCGTCGCCCGGACCGGCAGCTACACGGTGACCGCGACGATCATGGGCACCGGGATCTCGGACCCGGAGTCCGTGACGATCCAGGACGTCACCGTGCCGGCCATCTCGTTTACGGGCTTGCTCGCCGACCAGTCGGTGGGTATCGGGCTCGGCTATGCGCTCAACGTCTCGGCCTCCGATTCGGTCGGCGTGGCAAAGATCGAGGGCTACGTCAGCGGTGGCGGTGAGCTGGACGGGTTCGGCCCGATCGGAGGGGTGCCCTCCTTCGTGAGGTTCTACCCCAACAACAGCATCAACGCCTCGGCCCTTCCGAGCTTCACGGTGGCGGGCGGAACGCCCACTCGCACCGCGATCCAGATCACGTTCCAGGCGACCGACATGGCGGGCAACGTCTCCAACGTCACTCGCCAGGTCTTCGTCGATCCCGCGGCCAACCTCGTTCCCTCGCTTGCCGCGGGCCTCGTGGCTCGCACAGTGGCCGAGGACGACAATACGGGACTTACCGGAACGATCCGGACCGACGGTATCGACTGCAAGGTCGTCGGCCTGAACACGATCGTCGCGGTCCCCGACCGCAACAACTCGGCGCTCTACGCCTTCACCGTTCCCGCGGTCGGGACGTTCCACAGCTTCGGAACCGGAGGAACGTTCGCCGATCGCGTCGACACCGGACTCGGTGGACCGCGCGGCGCGGAATACGCGCCGAACGGCGACCTCTACATTCTCGAAGACGGCTCGGACCGCCTGTTCCGTTACCCCGCAGGGGCCGGACCGCGGATCCAGGTGAGCGCTGCGGGCCAGGCCTTCAACACGGGTCGCCACCTCGAAACGCAGGTGCAGGGCGCGACGACCTTCCTGTTTGCCGTGGAGCAGGGAGTCGGGAACGGCGTCGTGCGGCGCTACAACATCACCACGCCGCCGACCGCCTCGATCACTCTGGGCGCGGGCGACCTCGCCTTCGCCACGGGTAACGGGAACAGCAGCGGCAACCTGTGGGGAATCTCGGCGGGCACGACCAATCTCTTCCTCACGGCACGGGGCACCGACCGGACGCAGCGAGCTTCTGCGACCGCAGGCGGGGCGATCACCGACTACGTCACCACGGGAGTCTTCCGTCCGCAGGGAACGGCGGTTGCGCCCGGAGACCTTCCGCGCTTCGCGTCGGAGGTCTTCACGGCGAGCAACGCCAACGGCGGAGGGTTCCTTTCGCCGATCAATCGGGTGAACCAGACCACGGCGGTTTCGGCAACGACGTTCGCCCACGGACTGGAGATCGCAACGGACGCGGCCTTCTGCGGCGCGAACCTCTACCTGGTCTATGACCAGGGGCCGTTCGACGCGCGCATCGTCGAGATCAGCGGGTTCTAAGGCCGATCTGCACTCGCCCGCGTCTCGAAGCGGGCGAGTGTAGGGGCTGCCCGCGACGCCCCGGGTTCGGCGCCGGGAACGTTGAGATGGCCGAATCGCGCGACAGCACCTAGCATTCGTTCTGATGTCGTCGCTCGCCAACGCCCGCGTTCTTCCCCTGCCCGAGGTCCTCTCGATGCTCCAGAGGGTGCCTTCCGCGACGTTCGATCCACCGACCATCGCGCACCTCCTCGACGGCGTCTCGCTCGAGCCGTCATCGATCGAGCGCTACCTCCACTTCGTCGGCGGCCGCTACACGCGCAACCTCATCCATCGCGACGACACGTTCGAGCTGCTCGCGCTCTGTTGGGACGAGGCGACGTGTTCGCCGATCCACAACCACTCCGGACAGGACTGCTGGTTCCTCGTGCAGCAAGGGCAGTTCTGTCTCGAAGGGTACGACCTGCTGGAAGGCGGACTCGAGCCCGGCGTCGCCCGCCTGCGGCATGTGGACTCGCAACATCGGGTGTCTCACGGCGCGGTCGATCACCGCGGCCCGCTCAAGGACATCCACCGCGTCACGGTCAGCAAAGGCAGCCCCCGCGCGGTGTCGATCCATCTCTATGCGAAGCCGTTCGACGACTGCCTCGTGTACGACATGAAACACGAGCGCTGCGCACGCCAGCCGCTCAAGTACCACTCGATCGCCGGCAAGCCGGTCTGCTGAGGCTTTAGAAGTCGCCGATCGTGAAGTGGATGAGCACGTGCTCGCGCGTGCCGTTGATCGAGTCGAGGAACTCGAGCTTGGTCGTGTCGACCCCGAGGTCGAACTTGATCGGACCGACGACCGTCTTCACGCGGACGCCGATGCCCACGCTCGTCGCGAGCGTCTCCTGCTGACGGAGCCGGCCGCGCTGCAGAAGCTCGGCCGGGTTCTTCGCCGCGAGATCCGTCTCCTGGTGATAGAGGCGCGACATGCCGCCATCGTGGAAGACGACCCAGTCGATGCCACCATAGAGACGGTGCCGTAGCTCGAGGTTGTAGCTGCCGGCGAGATCGCCGCCGGTGGACACGTCCGAGCTCACGTCCTCACCGCCGGCGAGCGGCGGGAACTTCGGACCGATCCCGGACTCGCGGAAACCGCGCACCGATCCGGTGCCGCCGAGATGGAAGCGCTGGTCGACCGGAATGCCTTCACTACGCCCGAGGGGATGTGCGAAGCCTCCGCGGAACGAGAACGCGAGGCGGTAGCGCCAGGGCAGCGGACGGAAGAGGCTCCACGCGCCGAGCACGCGAACGAAGTCCGCGTCGGACGCGATCCACTCGTCCGCGACCTCGCCGTTGAAGGTGAAGGTATAGCCCGCGGTCGGGTTCACGCGGTCGTTGCGGGCGTCGACGAGCGTGCCGAACGAGGCGCTCGCGATCTTCCACTTCAGCGGGTAGTCGAACATCTCGCCGAGCTCGAACGGCAGATCCTCCTCGACGACCGCGACGGCACGTTTCCGTGCGTTCGACTCGTATTGCACGTCGCGGAGGAACATCTGGTAGCGGCCGACGAGCCGCACGTCCGCATTCCGGACGATCCGGTACTCGCCGAGCTCGATTTTCTGATCGGCGGCGCCGACGATGCGATTGCCGATGAAGCCGAACGCGCGGTTGCGCTCGAGCTCGAAGAGGCTCGCGGTGACCGACCCGTTCACGGGGAATCCGAACGTCGTCGGCTGCGCGTAGGTGAGGAGCAGGCGCTGCTCGATCTGGTTGTAGTCGACCGCCGGCGAAACGCGGTTGACACCCTCGGTGTCGCCCAGGATGCCGGTCCATCTCCAGTTCGCGCTCGCACGGAGCGTGAGGCTCTCTCCGTTCCCGAAGAGGTTCCGGTGCTGGGCGCGCAGTCCGACGCGCGGGCCTTCTTCCGGCCAGCTCACGCCCACCGACGGCTCGAGCACCATGCGGTTTGCCTCGGACACCGCGACGAGGACGTCGCGCACGCGCTCGGGCTCACCCTCTTCCGTGGGAAGGACCGAGACTCGCGCGAACGGTCCGAGCTTGTAGAGCGCGTCTTGTCCTTCCGAAAGCGCCTGCGGCGTGTAGGTCTGCCCGGTCTTGAACGGCAATACGCGCTCGATCGCGTCGCGATTCGTGTAGCGATTGCCCTTGATGATCACGCGGCCGACGTAGGCCTGGAACGACTCGTCGACGACGTACGCGACGTCGACGACCTTCTCGTCCTTCGGCCGTGCCGGCTCCTGGGGGACCAAGGGCGGGGCCAGCGTCGGGGAGTCCGGGTCGACGGGCGCGACGGGCGCCTGGCGCAGCGAGAGCGTGTGTCGCGCATCCGCATAGGCAAAGCCGATGCGTGCGTAGTAGTCCTCGATCGCCTGATCGGCGCGGTCCAGGTAGACCGCGTTCAGCGGTGCGCCGTCCTTGATCACCATCGGCGGCTCGGCGATCGCGCTGCGCAGCTTCGCTTCGGGCGCTTCCTTGTTTCCGGTGATCGATACGGTCCCGACGATGGAGCGTGGCCCCAGCGTCACGTCGAATTCCAGCTCGACGACGTGTTTCATACGGTCGATCACCGGCTCCTCGCCCAGGATTCGCGCATCGTCGAAGCCCTGCGAGCGAATGTAGTTCGTGACGTGATACAGCGCCGTGTCGACGTCGTCGGGGACGTAGTGGCGATCCTCGAGCGCAACCGAGAGCCCGTAGAACTCCCGAAGCAGCGCTTTCTGTGCGACCTCGGACGGTCCGCGCTCGGTGCCGCGGAAGACGACCTTCTTCAAGCGGAACCGGCGCCCGGGTCGGATCTTGAACACGAACGTCTTCGTGCGTTTCGCGGCGTCCACCGTGAACTCGGGCGTCACCTCCGTTTCGAAGTAGCCGCGTCGCGCGTAGTACGCCTCGAGGCGGTCGGCCGCCTCCTGGGCAAACCCCTCGGTGAAATGGGCCTCCTGATCGAGCTCCAGCAACGCGAGCAGGCGCGTATCCCGGAACTCCCAGAACCAGAAGAGGTGCCTCCTCTGGTCGGCCCACGCGACGGCCTTCTTGTCGAACTTCACCTCGATGCGCTCGCCGGGATTGAAGAAGAAGCGGACGACGGCGTCGCCCGAGGCCTCGTCCGTCTGACGGATCACCTTCGAGATGCGCGCTTCGAGGAAGCCCTGTTTACGCATGCTCGCGATCAGCCGTTCCGCCGCACGATCGAGCGCGCCCTCCGTCGCCGGCTCACCGATCTCGAGACCGGTCTCCTCGATGAGCGTCGTCTCCTTGAAGGCGTCGTGATACTCGCCCTCGAAGGTGACCGAGTGGATCACCTGGCGTTTTCCCTCGACGACGACCACGTCGATCGCGACATCGCCGAGCGCGGCGGGCAGCACCTCGACGGAAACCTCCACGTCGCGCCATCCGGAATCGCGATAGGCCTCGAGCACGTCGTCGGCCATGCGTTGCAGCTCGGCCGGACCGCGATAAAGATCGCCGGTCGAGACGCCGAGCGCGTTCATGACGCGTGCGCGCGAGGTCGTCACGCCTTTGAGGTTGATCTTCCGGATCTTCGGAACCGGCTCGAGGCGGACCGTGAGCACGAGCCCCTCGGACGTCTCGACCGCGTCGACCTGGATCTTGGAATAGTTGCCGAGCTTGGCCAGCACCTCGATGGTGCGGCGCACGCTCCGCGGCGAGTAGAGGTCTCCCTTCCGGATCTCGAGGAAACGCGTGAGCTCGGCGAGGTTTCCCGCGCTCGTCGGTCCGACGATCTGGACCGCGGCAATGCGTTTGCCGGTGTGGTCGGGGATGCCTTCGACGGCGCCGGCCGTCTGGAACCACGCGAGCGCAAGAAGGAGAACCAGGCCTCGCGAGACCGCGACGCCTCGGATCATTTCCACTCGAAACGGAAGCGCGCGTCGATGCTGACGTCGCCCTGTTCGTTCAGGGTCTCGTCGGATCTCACACTCGCCCGTTGCTCCTCGTTGCTCCATCCGCCGACGATGTGGATGCGTCGCGAGAGACGGTAGTCGCCCTGGACGCTTCCGGTGACGCGATCGGATTGTCCCACCGAATAGTTCACGGAGAAGTCGTCGTTCACGGTGGAACGCCCTACCGCCTTGATGCCGATCGCGCCGCCTTCGGCATACGAGGGAACGACGTCGAAGGCGTCGAGCTTCAGCGCCTTCTTGATGCGCGACGTGACGCCGCGCTGCTCGCCGAGACCCTGGCCCAGCGTGCTGCCCGCGACGATGCCGAAGAGCGCCGCGTCCTGGCCGTTCGCCTTCAGTTCCTGCGCGGTGAGTCCCGCGATCAGGAGCAGGTTCACGTCCTCCGGCGAAAGCGGGGGCGTGGAGTCCTTGTCGAACTGCGGCTGGCCTCGGCTGCGCCGGCCCTTCGCGTGGATCGACACCTGCCAGTCGCGCACGAGCGTCTCGGCGCTCACGTCATAGGTGAAGTCGACCTGCTTCTCGTCGTCGAAGGTGATGTCGGCGTTCGTGAGCGTGAACTCGCGGGACTGGAACACTATCTTTCCACGCACGAGGCGAAGGGAACCGTTGATGCCCCATGCCGTGTTGTCGCCGACGACCGTGAGCGGATCGCGCGGATCGATTCGGAACTCGATGTTGCCGAGGTCGTTGCGTACCCAGACATCGCCGTTGCCGGTGAGCTGAACGTTGAGGCGGAACGTCGGCGCGTCCTCGCTCGCCACGAAGACCTCCGTCGCGCTCGCCTTGAACGCAACGGTTGACGCCTTCCACTCGATCGGGCCGGTGTAGCGCGCCTCCTCGAGAACCAGGTTGCCGCGGAGCTCCGGCAACGTCTTGTCGCTGCAGCCGTTACCCGTGAAGCGCATCGGGCCGGTGACACGGCCCGCGAAGGCGTAACTCGGAAACCGCATGTTCACATCGGAGAGGTTGAACGGTCCGAGGTTCCAGTCCTTGACCGCACAACCCACCTTGTCCGAGAGCGTGACCGAGCTGAGTGGCGCGTCGAACGTCCCGTTCCCGAGCTTTCCGCGCATGTTCCGGATCTCGATCTTGTTGTCCTTGAGCTCGATGTCGGCGGTGACGTCTTCGGGGCCGATCGGGAAGAAACGCGTTTTGAACGTTCCGCCGACGATGCTCGCGGTGCCCCCGTAGTCGGTGCCGTACGCGTCGCCGCTCACGTGAAAGTTCCTCACGTCGAGCACCCCTTCCACGCGGGCGAACGCGTTGGTCGCGAGCTCCGCGAACGCGAGGTCGAGCTGCCCGGCGCCACTGACCCTCGTGACGTCGCCCTTCCGGAAACCCTTGATGGTGAAATCGGTATCGCCGCCAACCAGGTGAATGCGTGTGAGATCGTAGGCCGCACCCGGACCGAACGACGCGACGAGCGGGTCCTTGTTGAAGAGCTGGTGCGGGCCGCGCTGGAACGTCAGCGCATCGGCGACGACGCCGATCACCGACTGGCTCGGATTCATCAGGTCGCCGGAGAGCGAAACGACACCCGCGAGCGACGCTTTCACGTCCGGGTCCTTCGCGAGCCGCGGGTTGAAGCCCATGAAATACGGCTTCAGGTTGTGCTTCGTGAGCGCGATCTCGCCGCGATACGGCATCGACGCCGTCGAGAGCAGCTGCACCGTCAGCAGCGGCTTGATCGTTCCACCGGCGACGGTGCCGTCGATGCGCAGATGGTCCTTCGGGCCGTCGGGCGTCGCGGACACCGTCGTAAAGTTGAGCTGCGAGGAGCCGATCGCCTGGCCGTAGAGCTGCGTCCCGCCGAGATCGAGGCGCCCTTTCAGCTCGGGCCGGTAAAAGCGGCCTCCCAAATGGAGCCTCAAGCCCACGTCAGACGAAACGACCGATACATGGTTTCCAGGGGCTTCGCCCCCCCTTCGGCCGGCGTCGGGCTGTCCCAGCGCACCCAGATCGGAGAGCGCCCACTTCGAGGTGTGCACCTCGAGGTTCACCGGGCCTCCGAGACCGTCCTTGTCGCCGTCCGGCGCGACGCCGAGGCTGCCGCGCGCGTAGAGCCCCGCGCCGGTGCCCTTCGTCGCGACGAAGTCGTCGAGCCAGATCGCCCCCTGGCGCCAACGCCCCGAGGCGCGGTACGAGGAGAACGTCTCGCCTTTGACCGCGAGGTCGGTGCCCTTTGCGTTGAACGCTCCGTCGAGCTTCTCGAACGGTCCTTTGAGCGAGATCGTCCCCTCGCTCACCTTGCCCTGCGCCATCTCGCCGGCCTTCAGCTCCGAGAAGACGATGTCCGCGAGGTCTTCGATCCGCGAGCCGGGCTCGACCTTGACCGCCACGTCCATCGACGGCGGAGAGTTGAGGTCGATCTTCCACCGGCCGCCGTACGTCGACTTGCCGCGGACAAAACGAGTGAATTCGGACTCCAGCGTCCCGAGCGCGGTCGAGAACTTGAACGTGTCCGTCGTGCCGTGCCCGAAGTCGAAGCCCGCAACCTTCACGCCGTCGAGATCGAGCTCGCCGTCGAGTACGATGTTCGTGAAGTCGCCATGGATGCGCCCGTTTGCGGGCCCGGTTCCCGCAAGCGTCACCGAGCCGATCGGCGAGATCTCTCCGAGCGCGAGGGGCGCCGCCGCAAACGTGATGTCGGTGGCGCCGCGGAAAAACACGTCGCCGTCGAGGGACAGGCCCGCGGATCCGGCGGTTGCGCCCACTTTCACGAACTTGATGCCTTCGTCCGAGACCGCGAAGCCGCCCGTGACGGCGCCGCCCGGCACACGCAAGTTGGGCGTCACCGGTCCCGACTCGTTCCACGGCTTGTCGCGCCAGGTGAAGCCGGCGTGCGCGATCTCCGCCCGGCCGGTGATCGCGAGCGGCGAGACGCCGCCCGTGAACGACACCTTCCCGTCGATCCCCATATCGACATGGCTGCCGGTCACGCCGGTCATGTCGAGCACGCGCGCGAACGAGACGCCGTCGAGGGCGAGGTCCGCGCTCAACGTGACCTTGTCGTTGGGCCACGTAACCGCAATCGGCCCTTCGATCTTGCCGCCCGCGCCGTCGAACTTCGCGCGCTTCACGTTCGCACCGTCCTGCGTGACGTCGACGTCGGCCTCGGTCGCGCCGAAATGGAAGCGCTCCAGCCAGAAGTCGTTCACCTTCGCGAGGCCCCGCATCCGGAAGCCCTTCTCGTTCACCACCACGGTGCCGAGCCAGTCGAGCTCTCCAAGCATCGACGGCGTCGTCGGCGCGATTCGCTGCACGAATTCCAGCGGCGCGATCGCGCGGATCTTCGAAAGCTGCACGTCGGTCTTCTCGCCGAGACCGATTTGTCCGTCCACGAGCACCGAGAGCGAGTCCGTCTCGAGCGCGGCGCCGCGAATCTCGATCGACTTGCTGCTGACGACGAGCTCGCCCTTCACCGAATGGATGAACTCCTCGAACCAGTCCTCGCCGACCTTCATGTTCACTCGGCGGCCGTCCGCCGAGAGGTCGATCACGATGCTGCCGTTCGCCTCGAACGTGCCGAGCGCGTCGATGCCGACGAGACCGAGCTGCAGGTCGTTGGTCTCCGCGGAAAGGTGGAGGATGCCGTTCTTCACGAGGAACGCGTCGTAGCGATACTTCAGCGCGTCAGGCGCCGGCGCGCCGGTCGCGGGGGCCCCGCTGATGAACAGTCCGGGCGGTAGTCCGACCCACTTCCCGTTTTTCTGCGTGAGGTCGAGGTGGGGCTCGTCGACTTCGATGCGGTCGATGTCGAGCTGGCGTGCCCAGAGCTGCAGCGGACGGATCACGACCTTCGCGGAGACCGCCTGAAAGCTCGGCTCGTCGGCGACGCCTTGCTTGCCCGGCTCCTTCGGGAAAACCTTGATGTCCCAGACTTCGACGCGCGGCTGGAGCGCGAGCAGGCGAATCTGGATGTGATCGATCTCGACCTTTGCACCCAACTGCGCGCCTGCCCGGGCCTCGATCTCGCGGCAGACATACGCCTCGAAGCGCTTGTTCTGCACCACGAAGATCGTGAGCACGAACAGCGCAAAGATGGTGCCGAAGAGGTAGAGGGCGGCGCGTCGTTTCAAGGAGGTAAGGATCCGACGCCGGGAGAGGTGCCCTTGTTCGGCTTGGGTCAGCCTTTGTCTTCGAGCTGGTCGAGGATGCTGTCGATGTCGTCGAGGGCGTCGATCTGGGGAATCTCGACACTCTCCTCGACGGCGATCTCTTCGAGCGCTTCGGCGGCGGAGGTCGAGATCGCTTCTTCCGCGGCAGCCGGGGCTTCGGGCTCGGGGGCGGCGACAACCGCGTCGGCCAGGACCGCTTCAGGCAGTTCCGACTCCGCGCCGACGGCGGCCTCGTCCGAGAGCTCTTCCGAGAGGTCGAGAACCTCGGCGACCGCCGCGCTCACCGCGGAAGCAGCGGGGCGTGCGGGTGCGACGGGAGCCGGCGGCGGGGCGACCGGGGCCGGCGCAAGAACGACCGGTGGGGGCATCGGCGTCGGGGCGAACTGCATCGTGAGGCGCGGCGCCGGGGGCGCGACCGGAACCGGCGGCGCGACGGGCGCAGGTGCAGGTGCCGAGGCAAACGCCGGGGATGAGCTTGCCATCGGAGCCGCAACGCGCGAAGCCGCGGGACGCGACATCGGCGGAGCCGGCGGCGGGCCTGACGGCGCCGGAGCCGGAACGAACGCAGGACCGCCGAGCGGCGGCGCCGTTGTGCCGACACGAACGGCGGGCGCCGCGGCAACCGGCTCCGGAAGCGCGTTCGCCACGAGGCCGAGGTCTTCCGCCACGCGAGCGACGACGGGCGGCTCGACGATTGCCTGCCGGAGGAAGAAGCACTCGAGGAGGGCGTTGTCGCAGACCGTGTTGATGAGGCGCGGCGTTCCGCGGCTGAAGCGGTGCACCGCGTCGATCGCGGCTTCGGAGAGCAACGGACGCTTCGCCCCCGCGAGCTTCAGCCGGTGCGTGATGTAGGCGGCGGTCGCGTCGCGGTTCAGCGGCTCGAGGCGAACACGCATCGCGACGCGGTTGTTGAGCGGCTCGTCGAGCTTCAGGTTCTGGTCGAGCTCGTAGAGACCGAAGAACACGAACGAGAGCAGCTTCCGCTCGGTGAGCTCGAGGTTCAGGAGGCCGCGGAACTCCTCCATGATCTCGCGCGACCGGAGCATCTGCGCTTCGTCGATGAGCACGACGGCCTTCTTGCCGCTCTGATGGATCGCGACGAGGCGCTGGTAGAGTTGCGAGAGGAGGCGGAGCTTGTCCTCGGCGGGATTCTCGACGCCGAGCAGGAGCGCGATGCGCGAGAGCAGCCAACCGGCCGTCGTCTCCGCGTGCACGATCATGAGGAGCGCGGCTTCGTATTGCTCCTCGGGAAGCGAGTCGAGCAGGCGCCGGGCGAGCGTCGTCTTGCCGGCGCCGATGTCGCCGACGAGAACCGCGAGACCCTTCATGTTCTCGACGGCGTGCTTGAGGCGCACCAGCGCTTGCCGGTGCTGCATGCTGTCGTAATAGAAACGCGCGACGGGCGCGTTGCTGAAGGGCTCCTGATTGAGCTCGAAGAACTCCAGGTAGTTCATCGTGGGCCGCTCACGCTACCACTAGATGAAGGAGATCTTTTTGTTGGGAACCGCATCGCTGCCCGACGCGGGCGCCGCGGAGGCGCTGGACTTGCTTTTCCCGAGCTTGTCCGCGACGTCGCGGAAGCTCGGGTCGAGCGCTTGCACCTGCTGCAGCATCTTCTGGGCTTTCGCCATCTCGCCGGTGATCTCGAGCGTGGCGGCGAGCTCGTAGAAGAAGCTCGCCTTCTGCTTGTCGTTCGTCCCGGGAGTCTTGATCGCCGCGCTGAACGACTGGATCGCCGCTGCGTTGTCGCCCTTGTCCCGCTGGCAGATGCCGACCATCGAGAGACAGTCCGCCTTCCGCTCCGGCGCTCCACCCGCGATCTCGAACTCGCCGATCGCTTCGTCGAGCAGACCCATCTCGCGGAACGCGATACCGAGGTTGTAGCGGGACTCCTTGTCCTCGCTGCCGATCTGCTTCTCGACGCCCTTGCGGAACTCGCGGAGGACGTCGCCGACGGAGACCTGCTCGTTCTCGTCGAACGCCGGCGCGGCATCGTCGTCCTCTTCAATGTCCTCGAAGATGTCGCCGAGCTCCGCGGCCAGGTCGAAGCCGCCGGTCTCCTCCACGATCACGGGCGCCATCACCGGAGCCTTCGGGGGCTCGGGCGGATGCGCACCGTTCGCTTTCGCCGCGACCGCGGGCACCTCGGGCGCCTTGACGGGCGCAGGCTCGGGCGCCTTGGCGGCAACGGGAGCGGGAGCGGGAGCAGGCTTCCCGATGACCGGCTCGTTGACGACGGCCTCGGGCGCGGCTCGGACCGGCGCCGGCTTCGCCTTCACGTCGGCGACGGGCTTCTCGCCGCGCAGGTAGGCCTCGGCTTTCGCGAGACGCGCGGTGAGGCCGCCGTTGCCGGGGAACTTCTTGAGGAGCCGTTTGTAGACGGCGATCGCCTCGTCGTAGATCTCCTGCTTGACGAAGAAGTCGGCCTCGTCGACGTCCTCCAGGATGTCGGCGGGAATCGGGTCGTCGTTCGTGGCAACGGACGCGGTCGCGGGTGCCGGCGCGGACACGGCCTTCGCCACAACCGGGGGCGCGACGACTTTCGCGGCGACGGGCGGCGGCGTCTTCACGTCGACGATCGGCGCCGGACGCGTCATCACGATCGGCGCGTCGTCCTCGACCGCGATGTCGTCGTCGGTCGGGAGATCGAGCGGCTCCTCGATCATCATCTCCGGCTTCGCCTCGACCACCGGCTCGTCGAGGAAGCGATCGACGCGCGACTTCTTCGGCGGCTCGACGACCGGCGCAACCTTCGGAGCCTCCGCGCGCATGACGGGGGGCGGCGCGATGGGCGCCTTCACTTCCGGCGCTCTCGCGGTGGAACGGGCAACCGGCACGGGCTCGATAAACTCGGGCTCGGCGTCGATCTCGATCTCTTCATCGTCGACGGAGATCTCGACGTCGTCGCCCATCTTCACGTCATCGAGAGCGCCCGCGGCGTCGTCGAGCGAGATGCTGGGCTCATCGGCGTCGAGCGGCCCCTCGGTCGGCTCGAACGCCGTCGCGAGCTCGCTCAACAGCTGATCGGGTGAAATCGCGGACGGCTCGGGCATCCGGATCGCGGCGCCAGAAGGATCTCGGCGCGAGTCGAGGCTGACGACCTGCGCCATCGCGGGCTCGTCTTCGATCTCCACGTCTTCGAGCGCGGGGCCGGGATCGATGACCACATCGGCGTCCGCCATCGCGACGTCGTCGATGACCGACACGTCCACGGACTCGTCGATGATGCTGGCCCCGCCCATCTCGGCTTCGGTACCCTCGCCGTCGCTTCCGTCGACCTGGATCTCGACCGAGCCTTCGTCGTCGAGACCCCCTGCGTCGAGCGACGCTTCGATCTGCGCGGTGCCGGGCTCGTCGATCCCGATGTCCGCCTGAAAATTATCGCTCTCGGCGTCGATGGAGATCTCGACGGCGTCGTCGTCCCCGCCGCCGTCCCAGCTCGCCGCGTCGCCCGTCGCCGAGGAACCGCCCATCTCGGCCTGCTTGATCTCGAGCGCCGCGTTGCCAGGCGCGAACGAAAGGCCTTCCTGCAGCGCCTCGGCCGCGCGCTGCGTGTCGCCCTGCGCGTTGCACAGGTCGATGACCGCGACGATCTCGTTCGCCGCGCTGTCCGGATCCTTGTGCTGGAGGTAGACATCCTTGAGCTTGAGGTGCGCGTCGACGTTCTTCGGGTTGCGCCGAACGATGCCGCGGAGATGGTCGAGCGCCTTTTCGAGGAGTCCGTACTTCAGGTAGACGTCGGCTTCCGTCAGCAGCTTCTGGATCGTCTGCGGATCGTCGGGCGCGACGGAACCGATCGGCGCAGCGGCGGCGGCAGGTGCGGCGGCCGCACGAGAGGGCGCAACGTCCGGCGACCGCGCCATGACCGGCGCCGGTTGCGAGGCCGACGGCGGAACGAACGGCGACGGCGCCATCGACGGCTCGGCCTCGGCCGTGAACGCGCGGCCTTCGACGGCGGCCCGTGCCTCCGCGTCTCCGGGATCGATCTGAAGGATCCCGCGGTTCGCCACCATCATCGCGGCGTTGTTCCCCGCCGAGTGATGGATCTTCGAGATCTCGCGAAGCACCGACTTCGCCTTCTCCGGCTGCCCCAGCGCGACGAACGCCTTCGACAACATTTCGAGCGTCGCGAGGTCCTGCGGGTTCGCACGGAAGCAGATCTGCAGCTTCGCGAGCGCGCGCTTCGGATCTCCGCGATCGAGGTAGAGGGCGGCGAGCTCGCGCACGACGTCCAGGTTTCCCTGGTCGAGATGCACGATGCGCTCGAGCACCCCCGCGAGGTCGTCGAGACGGCCCTTCGCCTTCAGCTCCTCGGCGATCTTCTGGAACTCCGCGATCGCGTCGGCGGTGTTGCCTTCGCGCGCGATGATCTCCGCGAGCTTCTTGCGGCTCTGGACGTTCTCCGGATCGAGCTCGACCATCTTGCGAAGGACGGCGAGCGACTCGGTCGCCATGCCCTTCTGGTCGTAGTGCTGCACGACGATCTGGTACTGGCCCATCGCGTCCGACAAGAGACCGAGCTGGTGGTAGAGATCACCGAGCTTCAGGTGCACGTCGATCAGCGAGCTGTCGAGCTTGAGGATCTGTTTGTAGACGGCGACGGCCTTCAGGTAGAAGCCGTCCTTCGAGTACGACTCCGCAACGAGCGTGTATTGCTCCGCCGCCTCGGCGTTCTGGTTCTTCTTCGCAAAAAGGTCCCCGAGCTTCAGCCGAGTACGGACATCGGCTGGGTCGGCATCAATGACCTTCTGCAGCTCCTTGATCGCGCGATCGATCTGGCCCTTCTGGATGTACTTCGTCGCGTTATCTAAGAGCTTGTTTTTGTTGACCGCTGCCAAGTCCTCTCCCCGTCACGCGCCGACCAGAGCGCGTGAACGCACGAGGGTCACAAGAAACCCGTACCAATCGAGTATACCGGAAACCGGAGAGTGGGCAAACGGCCGCACATGGGCCCGATTCCCCTTTCCGGTATTCACCTTAGGCCACCCGAGCGGGCGGTGACGTGCGCCACAGACGCTACGTGGATGTGTGTTCTCTCCACTTCGCTTCGACGAGGGGATGGCCGGGTGCAACGAGGCGCGCACGCTCGAGGATCCGCCGCGTCTCGTCCACGCGATCGCCGAGCGTCGCGAGGTCGGCGGCCGCGAGGAGCTCGTTGACGGCGCCCTCGATGGACTCGCAGGCGAGATACGCCTCGTGGAGCTTGATGCGCGGCTCCACCCGGAACGGGAGCACGCGCACGTGCGCGCGGGCGTGCGCGAGAGCGCGGCGCGGCAGGTTGTAACGAAGGAACACGTCGACTTCCCAGAGCCGGCCCGCGTTCGGGTCGGTCGGCGACGGGCCGGCATCGGCCGCGATGCCGCGCGCGTAGAACGGAAGCAGCTCGCGGCGCACCGACGCCGCTTTCGCGTGTTCGCCGAGCGAGAGGAACGCGAACGCGAGGAGCTCGAGCGTGAGGAGATCCTGCGGGTCGAAGCGGAACGCGCTCTGCAGCGCCGCGAGCGCCCTCTCAGGACGATCGCGTTCGTCGAGGCGAAGCTGCGCGAGGCGCTTCAAGCGCGCGGCGTCGGTCGGGTCGATGAGGACCATCCCCTCGAGCACCTGCGCGAGGTCGCCGAGCAGCGCACGGTCTTCGACCCACTCGGCGAGCTGTGCGAGACCTTCGAGTGCCTGCTGCGCGAAGCCGGCGCGCGCGAGCGTCTCCGCCTGCTCGACGCGCGCGGGGACATCGCGGGCGCCCTCGGGCTCGAGCTCGAGCAGCTTGCACCACGCGTCGAGAGACTCCGCGACCTGCCCACGCTCGTCGTAGCGATGCGCCGCATCGCGATAGTGCCCGCGCGATTCGAGCGGGTGCCCGAGCCGCCGGTAGAGAAGAGCGAGCTCCATGCGCACGTCGACGCGCGACCGGTCGAGCGAGAGCACGCGCTCGAGCAGATGCCGGGCTTCGTCGTGGATGCCCGCTTCGATGCAGCGCGTTGCCAGCGAATGGAGCAACGACACGGCTTCCGTGGTGCGGCCGAGGACGACGAGCACTTCCGCGAGCTCGAGGCGGATGCGTTCGTCGCCGGGATCCGCGATGAGCGCTTCGGTCAGCGCCTGCGCGGCGCCGTCCCGATCCCCTGCGCGCAGCCGCGCGAAGGCCATGGACAGCAGCTCCGATTTCCCGGGCGCCGACACTCGTCACAGTATAGCCCCCGACACCGCGGTTCCCTTCCGGGGCCCCGCTTGCTTCGGCGGGCTACCGGATTTGTAGGACCGATGCGCGGATTCCCCGCGTTCCCTCACTCGCGATATACTGTTCACGTCGGCACCTGGGGAGGTCAGAGGATGAAGCTTCGCGGACTCTTGGTCATGGTCGCTTCAATCACGGCAGCGTCTCTTTCCGTCACCGCCTGCACCGGAAGCAGTGACGACGACGACGACGACGGCTTCAGCACACCCACGCCAACTCCCACCGGGACAGGCACACCGACGCCGGCGCCGACGGCGACGCCGCCGCCAAATCCTTTCTCCAACGCGGTGGGCTGGACCCTGGGCGGAGTCGAGACCTGGCTCAAGCTCGACACGAATTTCGACGGCAACGTCATCGCGTGGCGTGTGGTCGACGAAGTCGGTTTCACCTGCGAGAGCTTCATCCAGACAACAGGGTTTCCGACGTCAGGTCGTGGCGTCCGCGCCGGTGACAACATCACGCTTCCCTGGTCGATCCCTGACAACGACTACTCTGTCCCCGGTTGCACTCCCGGAAACGTGCGCTTCGATGTCGACTACAACGTGAACGGGATCCCCGACGAGTATTTCGAGGAAAGCTTCCTGGTGCAGAGCGCCCCGTCCGTCACCGATGCCGCCTTCGCCGGGCAGACAAACATCGCGTCGAACGTTCACGGGTTCAAGGGAACGACGCATCACCTCCGGCTCGAAATGAACCTCACCGAGGCCATCACGCTCGAGTTCGTCGAATTCTACGATGTTTCCGGCAACCTGGTTTTCGGCTGCGACAACGTCAGGGACAACGCGGAGCTCCCATTCACGTATCCGCTCTTCATCAACAGCGGGTACCAGATCGTGGATGTGTGCGCGGCCGCAGCGCCCGTCGTGTCTCCCTTCCAGTTCGACCTTTCCCTCTGGGGATTCTCGGGGGACGGAACGACCTTCTTTCAGTACATCAGCAACATGACGTACGACTCGTCCGGCAGTCCGACCTTCAACTGAGACGCGGTCGAGAAGCGAAAACGGCGCCTCGCGAGAGGCGCCGTTTTCGTTTCAAGGCCGGTGCGTCAGGCCATGTACTTCTCGATGAAGCCCGTGTCGACTTCGCCCTTCTGGAACTTGCTGTGGGCGAGGATCCGGCGCTGCAACGGAATGTTCGTCTTGATGCCTTCGACGATGAACTCGTCGAGTGCCCGCTGCATTCGCCGGATCGCTTCGTTGCGGTCCTTGCCCCAGACAATGAGCTTCGCGAGCATCGAGTCGTAGTTCGGCGTGACGAAGTAGCCGTCGCACACCGCCGAGTCGACGCGCACGCCGATGCCGCCGGGCACGTTGTAGCCGACGATGCGCCCGGGCGACGGACGGAACGTCTCCGGATCCTCGGCGACGACGCGGCACTCGATGGAGTGGCCCTTCATCGTCGCGTTTTTCACCGACGGATCCATCTTCATCCCGGCTGCGAGCTCGATCTGCGTGCGGATCAGGTCGATGCCGAAGATGTACTCGGTCACCGGGTGTTCGACCTGGATGCGCGTGTTCATCTCGATGAAGTAGAGGCTCCCCTTCGGGTCCATCAGAAACTCGATCGTTCCGACGTTCCGGTACTTCAGCTTCTTGAGTGCGGTCACGATGACGCCGCTCATCTTCGCGCGCATCTTGTCCGTCATCACCGGGCACGGCGCTTCTTCGACGAGCTTCTGGTGGCGCCGCTGGATCGAGCAGTCGCGCTCGCCGAGCACCACGACGTCGCCGAAGTTGTCGGCGACCACCTGGAACTCCACGTGGCGCGGGCTCTCGATGTATTTCTCGATGTAGAGATCGCCGTTGCCGAACGCCGCCTGCGCCTCGGCCTTCGCCGTCGAGAAGCTCTGCGCGAAACCGGCTTCGGCGCGGACGATCTTCATCCCCTTGCCGCCACCGCCCGCCGCCGCTTTGATGATGACCGGATAGCCGATCTCCTTCGCGAAGGTACGGCCCATCTTCTCGTCCTGGAGGTGCGGGCTTCCGGGGACGAGCGGAAGGCCGGCCTTCTTCGCCGCCTCGCGAGCTTCGATCTTGTTGCCCATCGTCCGCATGTTGTCGGGCGTGGGGCCGATGAAGGTAATGCCGCTTTTCTGGCAGACCTCGGCGAACTCGACGTTCTCCGCGAGGAAGCCATATCCGGGATGAATCGCGTCCGCCTGGCTCACGTCGGCGGCGCTCATCAGGCGCGGGATGTTGAGGTAGCTCTCCTTCGACGACGGCGGGCCGATGCAGATCGACTGGTCCGCGAACTTCACATGGAGAGAGTCCGCGTCGGCCGTCGAATGCACGGCGACCGTACGGATGCCCATCTCCTTGCAGGTCCGGATGATGCGCAGCGCGATCTCGCCGCGGTTTGCGATCAGGATCTTCTGGAACATGCCGTCTTTACGCCGGCTCGATGCGGAAGAGCGCCTGGCCGTACTCCACAGGCTGCGAGTTCTCCGCGAGGATCTCGGCGACCTTGCCATCGAATTCCGCCTCGATCTCGTTCATGAGCTTCATCGCTTCGACGATGCAGAGGATTTGCCCCTTCTTCACCGCGGCGCCGAGCTCGACAAAGTTCGGATTCTCGGGCGACGACGCCCGATAGAACGTGCCGACGAACGGCGACGTGATGAGCTTGCCCGGCTTCTCCGCCGGTGCGGCCGCCGCTTCCGGCTTGGCCGCGACGGGCGCCGCTGCCGCCGCCTGCAGGATCATCTGCGGCGCGGCCGACGGGACGGGACCGCGACGGATCCTCAGCCGCACACCCTCGCCGCGCTCCAGTTCCAGCTCCGTCACGTCGGAGTCCTTGAGAACGGCCAGGATCTCCTTGATCTCTTTCGCGTTCAATCCGTTGTCCTCGGAAGACGGCGCCGCTACTTGCCGACCGAAACGCGTTCCGAGTATTCGCCCGAACGCGTATCGATCTTGATCACATCGCCCTCGTTGATGAAGAGCGGCACCTGCACGTGCGCGCCGGTCTCCAGCTCCGCGTCCTTGTAGGTGCCGGTCGCCGTGTCGCCCTTGAATCCGGGCTCCGTGCGCTTCACCTGGAGCTGCATGAACACCGGGAGCTCCACGGAGATCGCCTTCCCCTTGTACCAGAGGATGTTGACGACCGTGTTCTCCTTGAGGAACTGCTTTTCATCGCCCATGTGGCTGTTGTCGATGTGCAGCTGCTCGTAGGTGGTCGTGTCCATGAAGTTGAAGGACTCGCCCTCCTTGTAAAGGAACTGCATCTCCTTCGACTGGAGGTCGGCGGCCTGGAACTTCTCGCCGGACTTGAAGGTGCGCTCCAACAGCGTCCCGAGGACGAGGTTGCGCATCTTCGTGCGGGTGAAGGCGTTGCCCTTTCCGGGCTTCACGTGCTGGAACGAGACGATCGAGAACGGGTAGCCGTCCATTTCGATCTTCAAACCGTTCCGGAAATCGCTGACTTCGTAGACATGGGCCATGGCAAAGCTCCTGCGGGGGTTCTTTGGTACCCGCCAGGCTTTAGCGCTGGCGGGCTCGAAGAAGGCTGATCAACCCCTGGAAACCGAGGAGATAGCTCTCCGAACCGAACCCTTCTACACGCCCAACCACCACCCCGGCAAGATGGGAGTGGTGTCGAAATTCCTCCCTCCGGTGGAGGTTCGTCAGGTGGATCTCCACGGCCGGGACGGGCACCGCCGACAGGGCGTCCCGGATGGCGACGCTCGTGTGGGTGTACGCCGCCGCGTTGATCAGGATGCCGTCCGCCGTGCTGCGGGCGTCCTGGATGCGGTCCACGAGAACGCCCTCGTGGTTCGACTGCACACTCGTCACGCGCACGTTCTCGCGTTTTCCGGCCGCCGCGAGCTTGGCGTCGATCTGGAGCAACGTCGTCGTGCCGTAGAGCTCCGGCTCGCGCGTGCCCAACAGGTTCAAGTTCGGCCCGTGAAGCACGAGCACTCGCAGCGCACGAGTCGCGACGCGCCGCGAAGCCATCTCACATCTCCAGGGCGAGCGCGCGAGCCGCGCGCTTCAGCAGGAAGCGGCCCTTGCCGAGATTTCCCTCGGCCGTGAGAACGAGCGCGACGAAGTATTCCTGGTTCACCGGGCGGAGCAGCACGAGGCCGTTCTCCGTGACGACCGCGACCTCCTGCACCGAACCACTCGAGAGCGAGTCGGCGGTGCGGCGAACCTCGGTCAACGCGTTGGAGTACTCGATGCCGAGCGTCTCGATGTCGACACCCGCTCCGTCGTGGACGTATTGCTCCACCGGCACGCCGTCAAAGCCCATCACGACGGAGGCGAGCCCGCCTTCGACCGACGTGACCGCCGACTTGAGGATGTCTTTCATGATTCGTTTTAGTCCCTTCCAGCGAGAGCCGGCGTGCTCGAAGGAGCACGACGGCGCGAACGGACGTTTCCAAGCGCGGTCGTGAGGCGTTCACGTGTCGTGAGAACGGGGCTCACCGCCGGCTCGGACCACGCAAGCGGCTGCGGTCCGTCGGGCGGAACGGTCGCTTCGTCGGCTTCCGGCGAGGGGGGAATCGCGCCCATGTCGACCGACGCGAGCTCCGGCTGTTTCCCTGCGGCCGCCGCACGCGCCGACGTCAGCTTCTCGCGCAGCACGCTGCTCGACGGTTCTGCCGAAAGGAGCTTTTCGTAGATCGGAATCGCCTGCTCCGGATGACCCTGACGCACGAACAGATCCGCCATCGTCACGGTCTGGATCGGCGTTGGCGACGACACGGCGTCGCCGGGGGGCGTCGCTTCGTCTTCGTCGCCGGCCGTCGCGAAAGGTGTCGGTGCAACGGCGACGGGACGGGGGGGCGCGACGGGCGGCGCCGGAGCGGGTCGAGGCGCGGCAACCGGGACCGGAACCGGAGCGGCAACGGGTGGTGCCGGACGCGGTGCGGGTG
>Ga0163152_10001733_pt1 | contig 33573 bp, 50 predicted proteins | sample OliLakLV19MP8IB2_FD_148635 | JGI IMG/M metagenome (GOLD analysis project Ga0163152, IMG submission 148635) | Freshwater microbial mat bacterial communities from Lake Vanda, McMurdo Dry Valleys, Antarctica - Oligotrophic Lake LV.19.MP8.IB-2 | ecosystem: Environmental > Aquatic > Freshwater >...
CGCTCGCGTTTTGTTTGCCGGTGCTGGTCGCCGGAGTTGCGGGCCTGTGTTGGTTCGCGCTGGCGACCGGCCGATACCCTGCGGACGAGAATGCGAGTGACGATGCCAGCCCATTTGCGTATGATGCGCGAGACTACTTCACCCGGAAATGAAACTATGGAAAACCCTGATCAAGCTGTTACAATCAATCCGACCGTGGGTGAGGGTGGAGATAGATCCGAAAACGGGCATGCCAATCCCGAAATCAATCGGGATAAAGGGGGGGGTAACATTTCTCTCGTCGCCCAGCAAAGAGCATCTCGGCTGCGATCGCTCTGTCTCACCCACGGGGTCGCATACGGCGAGGGGTGCGAGGACCGACTCGCAGAGGCCGGGGTGAGCACGGGCTCGGCAACACATCATCAACCGCCAGGCGCACCCGGTTCCGCGCCGTCCAATGGGGTGGGGATCGATCTTCTCCCCCCCGCCGCGCCGGGAGTCGCGCCCTCCAATGGGCGCCCCCGTGGCGCGCGGACTTGGCTGCTGGCGGGGCTGGCGCTGGCTGCGGCGGTTGTCGGCGGGCGGGCGACTGCGCCGGTGGAGATCCGCACAGTGACGGAGTCGCGGTCGGTGCAGGTCGAGGATCCGCAGCTCCGCAGTTGGGTGCAGGCGATGTGGTCGGATCTCGTGGCAGATAAAATCATCCAGTTCGACGTCGATACGGGGGTCCCGAGAAAACTGACCCGACAGGAGATCGAGGGGCGATGGAGCGACATGGACTCGCAGGCGGCGAATGCCGCCATGGGTATCCTTGACACGCCCACATTGATACCCCCGCAGAGGGTGTCGGCAAAAACCACCTCCAAAAAAACACGATGAAAATCACCATCTCACTCGTCACCCGATGGTTGCTCGCGCATTGGGCGGACATCGCGAAAATCATGCAGGCGACCTCGGCGCTGGTGGAGGAGCTCGCGCAGCACCCGCTTTTGACGGGGCCGGAACGTCGAGGCCGGGTGGTCGCGAAGCTCGCCACTCTTTTCCCAGCGGCGGGGGCGGGCCGGATCAATGTGATCGTGGAGCTGGTCGTATCCGTGCTCCGCTGGAGGAAAGTAATCAAATGATCACGAACAAAATCTTTTCCTTTCTGCTTGGCGCGGCGGGATCCGTGTGCCGGAAGCTCGCACTGCTGCTCGTGGGGTATCTGGTACAGTACGGATTTTTTAAGTCGGACGAAATTGCGGAGCAGGCTGCGGTGGTGTTCGCTGCACTGCTCTATGGACTGATGGAGTACGGAATTTTTGCCTGGCGGACGCGGAACGGCAAAGCGCTCCAGCAGATCGTGGACCCGACCGGGAAACTACTGAGGCATGATGGGATCAACGGGCTGCGCACGGTGGCGCAGGCTCGCCGCGCAGTCCGCACAGCGCCGAATCACTGAGATGATCGGGGGCCTGTCCACTATAGCGCTGGCGCAGGTCGGCGCGCGGGAGTCGGGCAATAACGGCGGGCCCGACGTGCGGCGCTACCAGGCCGCCACCACGCTACCGCCCGGGCCGTGGCCCTGGTGTGCGGCTTTTGTTTGCTGGTGTCTGCGGTATTGGATCGCGGATCCGGAGTCGGCGCGCTGGCTGCGCCTGCGCGTGACCACTCCCGACGCCTGGCGCCCCAAGACAGCGCGCGCTTTTGGGCTCATCGACTGGGCACGAGCCCGCCCTGTCACGGTGCAAATCCTGCCGGAGTCGGCGAGGGCGCGCCCCGGCGACGTGGTCGTATTCGATTTTTCGCACACCGGGATCGTGGTGGACGACACCCCGCATTGGGTCCGCACAGTCGAAGGGAACACGGACGCGGGCGGCAGCCGGGAGGGCGATGGGGTATGGCAGAAACAGCGTTCCCGCGCGCTAGTGCAGGTATTTTTGCGGATCCACCCGAGCACCGCGGGGGCTGGCAAGGTCGGGTGATCAAGTTTTTTTAACACCGGGGAGCGGCGGCCGACATTGCGGGCTGACGGGGCAACCCGATCCGCAGGTTCTGGGGGGAACACAGGTCGCCGCTTCCCGACCTTTCCCTCCCCCCGGTCGCCAACGCATCCGCTCCCCGCCCGCATTCGGCGGGCGGCCGCCCAATGCGGGCGGCGCCGCGACCGGCATTCTCAACGCCGCGCTGAGAGAGGTGGCGGAAAGACAGGGACATCCCGCGCCTGTCCCGTTGCTCGTGCCACGCCAGCGCATCTCACCCGCTTTTCCGTGCTCGCCCGGTTTTATGCGCCAAAAAAAGGAATAGGCAAATCGCCGTTGACGCATGACGCATAGATGGCGTAAAAAATGCACTACAAGCACCATGGCTCGCCCACGAATCCACCGAAATCCCAGCAAAATGAACCTTTCCATCTCCGCAGATGTGAAGCGGGCGGCTTACCGCCTCGCCACAAAACGCGGGATCAGCGTCTCCGCGTTGGTCGCGGAACTGATCCGCGCCGCGATGTCGGTGGACCAAGCCCCGGCCCAATAATCCAATGACCCCGCTCAAACTTTGCGACCTGTTCTTAACCGCGCCCGACAGCCGGGAGTTGGTCCGCGCGATGGAACGCGTGTGGGAGTCGGCATGGGCGGAGGTCGAGGCCCATCCGAGGCCGTGCAGCTATCGCTCGTCCGGGCTGATCCGGATCGGCGTGATGGCTCAGATGGAGATCATCCGGCGCCACAGCACACGGAAAAACGAATCAAAATGAGCGTAGGATCCCGTGTGAAAACAATGCTGCGAAGGGAAGGCCAGGTCGCTGGCATCGCGATCGCCGGGGGAGTGGTGACCGCGTGCGGATGGGGGGTGTGGTCCGTGGGGGTCGCCTTGGCGGCCTGGTCTCCATCGCAGCCCACGCTACAGGGTATATTTTTGGCGGCTGGCGCGCTGCTGGTGGGCACGCTCTGCGTCACCGCGTACTCTTTGGGGATCGAGTCCGGCGAGCGGAGTGAGCGGCGGTGGTGGATGCGTGCACCGATGCATCGGATCATCGCTGCTCGAGAAACGCCGGGGCGCGCCACCGCCCAGCACCACAGGAGGGCGCCGAGGTGAGCCGCATGAACGGTCTCATCCTGCGGATGGAAGTGGAGGAGGAGGGGGCAGCCAAGCACCTGCGACTCAATTCGATAAACGCAGCGTGCGCGCGGTTTCGACTCAATTCGATAAACGCAGCGTGCGCGCGGTTTTTCGCGCGCCGCGGCATTCATCAGCCGACATTGCAACAGGCGATTGCGAAAAAATGCTCGCGGATGCGGGACAAAAAGCGCCGCAATCGCTCCCGCAATCACACTGCCTGAGCCCACCATGGCACACGTGCTTCTCCGAGTCATCCGCACCCCGCTCTTCACGCAGGGGGCGTGCGGGGTCTGCGCCGGCGCGGTGATTGCGCAGCATTACGATCACGATCTGCGCACGATCATTGGTCGGTGTTGCAAGACCGAATTGATCTCCGCCGAAATTTTCCTGCTCGCTGTCGGTCTCGCGCATCCACCGCTTCGCGGGAAGAACGATCCGACCGACGACCGCACGCACGGCGATGCGCGCACTGATGGGGGGGGCGAGTGAATCCGCGAGTGGCGGAGAAAATTCGCCGGGTCATGCGTGTGCGCGGCGTGGATTGGTGGGCCGCGGCATCTGAGCTGGGGCGGCGGTCAGGGGTCAGGCGACGTGCGGTCGCGCGAAGATCCGCGGCGTCGAGGGACGCTTTCGAGCGAAATCAACAACTGATGGAAAGGATGAAGCTGCTATGACAAGGACAAATAACGGAGACAACATCGAACGATGGGGGTCGGATAGCCCTTTCGGCTGGTCGGGCACAGTGGATCCGTCGGACATCGACCGCGCCGAAGAGCTGCTCGCCGAAGAAATCGGCTGCTCCGTCGAGCAGGCGCAACGGGCGATCGTGTGGTGGCGCACGCGATATCAGGATGACATCGTGCGCTGCGCGTCGCGGCTGGTGGGGATGGCGATCGGCGACCTCGTGGCAGAGACGCAGGTGGCATCCTTGCGACCCAAGTTAGTCGGCCTAATGTTTGCTGCGGGCCTGGACACGGGCCGATTCGGGTCGCAGGCACAGGCGGCGAGGGCGTTCGGCTGCACTCGGGCATTGATCTCCCATTACGTGCATTATTGGCGCGAGAAATTCTTTTTGCACTGGAATGCGCATCAAAAATCCGATGACGCGGGGGCAGTTTACTCCCGGGTCCAGACTGCGGATCATTTTCGCCGCCGGCCTGCGAGTCGGGCAATCAAGCACTCCCACAACTAACTAGAATCACCTCAATCATCATCATGACAACACAACCTATCGAGTCGACCAAAAATATTACGCTCCCCGCGGGGGTGGTGCTGGGCGAGACACTGGCTACCTTTCCGGCGGACATGCAGGAGCCGGAGATGATGGCTGTGTTCACTTTTTTGCGCCGTGCGCGGCGATCCACTACGTGTTGGATGGCGTCAGCGATGCAGTTCTCGACCTCAAGGTTCGGCGAGGATTGGACGGCGGCGGCGGTGGACCAACTCGCCTTCGCTTTTGACTCGATTCATTCGTCGCAGCAACTGCTCTCGCTGCCTCCGCAACTGCACCAGATTTCGGATCTCGGCCCCGAACGCCTTCTGGTGATCTCCCGGTGTAAGCTCGAGCCCGATGACGCGGTGAAATGGGCTGAGACGGCTGTGCAGCACAATTTATCCGCTCGCGCTCTCCAGGTGAGTATCCGCAGGGGATCCGTGATCACGGATGAGGATCTCGCTGAGGAGCAGCGACCGGTGGGGATGCTGTCGTTCCAGGCGGTCTCGGCGGAGTGCATGCGACTCCGCCGCCAGATCGATGATGCCCCGGTGCCTTATCGAGCGTGGTCAGAAAAACAGTTTCGCGCGGCGTGGGACGCAGCGCAGCCCGCGTGGGAGATCCTGGAAGATTTGCGGCGCCGCACGTTCGGCATGTGACGCACGCCTACGGGGCACGAAAAACTCATGAAAAGATCAACATACGACAGAAACATCGAAGCCTTTTTTGCCAAGAGAGCCGCAAAAGCTTTCGCTGAAGATCCTGAACTGATAACCTACGGCCTCCACGCACCACAACCGGCACCTCTGCTCGCGGTGCGGGGGAATAACGGTACGGTTCTCGTCGTGCGACTTGACGAGAATCATACCCCCTCCTGTTACGAGTCCGCCGATCCGCCCGGAGTTGATCCTCGCGGCTGGCGAGGAGCAACGCGGGCTTATCGGCGGGCTCCCCGCCAGCCCATCGGCGACGCGCCGTTCGTGAGTATGACCCGTTTTGCCGAGGCTGTCGGCCTGTCGAAGTGCACGCTCCGGCGTCTTGAGTTACGTGGGTGGCTGAAAGTGACGAAGCTCGCTGGTCGGAATTACGTCACGGCAGCGGACCAGGCGGAGTTCATGCGCCGAATGTCCGCTGTCTGGTTCGCCGGCACCGTGCAAAAACCGCACGCGAATCACCAGAATGTGAGAAATCGCGTGCCATTGCTAGTCTGGAATGCGCTAAGTACCGCAGTGAACATGTCTTGTTCATGCGGCGGGAACCCCGCCGGAACAGAGGCGTGCCCGGCCTGCATGGTGTGGCATCGAATGTCGCGTCGTTTTTCATAAGGCGAACTCCTGAGATGAGCCACGACCCCGCAGATTTCCAACTGGTGTCCGAACCCGCTGTCGCTCCCGAAAACGGACAGGCCGGGGTCGTTGGCTCTGGCGATTTGTTGGGCCGGGTGCTGGTGGCCTGCGAATACTCCGGCGCGGTGCGCGCTGCCTTCGCGGCTCTCGGATGGGATGCCTGGAGCTGTGACTTGCTGCCGAGCGAGAAGCCGGGCCAGCACTACGTCGGCGACGTGCGCGACATCTTGGGCGACGGGTGGGACGTAATGATAGCTCACCCCCCATGCACGCATCTTGCGGTGAGTGGCGCACGATGGTTCAAAGACAAGGTGCGCGAACAAGCCGAGGCTCTGGAATTTGTGCGACTGCTACTGGACGCGCCAATCGAACACATCGCGCTCGAAAATCCGGTCAGCGTCATCTCGTCGGAAATCCGAAAGCCCGACCAAATCATTCAGCCCTTCGAATATGGCGACCCCTTCCGTAAAACAACTTGCCTTTGGCTTAAAGGTCTGCCAAAGTTGAAGCCAACATGTATAATGCAAGAGCGAAAACAACAGTGCTGGCTGGAGCCTCCGGGACCGGACAGATGGAAGCGAAGATCAAGAACATATCCGGGAATAGCGCGAGCGATGGCGCAGATGTGGTCAGATTTCGTAATTGGGATAAAGCAAAACCAATCACACCAGGTGTCCGAAGTGGCCGACTTACCGTTGTTCGACTCTCTAAAAAACGGTCATCGGACCGCCAGATGATGTATGACTGCATTTGTGACTGCGGCTCTGCGGCAACCGTGAGAGGGCAATTCTTGAGAAAGCAAATCACACTTTCTTGCGGTTGCTTACAGCGCGAGGCAACGGCTGATCGCAGTCTGGTTCACGGTCACTCTGTCGGCTATAAGCGGACGCGACTTTACCGAATCTGGACAAACATGATGAGTAGATGCACAAACCCAAATGTAAAATCCTGGGAGGATTACGGCGGGCGCGGGATTGTTGTTTGCAGGGCGTGGCAAAACTTCAAGACATTCATGTCTGATATGGGAGATCCACCAAGTGGACTGACCCTCGACCGCAAAAACAACGACGGGAACTACGAGCCGGGGAACTGCCGGTGGTCAACATGGCAGGAACAAGCCGCAAATAGGAGAAAATCTTGTCGCGCTCGCATGCCTGTGGCTCAAGAATCTCCCGAAGCTCACGCCGACAAATATCGTCTCGGGCCGCGAGGCTCGCGTGCATCGGATGCCGCCCGGCCCCAACCGCTGGAAAGAACGCTCGCGCACACTTCCGGGGATCGCTCTTGCGTTCGCCGGCCAGTGGACGCGCGCCACACGGCCCAACGCAGAGGTCAGAGACGGCGGAGGTGAGGCGTGATCTCGCGTGAGGCGTTCCCGCCGTTCTCTGGACCGTCTTGTTCGCGCTCCATTTTCAGCCTCTCGAAAATAAATCAAAATACTTTCGATTTACGCTTGACGTTGCGCTACGTCGAGCGTAGTCTGTAGGTAGATCGCAGCCCCAGTAAGGCCGCGACTAAACCAAAAAAAATGAACACTACCGAAACGAAAACCGAAACCCCATTCCGCGGTGAGCACTACGGAGTTTTTTGCAGCGACGGAAACGGCTGGTATGTCGCGGGGGTTGACTCGAGTGGGACGCATCGCCAGCAGCGCGGCACAATGGAGATTGGGGAGGCAAATAAGCAGGCCCGCCAAATGGAGCAAACTTACACCGCCGCCCTCGCCCGAGGGCCGATCACCGATCAAGACGGCCGCACATGGAGTGCGGCAGAGATCGCCGATGAAGAAGTGAGCACGATGCCATTCGGCGACAACGAAGACTGATGGACGCGAAAGAAATGCAAGCCCGCTCCGCCGAGAAACGGTGGGGCGGGCTCACGCCCGAAGAGCGGTCCGAAAAAATGAGTGCGGTTCGAGCGAAGGGTCTAAAAAAGCGCCCGAAAAAGAAGGCGCGTTCCAAGAGCGCGAACGACCAAGATCAGGTATGACTCCCGCGCCGCTGACTCCAAATCCAGATGCCGCTCCACCGCGGGAGTCATTACCTGCATCGCCGGGTTCGGGGATTCCTGCGCCCGACCCAACGCGCGAAGCGCCTGCCTTTGATGCCCGTGCGCTGCACCTCGAACTGTGCCGAGAATGGGGGCGCAAGAACATCGGACGCGAGCTGACGGCGGACGAAATCATCGCGGACTGGAATAGCCGCTCGCCGGAGGATCAATGGTGAAAACAGAAGCGCAGGATTCCCCGAACGCCGAGGTCAGAGACGGCGGAGGTGAGGCGTGATCTCGCGAGAGGCGTTGCCCGCCGTTCTCTGCACCGTCTTGTTCTGGCCCGTTTCGACGCTCGAAAATAAATCGTAAAAAAGCCGAAAATAGTTCTTGCATCCATCCGTAAAGAAGACGAGACTGCATGTGTCGAAGGAATTAACCGGAGACGCAAAAAGGAAATTCAAAAATGAAAATCGAAACCACCAACTACGTAGCCACGGGAAACGAAACCCCAGCCATGCGGAAAGCCCGCGAGAGAGAACAATACTGGGCTGAACAGCGCAACCAAGCGACCACCGAAAACGAACTAAACCATGCTCGCAAAATGGAAATCAAGGCGGCACGGGCATGGTCCGCGGCCGAGGAGTCTCGCTGCGAAATAATCGCGGCACTGGACCGCTGAACCCAACCCCAAACAAACAACCAAATGAAAATCCAAAACACCGCAGCAGCCGAATGGGCGAAAAAAGAAGTCGCCAACGACCCAGATGGGAATCGCGAAAGCGACCTGGCCGAATTGGAGTCGGCATACGAGGCGATCTTCGGGGAGCGTTTCCCGGCCGAGTCGGGTCGCGAGGAAGATGCCGAACCTCGGGGATACTCGATGTGGTCAGACATCCGCTCGGCTCTGGACATCTGACATGGATTTCGCCAAGCAACTCAAGTCGGCACGCCAGCGCCTCGGCCTAACACAGTCCGAGGCGGCTCTCGTGGTCGATATGTCCGCCGAATGGGTGAGCAAGTGCGAGCGCGGACTCACGATCCCGCCGGGGATCTCGCAAGAAGGGGCGCTGGAAAGGCTCCGCGCCGCCAAAAAGCGCGGAACTCGCAAGGGCCAGAACGACCAAGGTGACTCACGATGACCGCGCCTAAAACCGTCGCCAGCAAATTGGACTCCAACGCGGTCATCGTTGAGTCCACCGCCTTGTTCGGCACGTCGTATTGGCGGGCGGACGGGTGGGAAGATATAGAGGCATCCGCGCAGACTGGGGATCGGATCGAGGGCGACTTCCCCGCTGGAAAAATCTGCGGAACGATCCGGGTCCGAAATGGAGTTTTCGAGCGCAAACCGATCCGGGCAGTCTATGTGCGAAAGGACGGAGCAAACTACGAATGGCCGCTGGAATACTTCGCGACCCTCGCCCGGACGGTGACTCGTCTGCTGAACGCCATGATGAGGAACGGTCAGGAGCCGTCCTCAGACTCACCCAACAAATCGGACGCTCACGGCTCCTGACCGTTTGCTCCATCAAATGTTAGACCTCATTAAATTATGGACCCTACACTGAAACCAATAACAGAACCGAAACCAAGCACCGAAATCCGCGAGAAAATCCTAGCAATCCTAGACGGAAAATGTAGCGCATTCTGGAGCGATTTTTACCACGCGCTAATCCCCCCGCACGGGGCTGAAGAAGTGGGGATCGCCCTCAACAGTCTCGTCGTGGATCGGACACTCCGAATGAAGGAAGACGAATCGGAGCATGACTGGGAATACCGCCGGGTCTAACGCAGCCTTCAGCGATGGCTTTGGAGGCCGCGCGTGAATCGTAGGACCGAGCTGTCGCGCGTCTGCGGAGCGCCGCGCGAAGAGCGGCGCGAAGCCATTCGCTGCAAGGCTTTGTTCGGCGCCGCGAATTTACTTGCCGCGCCCTTCGTAGAATTGGAGCGGGGGGCAGGTGCGGAGCATCCGAAAATAAATCAAACAATCTCGTTGACGTGCGCGCACGTCGGGCATATTGTCCGTGTAGATCGAGGCGCCAGTAACGCTGAGACGAACCAACAAAATGAGCACCAAAATCGAAGAGATCATCGAAGCGAAAAACGAAGCCGGCAAACGCGCCTACCTCTGGCTGCACGACTCTGGCGACTGCATCCTCTGGCCGGACGAAAAATCGAGCGTGAACGACAACGGGGCGAACGCAATCGAGCGGTGGCAACTGACGAAAGAGGAAGTCCAGGAACTGGAGGACGCCGATACCGACTCCCCGCGCGGGCTCATCGACGATCGTGGCTAAATGATCTGCCCGCACTGCCGAAAGGAAATCGAGACGCAGCAGAATCGCGCTGCTGCGTCTCGTTGGGAAGGCATGACGCCGGAACAACGGTCGCGAGAAATGAAGCGCGTGCGCAAGAAGGGCTTGGTTGGGGCTGGTGGGAAAAAGCGTCGGACGAAGAAGTAGCTCAGGCGCCGAACAAGCAGATATACCAATCGGGGCGGCTGCCTGATCAGAGAAAAATCCCATGAGCTACGAGACGAGAAAGATCAAAGCTGCCCGGGAGCGGGGTCGGCGGATGGCAACCCGCCGATGGGAGTTGGACCGGGCGCGTCGTGCTCGGTGGGCAGCTGCGGAGCCGGTGTTTTCTGCGCGCACTATCGTGCGGCGGGTAGTGGTGATCGACCGCGAAACGGTCGTGCGCGAGGTGACGATTTTTGCCGACGACTCTTTGCGGGACGCCCGCCGGAAAATCCGGCGCGTGTTGGGGAGCTAAAAAAATCATGTCGCGGCAGAGAATCGCAGAAGAGCTACTGGGAACGCGCGTGGACGAAAATGGGTTTTCCGCTTGCCCGGGCGCGCACCTACACTCGCGCCCGGGCGGGAAAAGGGATTTCCAGGTGCTTTTGGATGGCGCGCCAACGGCCTTTTGTTTTCACTCGTCCTGCTCCGCGACTGTCGCGCTTTTTAACGCGGAATTGCGGCGGCGGATCCGACAGCATGAGGGCGGCGCACAAGTGGAGGTGGACGCGCGGTGGAAGAGTCGCCCCCCGCCCCGGGCGGCACAGGCAGCCAAGCGCCCGGAGGTAGACATGGATCGGGTTCGGCGGGTGGCTGCGAAATCGTCAGTCCCTGCGGATTGGATCGGCTGGCTCGCGGCGCGGTCGCCGCTCCCGGTGGCGGGCGTAACTAGTGGGCGGTTTCTCGACTCGGTCTATGCCCGCGGGGAGAAAGTTCTGGTGTTCACTCGACAGTTTTCTCAGGGCGATTATCTGCACTGGGTCGGCGCTGGGACGTTCCGGCTGTCACCGGACGTGCGAGTAAGGGCGCGCAGGGAGGATATGCCTGCCGGCGGTCCGGAGGGGGTGTGGTTTTTGGCCCAGCCCGTCAGTGGGACGTGGGAGATCAATGCCCGGTTCCGCAATCCTGACGGTTCTCCGCGGCTCTCGCGACGATCGGAGGAGGCGGTGACCGCGTTTCGTTTTGCTGTGCTGGAGTCGGATTCGCTTCCGCCTGATATATGGATCCGTGTGCTGGCGCAGGTGGCGCTGCCCATAGCGGCCATATACTCGAGCGGCGGCAGGTCGATCCACGCTTTGGTTCGGATCGACGCGGCGAGCAAAGCGCAATGGGATGCCTACAAAGCAAAAGCACTGGTCCCGCTGATGTGCGTGCTGGGTGCTGACCCCGCGGCGCTGACGGCAGTGCGATTGACTCGTCTTCCGGCGTGCCAGCGTGGGGACCGCACCCAAGAACTTTTCTATCTCGCTCCCTCCCCCGGCTGGGTTGCCCTCGAATCGATGATCCCCCACGTATGACCCCCCCCGACCTGATGGTGCAGGTGCCAGCGAGTGTGTTGCGTTCGTTGGCTCCGCTGGCCGCGGAGGCGGGTATCGATCTACCCGAGTCGGATCGGCTTGTCCCTATGGTGGATATGGGACGCCCCGTCCGGGAAATCGCGATGGAGCTTGGGCGGTTACTAACACGCGCGCCGATTTTTTTGCGCGCGGAGACCGTGGTGACGGTGGATCAGGCCTCCGGGGATGTGCGGATGATGGAGCGGGAGGCGTTTGTCAGCTGGGTCGAGGATTACGTGACGATGATCAAAATGCGGCAAGCTCAGGGAGGGGCGGAACCCCGAGCGGAGTCGATGAGTAAGGACCTTGCGGCAAAGCTGATTCATTCTCCGCAGTTCCGTCGGCTACTGCGGCCGCTGAAAGAGGTGCATCAGGTGCGGATGCCAGTGCTGCGCGAGGGAGGCACGGTGGAGTTGCTTCCGTCGGGCTACGACGATCAGTCGGAGATTTACACCGTCGAGACAGTCCGTTTCGTTCTGGATTGGTCGCGGGAAAAGGCTGAATTGTATTTGTCGGAGCTGTTGTCGGAGTTCCCCTGGAGCGACCTTGAGGTGGATTCCGCGGTGTCGCAATGCAGGGCTGCATCGGTGACGTTCGCGGCTATGCTGGGAGGTTTTTTGCGCGGCATGTTTGCCCCGGGCACGCCACGACCTGGGATTGCGTTTCTATCTAACCAACCAGGCACGGGGAAATCTACGCTCGCTGCGGCCACGCACGCTGGCCCATTTGGGGTCGTCGGAAACACGGATCTGCCTACCAGTGGGGAGGAGATGATCAAGACGCTGGCGGCTGAGGCGCAGTCGTTTTCTCCCGTCGTGTGGTTCGACGATATCGGCAAAGCAATCTCATCTCCGCAGCTTAATAGATTCATCACGTCGTCGCAGCATCGCGGGCGGGTGCTGGGATCTAAGGAGAATTTTTCGGTGCCCAACGTGTCGCAGGTAGTAGTGACCGGCAACGACCTGCGATGGACGGCGGATCTGCAACGGAGATTTTTGCAGGCTTCGCTTTTTTTGGCGGGAGACGTCCGCGGGAGAAAATTTCGGAAAACCATCACCCCGCGCTGGCTGGCGCAGGATAGCGTGCGGGCGGAGATCCTCGCGGCGCTGTGGGCGGTAGTACGAAATTGGATCGATGCCGGCATGCCGCGTCACGCGCGCCCAATGGAGACTTTCGAGGAGTGGTCGTCCCTCGTCGGCGGGTGCGTGCAGGCTTTCGGCTGGGCCGATCCGCTGGCGACTCCCGAGGTAGATGGTAGTGGAGACGTCGAGGGCGAGGAGTGGCGGCAACTGTTCGGCGCACTCGCCATGGAGCAGGCGGCCGGCCAGGCGCGGGAATGGTCACGCGCAGAGGTGGTGGGCACTGCGCGCTCCATGGGGGTCCTGGAGGACATCATGGGGGCAGATGGAGACGGCGACCTGCGCACGCAGGAAAACAAGCGACTCGGCTACAAATTGCGAAAGTGGCGGGGAAGGGAATTCACCGACCCGGCAGGCAGGCGGTATGTCGTCGGCAGTCGCAGGTCGCACGGCGTGAGGTCATTGCTGATCACACTACTGTGATCTCGCGGTGCCCCCACGGCCGGCTATTCGGAGTGACCGATGAGACTACGGCGCAAGGCCTCTGCCTCGGTCGGGTGCCGATGCGCCGCCGATGCGCCGCCGATGCGCCGCCGATGCGCCGCCGATGCGCCGCCGATGGGCTGCTCCCGCCCCCTTGTTTTGGGCACGGGTGCCGATCGCCCCTTTTCATCGGCACCCATCATGTCCATCGGCACCGCATCGGCACCCACCTATCTGCTTCTCCCCTAGTGGTTTGTCCCTTTGGGTGCCGATGGTGCCGATGAATAACCCAATGCTGAGCAGAATCCGGCAGTGCGTCAGCGTAAAGGGATATGGCTCTCGATCGGCACCATCGGCACCCGCAAGGGGGGGGGAAGGAATCTCTTTTTCTCCGTCTGAATCCTTCGGTTTCCAGTCATACTTGGCCGCTTGGGTGAGCAATTGCCGCCGGCTTACGGAAGGTCGTGGCGGAAGCGAGAACTTCCGCGCTTCCGAATTGACACCCATTCTTCCGTGTGGCGCGCAACGGAAGACAACACGCGGAGCTAGTCAAGGCCTGCGCGGCGACTCATGGAGTCTCGCCCCGCAGCGTGCGAAACTGGAAGCGCGCGAACGATCCGCGGTGGATAGCGTGGATGTCGGAGCGAGCGGTGGCATGCATCGATCCCCCCCAAAATGGCGACACACTGGTCCCCGTGGTTTTCGCTCCGGAGATCGATGGGTCTGGGCTGGAGTACGAAATCGCACGGATGAAATACGAGTGCCTGTCGCTCGGGCGGCTGCTTGCTCGGGCGATCGTCATCTCGGATCTCGATACCATACAGTCGGTGTCGCGAACGCTGGATTCCAAGCGCGACGCGCTGCGAGCGATGACTCGAGACACACCCAAAATTCACCAGGCGGAAAAAAACGCAATCGGTCGGGAGAACGTGGAGGCAGCGTTCCTCCGTTACGTGACAGAGGTGTCGGCGAAAGTGTCACAGCTGGCCCCTAGGATTCTCTCGATCCTCCCCGCCGAACTGGCTGCGGCAACTGGTGACCAGATCCGCAGAGAGATCGACGCGGTGCGGGAATCGGCCGCTGTGATACGGCTGGATCTGGCATGACCGAGACCGTCGACGAGGTCGCCGCGCGGCTGTGGCGTCCGCGGCAGCGGGTGGGTCCGTTGGAGTGGTCGCGCGAAAACGTGACGCTATCGGAGCGGTACACCCGCCGACCAGGCGCATACGATCCCGAGTGGACGCCGTACATGATGATGCCGCACGAGTGGTTCGGGGATCGGGGGATTCGTCAAATCACAGGAGTCAAAGCCGCTCAACTCGGTGGCACGACGTGGATCGCGAATCTGATCATGTGGGCTGCGGTCGAGGATCCCGGGCCGATGCTCTATGTGACGGCGAGTTTGGATGTGGCCAAATCATGGAGCGAGCGGGAATTGTCACCGCGTTTTCGCGAATGCCAGGCGATGCGCTCAATTCTTCCGACCGACCCCGACGATTTTCGAAAATTGGAGATGCACCTAAAGACGTGCACGATCCGGCTGCAAGGCTCGAATTCCCCCGGCAACCTAGCGTCGCGGCCGGTGCGCTACCTATTCTGCGACGAGATAGACAAGTGGCCCGACCAGTCAGACGCCGAAGCGCCCGCCCTGGAACTCGCGATGGTGCGGACGGCGGCATTCGCGGATTGCTCGAAAGTCGTCATGATCTCCACGCCGACTCTTGAGACGGGGGCAATCTGGCAGCAATTTTTGGCGGGCACACAACATCGATTCCGCGTGCCGTGCCCGGCGTGCGGACACCGACAGGAATTAGTGTTTGCGCCCGATAAGCAGGGGGAACGAGGCGGTGTTCGGTGGCCACGATCGCATCGCGACATGCTGAGCAAGTGGGATTTGCGCGGGGTTGAGCGGGACGCGGCGTATGAGTGCAGCGCGTGCGGCGATCACTGGTCGCAGGAGCACGCGCGCGCGATCATCGCGCAGGGGGAATGGGGGCCGACAAATTTGCAGGCGACCGGCGAACATGTGTCGTTTCACATTTCGTCCCTTTACTCACCAAACATCACTTGGGGCAAGCTTGCGCGAATGTTCCTTGAAAAGTCCGACCAGATAGGCGGCCTCCACGATTTTCGGAATAACTGGCTCGGCCTGCCATGGGAACCGCAGGCCGCCGCGGTAAAGGACGAGTCAGTCCTGCAACTTGTGAACCCGACGCACCAACTCAAGTTGGTTCCGATCGTCCCCGCCGCTCTGACTATGTGCGCGGACGTGGGTCAGGATCGGACGCATTGGTCGGTGCAGGCGTGGTCGGAGACTGGAGAGACCTGGATGGTGGATTACGGGACAACGTTGTTGGTCGAAGATCTGCTAGGCATTTCAGAGAAAAAATACACAGGCCCCGACGGCGTCGAGCTGACGATTACCGGGGGCCTCGTAGACTCCGGCGACCAGACGATGCGGGTCTATGATGTTTGCGCAGCGAGTGAGGGCAGGCTGTGGCCGGCAAAGGGGACGGACGCCGCGTTTGGTGCCTGGGGCAGGTCGCTGCTGAAGACTCACCCTGGCATGATTCTGTACACGTTTGTTGACCACACCGCGAAAATCGAACTGTACCTCAACCGGATCGGGAAGCGAATGCCCCCGCCCTGGCATTTACCGCGTGATGTCGGCCAGGATTTCATCGCCGGCCACACCGGGCAGACGCTTCTCCGGGTGCGGACGCCACGAGGATGGGGGACAAAATGGAAAAATCTCCGCGGAGATCACTATGGAGACTGCTCGAAATTACAGCTGCTGTGTTGGTGGATTCTCAAGGACGACATCGCAGCCGAAGCCGCGGTGGTCGCAGTAGAGGAGACAGAACCGTCGGTCTCCTGAATCTTTGACACCAACGCCCGGTCGTGGCATCACCTTCCATCCGTGCGATTGTCGATTTTGCGGCCACGGCCGGCCGCGACTGGCTGGTCGCTGAGCGCAATCGCGTGTTGGCCGAATACATAGCCGGCGCAGTCGAGGTGGACGCCGTGTCTTTTGAGGGGGCGAGCGCGTCCGGGCGGCGAAGGGTTTCCGCGGAAAAATTATTGAGCGAGTTGCAAACCGCCCTTGATGAGTTTGATCTTTCCTCCGCGCGCCCCGGAGTAGCCTTTATAGATTACTCCGGAGCGGACATCCAATCATGAGTCGCCCGACCCCGAAACGCAAAGCCAGGAGCAAGTCTCTCGCACCCATCGCCGCTTACGGATCCTTTCAAGGCGCCGAGCAATCGTCTTCCCGGGGATATGTGTATTTCCCGAGCATTGACACTCGGCGCGAGGTGGACACTTACAGCCGACTGGAATTGCTTCGCCGCGCCCGATTTTTGTACAACAACGTCGGACTGGTTCGCCGAATCGTGAATGGCATTTCGCGACTAGTCGCCGGCACCGGGCTTTCTCCGCAGGCGCTCACAACCGATTCCGCATGGAATGCCAAGGCCGAGCGTCACTTCACAGAGCGAGCCGGTCAACGTTTTGTTTTTGACGTTGGCGGTCGGTATGATTTTTTTTCCGCGCAGCGTGCGATCATGAGGCAGCGGCTCCGCGACGGAGACTGCGCAGCGATCCTCACCGAGAGCGCAGCCGGGACCCCCCGCGTTCGGATGTATGAGTCGCACCAGATTGGCGACATCGACAAGCCGTGGGGAGCATCGGCTGACGCGACCGATCCCTGGCGCGACGGAGTAATGCACAACCGCGACAACCGCCCGGTGGCCTACCGGATTCTCGGGGATGCCGGGGCAAGCGTTGTGGTTCCCGCTGAGGATGTGATCTTTTTTGCGGATTACGAACGCATCGGCCAGAGCCGCGGGCTTACGATCCTTTACCACGCCGTTAACAACCTTCTGGACACCACCGAGATCGTGTCCTTTTTCAAGCAGGGAATCAAAGCAAGTAACCAGCTCGGATTCTATATTTCGGAAGACGCGACCAAGGACGGGCCGCAGGGTTTGCCCGGTCGGATCCGCGCGGCGAAAGCGACCACGGTTGGCGGAACGGCGGCGACAGTTACGCAGGACAAGCTCTTTGCGGCGGGTCAGATTCAAGAATTGAATCCAGGTCAGGAATTGAAGGTTCTTCACGATCAGCGACCGCATCCTAATGCGCTCGGGCTGCTCGACTGGTGCATCCGAGACATCTCGTGGGGGTGCGGTCTCTCCCCCGAGGTGCTGTGGAACATCGCAAGCCTGGGCGGCGCCAACACCCGTTTTGTGATGGCGGACACCCAGACGTTTGTCGAGGAGCAACAACAGGAACTGATTGATTTATATTGCAGTCGTTTTTGGGTGTACTTTGTCGCGAAGGAAATCAAGTCCGGTCGGATTGATAAGCCATCAGATCCAGAATGGTGGAAACACGGATGGGTGCCACCGCCCCGGCAAACCGTAGATTTCGGCCGTGACGGGCGTCTCTATCTGGAGCAGCACCGAGCCGGACTTCTCACGAGCAAGCGGTGGAACATGATGCAGGGACTCGACTGGAAAACCGAAGCCGACCAGTTCATCGAGGAGCGCGTGTATTTGCGCGACACCGCCGCTGCGCGCGGGCTAAGTTTCGCCGAGCTATTACCCCCCGCGCCAGGCCAGGCACCTGCCGCGGCTGCCCCGCCCACCTCGGCGGACGAAGATCCCGAGCCAACAGGGAACAAATCGACAGAACAACCCGCCGACTCATGAACTACCCACGTCTTTTTCGCCGCGTTTATGCTGAGCCGCTCTGCATTTCCCGCGCGAGCTGGGCATCGATCCACGCCGTGCTGTTGCCGCGTATTGCGGGGACGGTGGCGGAGGGAGCGCCCCCCCCGATAGCCGGCATCAATCGCCGTCCAGCACTAGCGCCCTCCCGGATGAGCGCGCAAGCGTGCCGCGCATCCTCGGTCGGAGCGCCTATGGATGAGGAGAACGCCGAACCCAACGCCGCATGGACGCTGGCTGCGCCGGGCGTTGCGTGCGTGCCGTTGTATGGAGTGCTCGGAAAAAATATCTCCCTGATGGAGGCGATGTGCGGCGGCGTGGATGTCGGCACCGTGAGCGCAGCGATCACCGCATGCAACGCGGATCCCCGAGTCCTCGCCATTGTGCTCGATATCGCGAGTCCCGGCGGGTCCGTGACCGGCATACCCGAGTTAGCGCAGCAAGTCGCGCAGAGCGTCAAGCCGGTGTACGCATTCACCGATGACGAATGCTGCTCCGCCGCGTATTGGGTCGCCAGCCAGACCCGCGGAGGAATTTACGCGACGCCGTCAAGTATGATTGGCAGCATTGGAGTGTATCTCGCGCTGCTGGATCAATGCGTAGCGATGGAATTGCAGGGTCTCAAGCTGGAGCTGTTTGTCGCTGGCGCCCACAAGGGCCTCGGGCTGCCTGGCCGCCCGCTCTCCGATGAGGATCGCGCACTACTCCAGGGCGGAGTCGACAAGATTTACGCTTGGTTCTCCTCCCAGGTGCAGGCGACCCGCCCCGGCGTAGCTAGTGCCAGCATGCAGGGGCAGGTATTCGACGGACAGGACGCCGCGGCTGCGGGTTTAGTGGATTTTGTCGTCACCGGCTGGCACGAGATGATCGACGCGGTTGCGGAGATTTCCCGCGGCGGACTTTGACACGCCGCTCTTGGCATGTCCGCAACTCCATCGCTCCTCGAAACTTTCCGCGCCAGCATATCCGACAAGGCAGATCTTCAATCGCAGATCGTCGGGCTGACTGAACGAGCAGTGTCTGCGGAGGCAGATCGCGACCTACTCCAGACTCAGATCGACACCCATCTCCGCGAGCAGGCCGACGTGATCGAGGCACTTACCTCGCTCCGCGGCGATCTCGAAGGAGCGCGCACAGAGGTGACCCGACTGAGCACCGACCTCGCCACGGCGCGCGCCGCAGCAACCACGGTTGCGGACCAGACCATCGAGACCGTCGCCGCCCTGGGATTCCCCGCCGCTGATCTCCCCGCCTCCACCGATACGGCCACCGGAGGTTCTCTGGCCGAGCAGTTCGACGCGATCAGCGATCCCGCAGCCCGCACCGCGTTTTACGAAAAACACCGCACCGCGATCCGCGGCCTTTGACACTTACGCACAAGCTGACACCCAACATTTTTCCAACCACAACTCATGTCCACCATCAATTTCAACGACAAGATTTTTTCGCAGGAAATTCTGAAAGCGTTTGTTGCGAATCTTCCGCTTCTCGGCGCGTTCGCAAAGGATTTTTCCAGCGTGACTAAAGCCAAGGGCGACGCCGTCGCCGTGCCGCTCCTCTCTGCACTGACGGCAACCACATTCGCAAGCTACGAAACCGCTGGCGGGACGCTCTCCACCGTCACGGTCAACTTGAACGTGCATCGTCATGTCCCCGTCGACATCTCCGACATCCAGTCGGCGAACAGCTCCGCCGCAAAGTTCGACAATTTCGCAGCGAATGCAGGCGCGGCGCTCGCCGAATCAGTGATTGCCCGCGTGCTCTCGCTGGTCACGACCGGCGGCTACGGCGCCGCGGTGATCACCACATCCGCCGCACTCTGGACTCGCACGCAAGTGCGTGCTTTTCGCAAGGCACTCAACGTGCTCCGCGCTCCAAGTCGCGGACGTATCTTCGTGAGCAATCTCGACATCGAGGACGCGCTTCTCGGCGACACAAACATCACACAGGCCTACGCCTACGGCGGCTCCGAGGCAATCCGTGAAGGCAAGGTGCCCCGGCTGATGGGATTCGATATGTTTGGCACTGACATGATCCCGCTGAATGGGATCTCGCTCGCCGCCTTCGCGTGCGTTCCCGATGCCATCGCCGTCGCGATGCGCTACCTCGCCCCGCAGGACCCCACCGATCTGAGCGCCGCGGAGATGGCGACCGATCCCGCCACCGGCATCACCATCGGCTACCGCCGCCACTATGCGCGCGCGACCGGTGTGATGTACGCGAACGTCGAGTGCCTTTTCGGTTTCGCGGCCGGACTTACACCCGGCCTTGTGCTGGCAACCATTCCGTAAGAAGCCCGCTGGTGGGGATAGCCCGCCGCCGAACGGCTGAGACCGGCGGCGGGTTCCAAATCAATTCGGTTCGATAAGACCCGGTGTGCGGACTCAGCCCCGCCCGCCGGGTCGATTGTTTATTCCCCCATGAAAATAACTCTTTGCGCCATTGCCGGTCAACGATCCGAGTGCATCGCACAAATGCTAGAATCTTTTCGTCCGCTCTATGACGATGCTGTCGTGGTGATGGCGCTCGGCTCCAATGAGGACGACGGCACGGCAGTGATCGCCGCGAATTGGGGCGCGACCGTCAGCCGTTACGAAAATCAGATCCACCCTGAATGGGATGGTGTGGATGACTTTGCCGCCGCGCGAAATCGCGCCTGGCAAATTGGCGCTGACTGCGGAGCCGACTGGCTGCTGTGGGCGGATACTGACGACGTGATCACGCCCGAGGCGTGTGCGCTTCTGCGCGAGGCGTGCGTGCAGGCCATGGAGCAAGACATGGACATCGTCGCATGCAACTACGCCGTTCCGCAAGAAGGAGTAAAACTCATGCGCGAGCGACTCGCCCGCCCCGGCCGAGCCCGGTGGATGTCCCGCATCCACGAGCATCTCGGCCCCATGACCGACGAGCAGGTGCTCAAGGTCTGCGAGGTGCCGAACGCCGAGGTGATCCACTCCCCCGCCGCGCAGAAGAGCGGGAGCCTTGAGCGGAACCTTCGCATCTTGGAGGACATTCCCGCGCGCGATCGCACCGCATCGCACCACTTTCATATGTTCAACAGCCTCTTGGCCGCCGGTCGCACCGACGAGATGATGATGGCAGGCATGCAATTCTTGCAAGCGCCTTCGATGGGCCAGGCCGAGCGATATGAGGTGCTAATGCAAATGGGGCTTGCCTCCACCGACATCGAGGTAAGTCTTAAGTTCGCCCTGTCCGCCTATGCCGAGGATCCGGCACGGCGAGAGGCACTCGGCGAGTTGTCGCACATGTCCATTCGCCGCGGAGACTGTGCTGCCGCACTGGCGTACTCAACCGCCATGATGTCGCTCCCCGATCCGCCGCAGGCACCTTGGGCGCTGCGCCGCTCGTTTTGGGGTGTGCAGGGTCTGCACATCCACACGAGGGCATTGAGACTTAACGGAAGACCCGAAGAGGCGGAGGCCAGGGAGTACAATCATTTCCGCGCCCACGGCGGCGGAATATCGCTGTTGCACGCGACTCGCTGCCGCCCCGCCATGGCGCTGAACGCGCGGCGGCTGTGGTATGCGCGCGCCGAGAATCCCGACGCAGTGGAGCACATATTCGCGGTCGATGCGGATGACGATGAGTCCGCCGCTCTCCGCGGCTGGCGCCACGTAGTCGTGCAGCCCGGTGGCGGCTGCGTGCGCGCGTGGAACAGTGCAGCCGGGGCGAGCGAAGGAAATGTTCTCGTGCAGATGTCCGATGATTTCGAGCCGCCGATGGGCTGGGATCGAAAGATATTGGATCGATTGGAACCCGCCTTGGCCGCCGATGGAGAGGCGGTGCTCCATGTTTCAGACGGGCATCGCACGGACGATCTCATGTGCATCGCGATCCTCACCCGCAAGCGCTGGGCGCGACAGGGATATCTATTTCACCCCCAGTTTTTGTCCATGCACTCCGATGCTTGGTTTTCGGCCGCCGCCTATCGGGATGGAGTGGTTATCCCAGCCCCCGATCTGGTGTTTCATCACCGGCATCCGTTTTTTTGCGGCGCGCCCGGATGGGATTCGACTTACGCCGAGAGCAACTCTCCCGAGCGATATAATGAGGGAGCCGCCGTATTTGATCGCCTCCGCCGCGGTGTGCCGACGAGCCACGAGATCATTGGGTACTGCGATTTTGCGGACTATTATTCGGCAGTCGCGGATCGGCTGCAAGACGGCGACATTTTCGTGGAGGTCGGAAGCTTTTTGGGCCAGAGCATCATTCATCTTGCCCAGACATTGCAGGACCGCGGCAAGCACGGCGTGCGGCTGGTGTGCGTGGACACGTTTCTGGGCGAGCCCGGGCAACCCGAGCACAGTGAGATCGTCGCGCAGAGCGGCGGCAGCATCCGCGAGGCATTCGCGGCAAACATTCTCCGCGCCGAGGTCGCCTGCATGATCGAGATACGCGAAGCGGACAGCGCGGCGTCCGCAGCCGCCTTCGCCGATGCGGGCGTGGCAGGCGTGTTCATTGACGCCGCGCACGATTACACGAGCGTCGCGCGGGACATCGCCGCCTGGTCGCCGAAAGTCCGGCCCGGCGGTTTCCTCGCTGGCCACGACTACCCGTGGCACGAGGTGGCACGCGCCGTCACGGAACACGCCATCGCCCGCGGTGTGCGGGTGAGGCAGATAGGCAGGGTTTGGGAGACGTGCGATAAGTCTGCGAATATTTTGTCGAACGTCCGCATCAGCGACTGCAAACCGGAGGAGCGACCATCGGATTCGCCGAACGAAAAGATCAGCTACAGCGAAGGCGAGTCTGCGAGCTGGAGCGGTTAGCCGTGGCGCTTGGTTAGGACTCTTTTATGAAAGTCACAGCAATAACTAGATTCAAACACGGGGAGATTCACGAAAGGCTGAAACGCCTTGGGTGGACGCAATGGGATTTAGCGAGGAAGTCGGGTCTAGGAATCGGAACCACGCGCGATGTAATAAACCTGGTTAGAAGGCCAACAATCGAACAGGCCACCGCAATACAAAAAGCCTTCGGGGAAGCCGGGGACTATTTCGATGTGCTCGCAGAATGGCCGGAAGCATTCGCGGGCATGGCGCGCGGATATAAGCTGGAGCAAACCACCGAAGTGGAAATGGAAAACCTGCTCTCGTGTCGGGAGGCAATGATGCTGCCAGCCCCGCAAAACGATAGCGATACAACTGCGGTGGATGAGGCACTGGAAGCGCATATCTCGAAATTGGGTCCGCTTGCATCCGAGGTCATTCGGCTGCGTTTCTGGCACAACAACTCGTTGGCCGAAGTAGCGAGGAAGACAAATCGTTCAGGGGATTCCGTGCGGCGAATAGAAGCGCGAGCACTCCGTAAATTGCGGAATCAGACTACTGATCTGATCGTACTCAGAAACTCTCGAAACACCTGACGTATGCGCAAGAGTCCTAACGTCTGAGATCTCCAACGTTCTTTTTGACCAACCCAAACGCCCCCAACATGACCACACCTACGCTATCGATCCTTATCCCATCGGTGCCGGTTCGCCGCGCAGCTGCCGAGGCGCTGCAAACCAAACTGATCGCCCAGGCGGACGCCGCCGGGGTGGACGCGGAGATCCTGTGCCTCAGCGATAATTTCCGCCGATCAATCGGGCTGAAACGGCAGGCGCTGCTGGATATCGCCCGCGGAGATTACGTCGCGTACTGTGATGACGACGACGATGTGACGGACACATACATGGCCGCCCTGGCTGCCGCCGCGGCGCGCGGGCAGGATGTGATCACATTCGAGCAGGACGCGACATGGAACGGTCATAGGTCGACGGTGGAGTTTCGGCTTGGGGCGGAGGATCGGGAGTTCGCACCGGGCGGGCGGACGCTGCGCGGGCCGTGGCACTCGTGCGCATGGCGGAGGCAACTGGTGACTAACTGTCAGTTCCCCGACAAAAACTGGGGGGAGGATTACGACTGGGTCCGACAAGCTCGACGCTGTGTCCGCAGTGAGAGTCACGTTCGCGCCGTGCTGCATATTTACTGCCACTCGGACGCGACATCGCTGGCGATGGCCGACCGCTCCGGGCGGGCGTCAAGCCCGGCCATGGCCGGTTGACACCACCTCCCCCGTGTGGACGCACGCGCTTTGTATCTAATGAATTCCGCCCGGCTGGTGTCGCAATACTCCCTCTTCGGTGTGGCGGCGACCATTGCGGGGCAGTCGGTGCGGGTGTGCCATACGGCTCCGCGGTCGAGCAAGTCACTTCGTTCCGGCGGGCTGGCTGGCTTGTACGACATGGTCGTCCGGGTGCGGAAGCGGGATCTGACGGCAGCGCCCCTGCTGGAGGCTGCGATTACGGTTAATAGCGTGAGCTATCGAATCAAAGAAATCGTGGATCATCCGCAGAGCGGGGAGTATCGGCTCGGTGTGCGGGGGGCGGTGGAGTGAGCAAGCGCGTCGTGCTTCTCGATAAGTCGGGATTCAACCGCAAGCTCGCGGCGTTTCTGCTGACGACCAAGCGGCCGCCGGTGGAGGTGCTGAAGACTCAGGCGAAGGGAGTGCTGACGACGGCGATCGCCTACACTCCTCCCGGCCATGCGGGGTCACCACTTTCCCGATCCCGGCAAGCCGGGGAGGGTGCGGTGAGGTCGGATGTCGGGCGGGTGTTTTTTGAATCTCGCAACGTAGTGAGATCAGATCTGTCCCCGCTTCATTCCCGGGCGAGATCGCGGGCGACCGGGCGCGTGCAGCGCGGGATTACCCGCGCGCCAACGGACGCCGCCGCGCTGGAGGGTTATGCCAACCGACAGGCGGCGAAAGTGGGTTTTTTCGCCAGCGGGTGGAAGCGCGCCGCCGCCGCGCTGGGCGCGAAGCTCCCCGCGTGGTGCCGTCGTCATAATGCGCCCGGCGATTACGGACTGCGATCCGTAGGCGCGCGCCATGGAATAAGCTTCGCAAACCTCACGGCGTTCGGAAGGCAGCATCCCCAACTTTCCCGGCTGCTGGAACTCGCGCTGCGCGTGCAGGAGGGTAAGATGCGACGGCAGACAACGAGCTATTACAAGCGGATGGGAAAACAATCTGGTTTTCGCTGACCGAGACCACCCGGAGACTTAACGAAAAACCATGGCAAACGAATTTCCCACGCATCGGAAGGTCGAGAAAGCAGTGGCTTCCGCGTTGGCGGCAGCGTTCACCACCGCGTCTGTCGCACACACCGTGCAGGCAGGCGTGCGCGCTGGGGCGTACGCGGAGCCATGCGCGGTGGTTCGGTGCGATTCCTCCGCGGTGTTGGGCCAGGGCACGCGGCAGCATGAGGTGGAGGTCGTGGTCGAGATCCGCTCGCACGCGGTGGACACCACGCAGGCAGCGCATGATCTTGCGGCCTATGTGGCGGAGACCACATTCCACGAGACTACGGCGCTCGTCGCTGTGGCCGGCGGTCTCGCGCTCCAAGTCTTCGCGATCTTCCCACAGTCGCTGGGGGATGATGAGGCGGATGAGCGCTGGATCACGCGCGTGGTTTTTCGCGTGGTTGCAGTGCATGTTTGACATCCCGGAAAAGGCACCATGGCAACGACTTTCGGCACCTCGGCACTGTACGGCATTTCGGGCGTCGTCACGCTCGCCAACATCCAAAGCAGGTCACTCACCCGGACCAACCGACTCACATCCGAGACGATTAACGATTCAGGCCAGCTCGTCGGCGAGCGCGTGGACGACTGGCAAGAAACGGGCACGGTAACGATCGAACTCAAGACAGGCTGGGTTAATGCGGACTTCGACGTGGTCGATAGGATCGTGATGCCGAACACCATGGGGGTGACGACCACCTATCGCATCACCGACCACGCGCTGGAGGAAAGCAACACGGCGAACAAGCGCGTGACCCTTTCCGTGCGCGCATCGGAAAACTTGACGCTCACGTAAGTCCCCCCCGAAGCCCCGCCCCGTGAATGAAAAATGCGCCGAGGCATGGATCAACCGGACCGATCACGCGGTCTATGGACTGACGCTGCGGCCGTTCTCGCTCCGGGTTAGTTTCATTTTGGACGCACTGCGCAGCCCGTTTCTTTCCGGGTTGCCGCTTGATCCGCACACACTTTGGATCGCAGCGCAAGTATGCGCCAACGCCGGGTGGTGCCCTCGCCTCCGCCCGCTGGGATTTCTTAGGGCAGCGCGCCATCGCTTCCACCACGAGCATCACGCGTTTCTCGCCTATATAGCGGACTATCAGACGCCGCCAGAGTTCTGGGCTAAAGTGGAGCCCGGCAAAGAGCCCGCGGATCGCGCGGTGCCGTGGTCGCTCCAGATGGTGCGACTGTTGTCGCAGCGGCTCGGGCTATCTCTCTCCGAGGCGTGGGAGTTGCCGACGGGCCAGGCGTGGTGGTTGCACGCCGCGATTGCCGAGGGCGAGCGGAGTTACTGGGAACCTTCCCCCGTGGTGACGGGATCATGAGCGCCGATCTGAGAGTGTCTATGGGGATCGACACCGGTCCATTGGCGACCGGCCTTTCGGCCGCACGCCAATCCGTGGCATCGTTTGCGTCCGGCGTGGGAGGGATGCTTTCCGGCGCTTTGTCCGTTGCCGGAGTGATCGGTTACGCGCGCGCGCTGGGGTCCATGTCGGGCGAGATCCGCGATACCGCGGATGCCACGGGGCTGAGCGTAGAGGCCGTGCAAAAACTTGGTGGAGCATTTAGCGAGGGGGGTGTGAGCTCGCAAAAATTTTCTGTCGCGATGGGGCGGCTGAACGCCACGCTCGGCGAAGCGGGAAATGGAAATAAGACCGCGCAGGCCACGCTCCAATCTCTCGGGATTACTTTGGGCGACCTTGGCTCGATCACGCCCGAGCAGGCACTCATGCGAGTGGCGGATACACTTGCAGGAATCCATGACCCCGCAGAACGTGCCCGGCTCGCGATTGACCTTTTCGGCCGCGGCGGCGCGGCGATGATCCCCACACTCTCTCAGGGGAGCGCCGCAATCGCTAAGATGGGGGAGGGATTTTCTGCGCTGAGCGACTCCGCCATCACAGCTATTGACGCTGCATCCGAGCGGATGGATCGATTTTTTAAGAAACTCTACGCGCTCCCCGTACTTATCGCGGACGCAGTGCACCAGATCGATAAAGCGACCGTCGACAACAAGGTGATCGACGCAGCGAACGCGATGATGAATTCGAGCGACCCCCTCGAACGAGAACGCGGACACATCCTGGCGCGCAATATCCTCGCCGGTGACGTGACAAAGCCCGCGGCCACCGCCGCATCGACCGCCCCCGCCCCCGCACTAACCCGCACGGTGCGCGATCTGAGCGGATCTGAGGAGGACTTCCTCGCTTCCCTGGCGACGGATGGGATCGAGGTCAAAAATCGTGGCAAGAAGATCGCGACGTTGGATTTCGGTCCGACTGAGGAAGAGTTTATCGCCGACCAAGAGCAGCGCAGTGCGCGTAACGACTCGCTCCGTGGCGACACGGACGCATTGCGCCGGATCGGCGGGTCGCTTGGCGGAGTCAATTACGGTGGGGTGAAGGATCCCCTGCAAGAGAAGTTTCTCAAAGTCTCACAGGATCAGCTGAGCACCCTCAAGCGGATCGAGGAAAAGACGGGCAGCGCCGCCTCGGCGGCGCAGTTCTCCGGCAACTTCTGAGAGCCATGGCCAACACTTACGGCACGACCCCTAACGGCGGCAGCGTAATCGCCCAAGCCGGCGATGAATACGACCTGACCGACAAATCATTTACCGGCACGCGCAAGTACCTCACGGCGTTCACCGGCTGGGCAAGCACAATTCCCGATCAGGGAGATCCCCACCCCGAGAAGCCACTGCTGAAATTCAAGGGCGCGCGGGTGAAACAACTCGAGGCAGACCCGACATCATGCGAGGTGACGCTGCAATACGCGCAGATTCTCCAGGACGACGGATCGTCCTACGAGCCCACGGAGCCCGTGCCTCCGCAAGAGGTGGAGCTCAGCGGCTCCTCCATCGACGTGGATATCCGGCAGCACCCCAAATTCACTGCCGACTTCGAGCAATACTGGGACTCGAACTTGAGCCGCTTCGCCGACTCCGCTCCCGAATATCTGCAAGGCGTTACGAGTTACCTCGTCGGGAGTTACACGGCGAGCGTGCGCACTCACTATCGAGCCAAGCCGGCGGTCCCCTCGCTGGGCGTGCGGGCGAATCCGCCGGGATACACAGAGGCGGGGCAGTGGCTGCGGCTGACCTGCGCGCTGGGACGCAGCGGTCCTTTCTGGGTGCGCACGGAGATCTATCAGTTTTCCGCTTTGCCGTTCCCCCCGCAGATTTATTCGTGACCGGACATGCCTGCGCACGATCCGAATCTCGAAGGGCTGCGGATGACCGCCGGCGGGGCGGTCCCCGCCGCCGCATGGAATCGGCTGCTGGATCTTGCGATCTCTTCCCGGGTGGTCAGCTTCCTCGGCGGCCGCATCCGCCGCAATCGGCTGGGAACGTCGCTTGAGATATCGCCCGGCAGTGGTACTACGCATCCTTTCAAGCTGATCAATGCGAGCACGGAGGCGGAGGGCGCGCGCGTGCGGGTGGTGTATGGGACGGTGAAGGTGGGCGGCACCACGTGGGTGCCGAAAATCTGGGTAGGCGGCGCATTAGTCTCTCTGGATGCTGCTACCGCGGTGCTCGCAGTCTCTGCGACCGGCAATGTGTATCTGGAGCCCGAATGGAGTTACACTCGCGTTGCGCGCCAAGTGCGCGTAAAATTCGTCGCGGGCGCCGCTCCCGCGGATGCTTTGCCCACATCCACTTCAGTGACCGAATCGGAGTCTCTCTCCCAAAACGCGACCGCCAGCTACGGCATACAGAATATAGTAATCGGTCAGGTCTCCGTAGCGGGCGGCGCGATCACGGATATCGCGCAAGGATTGCATTCCTCGCTACAGGCGGAGCTGGGGTGTAACGGCACGTATTATCACTGGAGCGCATGATGAGCACGCATCTGTTTTTCCCGGGTCAGCGCATCGAATACCGGGCGCTCAATATTTGCGTGACTCGCGTCGCCTTGGAAGCCGACCTCGACGCGGATGTGCTCTGGGGGCCTGGGTGGCCGGCCGCAAAGGTCGGGCTAATCCAGGTGCCCATCGAGACCATTTACCTCTGGATCTACGGAACGAAGGAGTGGACTATTGGCGCGAGTAGTTACGGTTTCATCCCACTCACACCCCCGCAAACTTTTCCAGCAAATCACGGGTACGTCGAATTCGAGCACTACGGCGCAGACACGTTTTATCGCTCATGGAACAGCCTGGTGTGGCCCGAGCTAGAGTCGGGAGAGGCGGACGTTGGGGCCGGCGTGATGATGCGCGAGGCGCCGCCAGCAATCAAACTCGGCCGATGGGCGACGCCGTGCTACGCGACGCTGCTGCTCAACAATGACGGGGGATCTAGTTACGCGGCGCTGACTATTCCGGCCCAGATTTATTACGTCGAGGAGTCCGGCGCCTACTGGTTTCAGCTCGATTATGAAGAGGGTATCGGCCAGGCGTTCACGGACCCCTCGGGGCGGCTAGCCACGACAGCCGTAGCCGGCACTATCATGTTCCAGGGGCACTCGGTCACGGCCTACGGCCTCTTGACGGGCTACGCCTGCTCGATTACGGGTTCGCCGCGGTAACGCCGCTTGGGTGATGTGACGGCAAAGATCGCGCAGGTGCGGGGACTAGCCATGTCGAGATCGGCAGCGTCGCAGTGACGAGCGGCGTGCCACGGAGATCCGGAGACCGACATACAGCACGGCCACCCGCCGCCGCGCGAACGTGGGGGCGTGGAGCGCGTGGACAGTGTCGCCCGTGGACATACTACAGGCGGGGTTGACGCTCACATTCAGGTCGCGATTACCTGATCGCAAGCCCCGGCAGATCCATTTCATTTCGTCCCGCCCTTCGTTTTTGTTTTTGACATTTATCGAGATGCATGGCCACGGAAACGATTCGCCTGCCGGTGAATATCATCGTCGAAGGAAATCTCGCAGTGATGGGAGACCTGCCTGCGTATGCGCGATCGCAACTTATCCAGGATGATTTCCAGGCGTTCCCGCTCGACCACCAACTGTTCCGGGTGTGGGACGCATTTCTCACTTCACTCGGCACAGCCGCAGCAGATGACCTCGGCATCGCCACAGGGGTGTTCGCGACAGGTCTTCCGTATATCACCGCCGGCGACCTCAAGGCGGCGGGCGCGACCACGCGCTACGGCCGCATCGCCTTCACACTCCCGCACAATTACGTTGCCGGCCAGACGGTGCGGCTCCGCGTGTCGGCCGGCATGCTCACGACAGTGGCGGACACCTCATGCACGGTCGATTGCGAGGTATACAAAAGCGCCCGCAACACGCTCAAGACCGGGAGCGACTTGGTCGCGACGGCGGCGACAACGATCAATTCACTCACGTTCGCAGAAAAAACTTTTGACGTCACGGCGACCGGCCTTGCCGCTGGGGATGTGCTCGACATACGCGTGGCAGTTGCCTGCACGGACGCCGCGACAGTGACGGCCGTGACCCCGGCTCTCGCCCATGTGGAGATGCAGCTTGACGTGAAGGGCTGATCAATGCGGCTTTTTTATGACATAGACCGCAACACCTGGGTGACCGACGCTTTGTCGGGATCCCCCGCATGGTCGGCGCCAGTGCGATGCAAACAGGGTGATACGGCATGGCCGGTAACCATCCAATTCCTTCGCGATGGCTCGGTCCACGATTACGGCGCCGGCGCCACCGGCAAGTTCGGAATCAAAGCAGGCGCCGATCTCTCCGGCGATTTTCTCGCCTACGACTCCTCGTGGACCCGGTCCGGATCTGGAGTCACGGCGGTGTTTGCTTTTTTGGTCAGCTTGAACACGACGGAAATTACCGCCGCGATCGCCGCTGCCGCCGCCCCCGTGGGCGCAGTGCTGGAGGTGGAGGTCACCACGGCGGATGGGATCGAGAGCACAGTGAGTCTCCCCCTGCTGATCGAGCGCCCCGCGATCACCGGTAACGAGGGCGTGCCCACAAGCGGGACACCCAGCTATCCCGCCGCCACCGATGTGCTGACGATAAGCGGGAACCTCGTTGAGCTGGCATCGGCGCCTACGGCACATACCGCTCGCGTAAATCTGGGACTGTCCGATGTGAGCGCCCACGCCGGCGTGCTGTACACCTCGATCTTCCCGCAGATCTTGCCCTACATCACCGGGCTCACCGGCGGCGGTGCCACGAACCTCGATGGCATCCCGACCGTCGACCTCGGCGCCGGCGGCAGCCTCATCGCGATCATCATCCTCGATGGTGTTGCCAAGGTCTACCAACTCAAGTCCAGCGTGGAGGCCGAAGCCTCCCCCGGCTTCATCCGACCTGATGACTTCGAACAATTCGATAACCAAAAAGTATGGCGCCAAATTCTTTAACTCCCATGCGTTTCTTCATACTACTTGCGGTTGTTCCCGGCCTGCTCTGCGCGCAGTCCGCAGCGGTGCCTTACAACCCAAATACGGGCAATCTCTCCGCGAATCTCACGTTGGGACCGACGCGGGTGATCACGCTCTCGGGGGGATCGATTGCAAATCTGACGATCTCCACGGCGAACATCACCGCGCCCGGTAACTCAACGACGCTGCTATCGTCGGCGTTTGGGAATGTGACCATCGGCGCTAATCTCACGCTGTCCAATGGGACGCTGAGCTCGACCGGCGGCGGTGTCGCCACCACCAATGCGTCACTCCTTACGTCGGGCACTCTTGCAGACGCTCGGCTCTCTGGGAACGTGGTGATCACGGCGGCGAATAACACATTCACGGGAGCCAACGCTTTCTCCAACGCGATCACGCTGAACGGAACGGCGAACTCGACCATTACGGGCAACGCAATCAAAGGTTTCGATGATCGCGGATCATTCGCAGCGCGTCTGTACCGCACGCAGGCCGCAATGCAGGCCACCATCGGCGCACAGAACGGCACGCGGCTACGCGTGCTTGAAGTGGGAGACTCTTGGCGGATTAATCTGTATCGACAATTCTACAAACAATTCGGTTTTCTCGGCGAGGGACAGCCTACCTACACGCTGGAGGGGACTGCCACGGTGAACTACTCATGGACCATTTCCCCGCGGTTCGAGTATTACACGCTCGCCAACGGCACCGGGAACGTGAGCTTTTTTGGTCGGAACGGCACGGTGGCAACCAAGATATTCGTGCCCTACCGCACTCAAGCAGGCGGCGGCAATTTTGCCATTGACACGCGCACCGTCGATAGCTTTGGAAATTCGTCTTGGACTACTGAGGGCAACTATTCCTGCGACTCCGGGAACGCGACCATGCAAGGCGCGAACGTGACGATCACAAAGGCATACGCAGCGCCCTATCATGTCCGGGTGAGATCTCTCAATGGGACGTGCCTGGTTCGCGAGCCGATGATTTCGTTCAACCCTCTCCCCCAACAAGGTGATCGGTCTGGAGTATTGATCGGCTCCGTGGGCTGGGGCGGCACAGACGCCGATGGTTGGGAGCAGACCCCACAACAAATACTTACGAATGACATGTCGTTTTTGAATCCGAACATCATGTTGATTCGAGTGGCCCCAGGTGATTACGCGGGGGCCAACTGGACGGCATCCATGATTGTGTATTTGGACAAGCTGAGGATTGCATGCCCGAACGCCGACATGGTGTTCATCGGATCCCACCCGACCTACGACCTCCCCGACCCGTACGACGATGGGGGGTACGTCGATGCAGGATTCCGGGCGCTATCAGACAAATACGGCGGCACATTCCTCGACGTTCGCCGTTACTTCCCGAGTCACCCGGAGATGGTGACGGCAAATCTTTCAGGGGCGCTGAATGTGCATTTGTCCAACGCGGGTAATTTTTTCCTCGAAAATGTGGTGTGGACGCTGCTGCGCCCACTACTCACTCCGGGCGGCGGCACATATGGCGAGCGGAACGGCACAAACCGATTGGAGATGCTGCAAAATGTCGGGGGCTCAGTCTATCGCGACGCGACTCCGCCGGTTTGGAAGATCGTCGGAAACCTACAACAAGGCGCCGTCGGCACCATCGACATTGCAGATATCGGCCTGGCCAATTCCGAATCGAACTATCACGCCGGCAACTCCGCGTGGAGGCTCAGCGCAGGTACAGCGAGTTGGACAATGGGAGTGGGCGGCGGCACGTCGCACGTCTACGCGAAAAACACCTTTCCCCGATGGTGGTTCACGCCATACAGCTACACCCGGACTCCCACGGCACGGCTTGAGATCACGCAGGAGGGCGCCGAGGGGTCCAACGCGGCAGTGGTCATTGGTGGGGCGCCGGGCGCGACCGGGGCGATGCTGGAGCTGCGGACTGGCGCAAACGGCACGGTGACGGGCAATTTAGTAATGCGAGTGACCAACAATGGAACGCTGAGCTTCAATGGGACCGGGACCTCGGGGCGGGTCGGAAACTTCACTTTGTCCAGCGGCAATGCGACCGTGTCGAACACGGCCGTGACCGCGAACAGTTCAGTGTTTTTCACCCTGCAAACTCCAAGCGGCACGGTGGATCAGCACCCCTACGCTTCGAGCATTGTGGCAGGAGCAAACTTCACCGTGACCGCGACGGCGAGTGACAACTCGACGTATTCGTTCCTAATCATTGATCGATTTTAGCGCCATGATCCTCGACCGACCAGAGCATGTGGGATGGGTATTAGTTCTCGCGCTGCTGACGTTCGCGCTGCTTGCGCTGACGAGCTGCGCCGCGCGACCTGCGGGTGAGGCGGAGGCAATTCGGTTTCTCAATGCGAAAGGATTGTAATATAATGGATAAAGAGCCAGACACGAACCGCGGA
>Ga0163152_10001734_pt1 | contig 33573 bp, 34 predicted proteins | sample OliLakLV19MP8IB2_FD_148635 | JGI IMG/M metagenome (GOLD analysis project Ga0163152, IMG submission 148635) | Freshwater microbial mat bacterial communities from Lake Vanda, McMurdo Dry Valleys, Antarctica - Oligotrophic Lake LV.19.MP8.IB-2 | ecosystem: Environmental > Aquatic > Freshwater >...
GTCTCGTCGCGGCATTCCAGGCGTGGTGTTGTCGAGGATCTTCGGGGTGCCGACGAACGCGCCCTGCGCGCCCGTCGCGTCCATGTCCGTCGTCGTGATCGCGATGCGGAAATCGACGAGGCCGCCCGTGAGCCAGCTGATGAACGTCTGGAACGACTGGCCGAGCTTCGTCTGCTTGTCGCCCATCGACCCGGAGTTGTCGACGATGAAGAGGATGTCGGCCTTGCCGCCGACGATGCCGCCCTGTTCGAAATCGTCGAGCGTGGTGTGGAAGCCGTGGCCGAGGAGGTCGACCCAGAGCTCCGGGTTGTCGGCATCGTTGCTCTCGATGACGAGCGCGCCGGTCCGGATGCCGTTGATCACCGGCGCGAACGACACGTCGAGTCCGCGGAAGTCTTCGCCGCGGAGGATCCACGGCGCCGCCTCGGTGGGGAGTTCGACGTCGTCGTCGAAGCGGAAGGGCGCGTCGGCCGGCTCGAAGCGGAAGCCGGTGATGCGGACCTCGTTGTTCCCCTTGTGGCTGAGGATCACCGTCTGTGAGAAGACGGTGTTCTCTTTCACCAGTCCGTAGTCGATCGCGGACGGGCTCGCCGAGAGACTGCCGGGCATCGCGCCCAGTTGGCTGTCGTTGCAGCCAGCGAAAAGCAGTGCGAGAAGCGAAGTTGCGAGAACGGAACGCGCGACCGACATCGTGAAACCTCCCCAGTTTGCCCGTGTGGCTTCGGCGCCCCCGCGCCGGATTCGTGGCAGCCACCCACGGAAAGACCCTGCCGGCAGGAGAGCACCCTACGTGCCAGAGGTGAGCAACGTCACAACCGGGTTCATCTCTAACCAGCGCCGTGGGAATTCCGCGAAATGGGACGCCGGCTATCCAGGGCGATTGGCCGGTTCGCGACACACCGTCACGGCTGTTCCTGGCACACCGCGTCGATCTGCGACAGTGGACTCTGAACGGCGGACGATCGTAGCCTAGGAGGTCGATGGCCCTCGCGGACGAGCTTGCGGCAACGTTGCGCGCCGGCTACACCGCGGTCGCGATCCTCACGCACGAAGAAGATCGCGTGGAGGCGCTCGCGAACGAGCTCGCGCGGACGGCGAAGCGGTCGCTGAAAGTGTGGTCCACCTCGAAGGGGTCGGCGGGCGCGCCGAGTACCGCCATCGAGGCACTGCAGGCGGCGGCCGCCGATCCGGGGCCGTCGATCTGGCTCCTCAAGGACATGCACCCGTTCCTCGACGACCCGCGCGTGGTGCGCCTGCTTCGGGACATCGCGGGGACGAACGCGCAGCGCGCCGTCCTTCTCGTGGGGCCGTCGATCACGATTCCGGCGGAGCTGGAGAAGGACATCACCGTCCTCGAGCTCCCGCTGCCGCACGAGCAGGAGCTCGGCGCCGCGCTCGCGGAGCTTCTCAATGCAACGCCTCAGGCGCAGGCCGCCGCGCAACAGGTGGGTGCCGCGCTCCTCGCGTCCGCCGCACGCGGACTCACGCTGCGCGAAGCGCGCCGCGCGTTTCGCCGCGCGCTCGAAGGCGGCGGCACCCCGCCCGAGCTGCTCGAGCGCGTCATCTCCGAGAAACGGAAGCTGCTGCGCAACACGCGCTTCCTCGAATACACCGAGCCTCGCGGTGCGGCGCGTTCCGTCGGCGGCCTCGGAGAGCTGCGCCGATGGCTCACGCAGCGCGCGGCCGCGTTCAAGCCAGAGGCGCGCGGGTACGGACTCCCGCAACCGAAGGGCGTGTTCCTGCTCGGCGTACAGGGTTGCGGAAAGTCGCTCGCGGCGAAGGCGGTCGCCGATCTCTGGCGGCTCCCGCTCCTGCGCCTCGATGCGGGCGCGGTCGTCGACGGCGGCACCGCGGGACCCGCCGCGAACTTCCGCCAGGCCGTATCGATCGCGGAAGCGCTCGCGCCGTGCGTGTTGTGGGTCGACGAGATCGAGAAGGTCTTCGCCGACGAGGCGCGGGCGGGCGAGGGCGCCGCGACGCGCGTGATGGGTGCGTTCGTCACGTGGCTGCAGGAGAAGACGGCGCCGGTGTTCGTCGTCGCGACGGCGAACCGCGTGGACACGCTGTCGCCCGAGCTCATGCGCAAGGGTCGCTTCGACGAAATCTTCTTCGTGGATCTTCCCGGCCTGCACGATCGCAAGGAGATCCTCGCGATCCACATCGCGTCGCGCTCGCGCGATCCGAAACATTTCGATCTCGAGGCGCTCGCGAAGGCGACCGACAAATATTCGGGCGCCGAGCTCGAAGCGGTCGTCATCGCGGCGCTCTTCAACGCGTTTTCGGAATCGCGCGAGCTCACACCCGCCGATCTCAAAAACGCGATCCAGGAGACGGTGCCGCTCGCGATCACCATGGAAGAAGAGATCCGTGCGCTCCGCGATTGGGCGAAGACGCGGACGCGCCCGGCGGCCACCGACACACGTCGAGCGGATCTGTTCGGCACCGGAGGGACGTGATGAAGATCGGCGTGGTCGGCGCAGGCTCCTGGGGAACGGCGCTCGCGCATCTGCTCGCGACGAAGGGCAATCCCGTCGTCTTGTGGCATCGCGATCCGTCGGTCGCGCACGCGATCAACTCGACGCACAAGAATCCGAAGTACCTGAAGGACGTGCGGCTGCCGGACTCCATCACCGGCACGATCGTGCTCGATGAAGCGATCGAGGATCAAGAGCTCGTCGTGTCGGTCGTCCCCTCGCACGCGGTGCGCGAGGTGATCGGGCGCGCGGCGAAGCAGTTCGGGCCGGACACGCTGCTCGTGTCGGCATCGAAGGGTATCGAGAACGAGACGCTCCTCACGATGCACGGTGTGTTCAAGGAGATCCTCCCCGAGAAGATGTGGCCGCGCGTCACGTTCCTCGGCGGCCCCAGCTTCGCGCGCGAAGTGGCGATGGGCTTGCCGACCGCGGTCTCTGTCGCGGCGGAAGACATCGCGGCGGCGAAGCGCGTGCAGGCGGCGTTCGCCGCGCCCTATATGCGCGCGTACACGACGAGCGACGTGATGGGCATCGAGCTCGGCGGCGCGATCAAGAACGTGCTCGCGATCGCGGCCGGCATCTCCGAGGGCCTGCAGTTCGGCCACAACGCGCGAGCCGCGCTCATCACGCGCGGGCTCGCGGAGATGGCGCGTCTCGGCATGAAGATGGGCGCCAACCCGCTGACCTTCGCGGGCCTCGGCGGCCTCGGCGATCTCATCCTCACGGCGACCGGCGACCTTTCACGCAACCGCAAGGTCGGCCTTCTGCTCGGACAAGGCAAAACGCTCGCGCAGATCCGCGAGGAGATGGACCAGGTTGCAGAGGGCATCAAGACCGCGGTGTCGGCGGAACACCTTTCGCGGAAGCTGGGCATCGAGATGCCGCTCTGCCACGCGGTCTACTCGATCCTGTACGAGAACAAGAACGCGCGGCAGGTCGTCGTCGAGCTGATGACGCGCGAGCTGAAAGACGAGATCTCGTGAAGACGTTCCTCAAGATCTTGGGCTTCGCAGCCGTCGGCGTCGTCGCCATCATCGCGCTCGGCGCGTTGCTCGGTTTCGTCGGCTGGGTGCTGTCGTGGGCGTTCTGGATCGCGGTGATCGCCGGCATCGGATTTCTCGCCGTGAAGCTGATGTCCGGTGGCGGCGCGAAGCAGAGCGAGGCGGCGCCGCCCGCGATCTCCGAAGCCAAGACGGAAGAATCCCGAACGATCGCCGCCGCCGAAAAGAAGGCACTGAGCGATGCCGACGCCGCGCGCATGTTCGAAGACGCGCGTCGAAAACAGACGGAAAAGACATGAACGAAGACATCGTCCTTTGGGCCGACGCGCGCTGGGTTTCACCGTGGGTGCTGTCCGTGTGGATCGCGTTGAAGGAGAAAGGCATCGAGTTCCAGGTGCAGGAGCTCGACCTCGCCGCGGGCCAGCATCGGAAGGGCGACTACCCGCGCAAGACGGTCTCCGGAAAAGTCCCCGCCATCACGCACGGCGACGTGTGGGTCGCGGAGTCGCTCGCGATCCTCGAATACCTCGACGAGGTGTTCCCGGATCCACCGATCTTCGGTGAAGACCCGGTGGCGCGTGCGCAGGACCGGCAGGTGATGAGCTACCTGCGGTCGGACTTCGCGGAGCTGCGTCGCTGCATGCCGTTCGAGGGGATCTTCCTCGGCGGGAAGACGCCGCCGGTTTCGCAGGAGGCGCGAGACCAGTGCCGGCGCCTGCTCGATCTCGTGGACTGGCGGCTCGCGACGCGTGGGAAGGGCGAGCTCACGATCGCCGACTACGAGCTCGCGTGGATGCTGCGGCGCCCGATCCACTACAAGGGCCCGATCACCGCGCAGGCGAGGGCGTACTCGAACGCGATCTGGAAGCGTCCGTCGATCGTCGCGTGGCTGAAGCAGGACCGCAGCCGCTTCGAGGACGTGCCGGCTTTCGACGCGAAGCCGAAGAAGAAGGTCGCGCACCGCGCAAAAAAGAAGAAGCGCTGATCCGCGAATCAGAGCCCGGGGATCACGTCCCCGAAATCCGGCGCCGCTTCATCGGAGAGCAGATGGCGGCTGACGTTGATGCCGAACCTCCATCGATCGACGGTACAGGCGATCGAGCGCGTGTAGCGCGGGGGCTCGGCGAACTCGTCGTACTCGGCGAGATCGACGATGGGGGGATTCGGAATCTCGTGTCCCTCGGGGTCCGACACCAGCCGGACGCGCGGGCGTGCGAGCGCGCCGACGTGAGCGGGCGGCGCCGCCACGACCGCGATCTCGTTGGTGTCGAGGACCACGACCGTGCCGACCGGGAAGATCCCCACGGCGTGGATGAACGCCTTGATCAGGGACGGATCGGCGCGCGTGATGTGACGGTCCATGATGATCTGCTTCAGCGCGCCTTCGGGCGGCATCGGCTTCGGGCGGTAGGGACGAGGCGTGGTCATCGCGTCGAAGGCGTCCGCGAGCTGGGCGATCCGGCTGTAGAGGTTGAAGTCGCGCGAGGACAGCCGGTCATCCTTGGTGCTGCGGAACTTGTGCTCGAACGCGACGATCACCTGGCGTAGCGCACCCTCGTTGAACCCGCGGAAACGAAGCAGGCCGTGAACGGCCGCGACGGGGAAGGCCTGCATCTGCTGCCACTCCTCGGGCGAGAGCTGTCCCTTCTTGTCGAGGAGCTCCTTGGGAACGAGCGCTTTCCCGATATCGCGCAGAAGCGCCGCGAGCCCCAGATCGCCCAGTTGCTGCTTCGAGAATCCGAGCCGCGCGCCCACGACGAGCGAGAGCAGGGACACGTTCACCGAGTGGTTGTAGAGGTAGTCGTCGTAATTCTTGATGGTGGTGAGCGCAAGGAGCAGACCGGGATCGATCGCGAGGAGATCGACGGACGCCTGCACGAAGCGCTTGGCGCGCTTGAAGCCGACGCTCTTGCCGCTTCGCAGGCCCTCCATGATCTCGTGGACCGCGGCGATGCCCTTGAGGAAGGTGTAGACGCCATAGACGCGCGGGTCCTTGTGGAACATCGCCTGGGGAAGGCCGAGCTCCTCGGGAATGAGCAGGATCCTCCGCACGCCGGCGGCCTGCATCTCCTTCACCAGCGCGCTGTAGTCGGGACTCTCCGCGCCCGCCTGGCGATTGAAGGCGTAGGCGAAGCGCTTGATCTCCAGCTCTTCCGGAAGCCCGCGGAACTCGATGCCGCCCACCGCGACCTTGGCCATCTCGCCGGCGAGGTACTTCACGGCCGAAAAGTCGGCGTAGCCCGAGCGCACCAGGCTCTTGTTCAACGTGAATTGGCCTTCGCGCAGCTCGAGCACCGCGGCTTTCTCGGTCCGCAGAAGCGGGCCGATGGACGTCGCGAGCGCGTTGATGTGGATCTTCCAGGCGGCGTTGTTGGGGTCGTGGGTCGTCGCGGTCTTGAGGATCGTCGCGACGCGGCTCACCACGTCGGCCGCGCTGCGGGTCAGCTCTTCCTGGAAGGCCTTCCCGATCGATGCCGGCGCTACTCGGTCCCGCGGATCGCCGCTCATGCGAGCTTCGCCTCCCGGAGAGCCTGCTCGCAGATCGCCACCAGGCCCTCGTCGCCCGACGCGACGCACTGCTTCAGGTAGTCCGCCGCATTCGGTGTGCCGATCGCGGCGATCGCGGCGGCCGCCGCGATGCGGGTCTCGTCATTCGTTCCCGATGCGAGCAGCCGGCGCCGGAGGAGGAGCACGGACAGCGGCGCGAGGGCATGCTCGCCGGCCACGCGGACCGTGGCGGAGAAGAGCGCCCGCTTCTCCGCCACGTCCTTCTCCTCGAAGCCCTTGTCTTGCAGAGCGGCGAGGAGAAGAGCGGGCGTGCTCGCGTCGGCGAAGGGCGCGATGAGATCCATCGCCAGCATGCGCACGGAGCGGTCGCTGTCCCCGAGTCCACGGTGCACGATGTCTTTCGCGCCCTGGCCGAGCATCGCCGCTCCGCGGAGCGCTTCGGAGCGCACCTTCTCGTGGGCGTGGATCGCGAGGGACCGCAGGATCTTGAGCGCCTCGGGGTTCTTGGTGAGGCCGAGCACGTAGGCGATGTTGCGCGCCACGAACCACCGGTTGTCGCGCGAGAGACCGGCGAGGAGCCCGATGTCGGTCTTCACGAGCTCGGCCAGCGCCTCGCACAAGACCTTGCGCAGCCTCCGATCCTCCACCGTTCCGAGCCCCTCCGCGAGCGGCACCGCTGCGCTCTTGGTGAGCAGCGAGAGGTAGCGGAAGAGGTCGAGCTCGTCGACCGGCGGGTTCCACTCGTCGACCGGGCGGACGATCACCTCGAGCAGCTTCCGGATGGACTTCACGTCGGTGAACACCGCGATCGTCCCGCGAAGCGTGTTGGCCAGAGCGGGCAGGTCTCTCTCGAGCTGAGTGAGGACGCGGAGGGTGGTGGCGGCGCGATTGAAACTGCGCTGCTCGATCGACAGATCCACCACGCGCTCGAGGATGCGCAGCAGGTTGCGTGCTTGCGCGGGGTCGGGATTGGCGCGCAGCACCTCCATCAGGATCTCGATCACCTGCAGCCCGAGATCGCGCTTGGCGTCCTCGTCCAGCAGCGCCCTCACGGTGGCGATCTCCTCGGGGGAGAGCATCACGGCGCCGATGTCCGCGCGGAGATCCTGCGCGGGCTTTCCACCGAGAAGTCGCAGCGCATTTCCGAACTTGTCGTCCCCGGGGAGCTCGCGCTGCTTCACGATGTACTCGTGCAGGACTCCGGACGGATCGCGCACCCAGTCGAGGCGCGGGTCCACGTCGTCCACCGCGTCGTAGCGAAGATGCGGAAGGTCGCGCGTCCAGAGGACCGTGATCAGGTCGTCGTCGGATTCGTCCTCGACGAACTCCAGGTTCAGCGACTCGATGAGGCCGTCGACTTCGTCCGGGGTCAGGCCCGCGGTGAAACGGATCTCGCGGATGCCGTTCCGGTAGAGGCTGAAGGCGATCGAGTCCCGACGATCGGCGCCGGTGAAGACCGGCTGGTCGTCGTAGAGGAGCGACTCCGGCTCGACCTTGAGGACGAGCTCGGAGACCTGGCTGAGCAGCGCCTCGAACTTGCCGTGCAGCTCCACGCGCCGCTTCAGGAGGATCGGGTTGTTGCGCGGGTACGTCTTGTAGTCGCGCTGCGCCTTCACGAGCGTCAGAAGGAGATCCTTCACCCGCTCGATTTGGGCGTTCTCCATTCTGGCCGCAAGATACCACCTGCCTTTCGATCCGTGCCAAACTCGGCGCTCCATGGAGGCTTCGATGCGCTTCACCGTTCTTGCCCTGATTCTCTCCCTCGCCACCCCCGCGTTCGCGCAGAGCAAGTCGACGTTGGAGCAGGCGCTCGGCAAGAGCGGCGCGACCGTCGTGAAGGCCGTGCACGCGCTCGACGTGGTGGAGCCGTCGGAAGGACCCGGCAGCGTCACGCTCACCGCGCTCTCGCTGACGAACCCCAAGGACGCGGCGTGGAAGCCGAAGGGCATCGCGGTCGCCGTCGACGACGCGAGCGATCGGGCCGACTCGATCGCGAGCGCGTACATCGACCAGGACGAGCTCGACGGGATCATCGGCGGTCTCGACTGGATGCTGAAGGCGATGGGCGAGTGGGAAGGCAAGGAAGACCGCGAGCCGTCCGACGCCGTTTTCACCACCAAAGGCGGCTTCGCGGCGGGCTTCACGTTTTCCGAGGGAAAGACCGCGGGCTTCGCGCAGGCCGGCAAGTCGCGCGTGCGCCTCGACAAGGACGGCCTCGCGACGCTGCGCGGCGTGCTCGTGCTCGGCCGCGACCACCTCAAAACCGGCAAGTGATCAGAAGTTGAGCTGCGGCGCCGCCTCGTCCGAGAGCAGGTGCCGCGCAACGTCGATCCCGTAGTTCCAGCGATCGAGCGTGCCCGAGATGGAACGCGGGTAACGCGCCGGGCTCACCGACTCGTCGCACTCGGCGAGATCGACGATCGGCGCGCTCAGCATCTCGTTGCCGAACGGATCGCAGATCAAGCGCACGCGCGGTCGCGTCAACGTGGCCATGTCGGAGGGCGGCGCCGCGACGACGGCGAGCTCGTTCGTGTCGAGCACCACCACCGTCCCGACGGGGTAGAGCCCGATCGCGTGGATGAACGTCTTGATGAGCGCCGGATCGGCCCGCGTGAGATGGCGGTCCGCGATGATGGTGCGGAGCGCGTCGTCCGGCGTGAGCGGTTTCGGGCGATAGGGGCGAGGCGTGGTCATCGCGTCGAACGCGTCGGCGAGCTGCGCGATGCGGCTGAAGAGCGAGAAGTCGCGCTCCGTAAGCCGGTCGTCTCTCACGCTGCGGAACTTGTGCTCGAAAGCCACCACCACTTGCCGCAAGAGGCTGTCGTTGAAGCCACGAAAGCGGAGCAGCCCGGCGACCGCGGCGAACGGGAACGACTGGAAGTGCGCCCACTCCTCGGGCGTGAGCGGTCCCTGCTTCTCCAGGATGGCTTTCGGGATCGTCGCTTTGCCGATGTCCCGGAGAAGCGCCGCGAGCCCGAGGTCCGCGAGCTTCGCTTTCGAGAAGCCGAGCTTCGAGCCGACGACGAGCGAGAGCAGGCAGACGTTGACGGAGTGGTTGTAGAGGTAGTTCTCGTAGTTCTTGATGGAGGTGAGCGCGAGCAGGAGCCCGCGGTCGGTTTCGAGGAGATCGACCGCCGATTGCACGAACCGCTTCGCGTGCTTGAAGCCGACGCTCTTGCCGGTGCCCAGTCCTTCCATCACATCGCGGACGGCCGCGATCCCTTTCAGGAACGTGAAGACGCCGTAGAGACGCGGATCGCGGATCCCGCTTCCCGGAGCGGCCGACGTGGCCGACGCGGGCGAGACCAGGAGCGTGCGGACGTTCTTCGCCTTGAGGTCGTCGAGGAGCGCCTGGAAGCTGGGCGCCGTCGCACTCGATTGCCGATGGATGGAGGCGGCGAGCACCTTCACGTCCGCTTCCTGTGGCGGCCCGGCGAACTCCACGCCACCGATGCGCATCTGGGCAAACGCGCCACGAAGGAATTGGGCGCTCTTGAAGTCGGCGTACGCGTTGCGGACGAGCGTGCCGTTCACGAGGAACTGCCCGTCGTGGAGCTCCACCTTCACGCTCTTGTCGGAGCGAAGGATCGGCGCGAGCGCCGCGCCGAGTGCCCGCACGTGGACTCTCCACGCCGCGTTGTTCGCTTCGTGGGTCGTGGCGGTCTTGAGGACGATGGCGAACCGCACCACCACGTCCGCTCCATGGCCTCGGGCCGCCTCGCCCTTCTCCTGCGGACGGCTCATTCGAGCTTGGCGTCCCGGAGTGCCTGGGCGCAGGCCGTCGCCAGGGCGGAATCGCCGGCGGACTTTCCCTGCTTCAAGTAGTCGACGGCCGCGGGCGTGGCGATCGCGGCGATGCCGGCCGCCGCGGCCGCGCGCGTTTCGTCCGCGGAGGGGCCGGCCCCGAAGCTGGCTCGCCGTGTGAGGAGCACCGAGAGCGGGGCGAGCGCGTGCTCTCCGAGCACGCGCGCCGTGGCGAGAGCGAGCGAGCGTTTCTCCACGGCGTCCTTCGCTTCGAGATTCCTTTCTCCGAGCTGCGCGAGGAGGATCCCGGGAGTGCTGTCGTCGCGGAGGGGCACGATCACTTCGAGCGCGAGAATGCGCACCGCGCGATCGGGATCGGAGAGTGCGCGATGGACGATCTCTCGCGCGCCCGCGCCCATCGGAGCGGCCGCGCGCACGGTTTCGGCGCGGACCTTCTCGTGGGTGTGCGTAGCGAGCGATCGGAGGATCCGCAGCGACTCCGGATTCTTGGTGAGGCCGAGCACGTAGGCGATGTTGCGCGCGACGAACCACCGGTTGTCCCGCGAGAGACTCGCGAGAAGGTTCACGTCCGACTTCACGAGCTCGGCGAGCGCTTCGCAGAAGACCTTCCGGATCTTGCGGTCCTCGATGACGCCCATCGCCTCGGCGACCGGAACCACCGCGGCCTTGGTCAGCAGGGTCAGGTACCGGAAGAGCGCGAGCTCGTCGATCGCCGCGAGGCCCGAGTTCGCCGGCGCGGACACCACGTCGGTCAGGGTCTTCACCAGCTTGGGCTCGGCGAAGTGCGCGATCGTCGTGCGGAGCGCGGTCTCGAGCGCCGGCACCTTGGGTGCGAGATCGGTCAGCGTGCGCAGGATCGTGGCGGCGCGACCGAACTGCCGCTCCTCGACCGATATCTCCACCACCGCTTCCAGGATCCCGAGCAGGTTGCGCGTCTGGCCGGGATCGGAGCTCTTGCGCAACACCTCGATCAGGATCTCGATCACCTGCAGGATGAGGTCGCGCTTCTCGTCCTCTTCGAGGAGGCGGCGCACCGTGGCTTGCTCGGCATCGGCGAGGGTGATGGCGGCGACGTCCGCGCGCGGGTCACGTGGAGGCTTGTTCCCCTCGAACTTCAGGGCGGCGGCGAACTTCTCGGTCCCGGGAAGCTCGCGCTGCGAAGCGAGATAGCCGCGGAGGGCGCCGCCCGGATCGCGCGCCCACTCGAGGCGCGGGTCGACGTCGTCGGTCGCGTCGTAGCGGATGTGGGGCAGGTCGTGCGTCCAGAGGAGCGTGATGAGGTCCCCGTCCGCGTCGTCGGTCGCGAGCTCCTCGTTGAGCGCGAAGAGGAGGCCGTCGAGCTCGTCGCGCGTGAGGCCCTTCATGAAGCGGAGCTCGCGGACGCCGTTGCGGTGGAGGTTGAACGCGATCGACTCGCGGCGGTCGGCGTTCGTGTAGACCGGCTTCTCCCCGTAGAAAAGCGCTTCCGGCTCGATGCGCAGCGGAAGCTCGTTCGACTTGGAGAGGATTCCATCGAACTTCGAGAACAGCTCCTCACGCCGCTTCACGAGAAGCGGATGCTTCGGCGGGTAGGTCTTGTAGTCGCGCTGGGCTTTGGCAAGGGTGAGGAGGAGATCCTTCACCCGCTCCAGATTGGCGAGCTCCATTGCTGCATCGGAAGGTATCACGCTACGATCGGGTCGCTCACGAGATGGAAACGCAGGCGTGGTGCCGGACCAGTGTCGGACGAGTCCGGAAGGAGAACGAGGACGCCTACATCGCGGATCCCGAGCAGGGGATCTTCGTGGTGTGCGACGGCATGGGTGGTCACAACGCCGGTGAAGTCGCGAGCCGCACCGCCGTCGAGGTCGTGACCAGCGAGCTGCGCCAGGTGATGCACGTGATCCGCGAGCTCGACGCGAAGAACTCGACCGCGGATCGGCAGCACGTGTGCGAGCTTCTCGACGCGGCCGTGCAGCACGCGTGCAAGCGCATCTTCGACACGGCGAGCGCGAACGACGAATACCGCGGCATGGGCACGACGATGAGCGTGCTCGTGGTGGCCGGCGCCATGGGCTACATCGCGCACGTCGGCGACAGTCGCATCTACATGATTCGCGGCGGGCGCATCTATCAGCTCACCGAGGATCACACCGTCGTCAGCGAGCAGCTCAAGCGCGGACTCCTGTCGCCGGAAGAAGCGAAGGACGCGCCGTATCGGAGCGTGCTCACGCGTGCGGTCGGCATCCAGGAGTATGTGCAGGTCGACACGCTGCCGTTCGAGATCCTGCCGGCCGACTACTTCCTGTTGTGCTCCGACGGGCTCTCGAACTACGTGAAGCCGGAGGAGATGCTGCATTCGCTCCAGGGCACGGGGAGCGCGGCGAACGAAGTCCCGACGAAGCTCGTCGAGCTCGCGAACGAGCGTGGCGGGCGCGACAACATCACCAGCGTGCTGGTCGACGTCGTCGGCGAGGATCTCTCCGAGCAGGCGAAGGCGCACAAGGCGACCGTCGACGCGCTGAAGGCGGTGCCGCTCTTCCAGCACCTCTCGTACGAAGAGATCCTCAAAGTGCTGCGCGTGACCTTCCTGCGTCGGGCGATGCCCGGCGACGTGATCATCCAGGAGGGGCAGGTCGGCGACGAGATGTACATCATCCGCGAGGGCGTGGTCCGCGTGATGAAGGGGCCGATCGAGCTCGCGACGCTCAAGACGTACGATCACCTCGGCGAGATGAGCTTCGTCGATGCGGGGCCGCGGTCCGCGTCGGTCGTGGCCATCGAGCCGACGGACCTGATCACGATTCGCAAGGACGACTTCTACTACCTGCTCGCGACCGACGCCGGGCTGGGCATGAAGCTCCTGTGGGCGTTCATCCAGGTCCTGTCGCTGCGCCTGCGCGCGGCGAACAACGAGCTGACGCACGTGAAGGCGCTCGTCTACAAACCGTAGCGCCGTCCTCGCCCTCGGTCCGAGCGTCCCGCGAGCGCCTCCCTCGACCATCCTAATCCCGCGCAGGGAAACGGATTTGCGTTTGATTTAGGGACGGGTTAGCGTCCGTCTGTTCGAGCCGATCAGGTTCGAATGAGACGCGGCGATGTCGCCGGGTCTGTCAACAAGGTAGGGTCTTTAGGTACCAGTGTCTGGTAGCAGGATCCGCCGCCGAAAAAGAAGGTAGTTTCTAAATGGCTACGCAGGGAACTGTGAAGTGGTTCAACGATGCCAAGGGTTACGGGTTCATCACGTGTGAGGACGGCACGGAAGTGTTCGTTCACCACACGGCCATCCAGGCTGACGGCTTCCGCTCGCTCTCCGAAGGTGAGCGCGTGGAGCTCGAAGTCGTGGAAGGTAAGAAGGGCCCCGCGGCGGCGAACGTCCGCAAAGTCGGCTAAGCCGACCCTATTTTGAACCGGAAGGCCTCGCTGAAAAGCGGGGCCTTCTCGTTTGTGGCGCGGTACGCTTCTCCGCCGTGAGCCCGCGCCGCCTCGTCGTGCTGACGTTCGTGTTCGTGATGGTCGCGCACACGCACGTGCATCTCGGTTACTTGCGCGGGTTGAACACGCTGCGCGTTCCGGCGGCGCCTCCCGCTGCACCGAAGCCCGCGGTCGAAGCGCGGTTGATCGGAGCTCCGAAGCGTGCGCCGCTCGCGCCGATCCCCAAAGCGGATCGCGTTCGTCATGCGGTGGTTGTCGTACTCGACGGCCTCGGCTTCGAGCAGGCGATGGCCGCGCCCGCGCTCGCCGCGATCGCCGACGCGGGCGCGTCGCGGATGATGCGTGCGGAGTTTCCGACGTTCACGTATCCGGGAATGACCTCGATGATGACGGGCCGCCCGCCGCTCTACAGCGGCGTCCGCATCAACGGGCCGCGCCCGACGCTGCCGTGGGATTCGCTGCCCCGGCGCGCGGCCGCGGCCGGTTATGTGGTGCGGTTCGATCCGGAGCTCTTCCTGAACTTCGAATCGCTCCTTCTCCTGCCCGATGGCGCCGAGCGCATCGACAGCACGAACGGGTTCCCGCCCGCGAGTGCGCCGCACACGCTCGACCTCGTCTACGAGGGCCGAATCGATCGCGCGGCGCATCATCACGGGACGCTGGGCGCCGAGTATCGCGACGTCGTCACGCTCGCCGCGGAGCGGACCGCCGCGATCTGGGGCTCGCTCGATCCGCAGCAGGACCTGCTGATGGTCGTGTCCGAGCACGGCCATCGCGAAAGCGGCGGCCACGGAGGCGCGGAGCCCGAGGCGGCGCGAGCGCTCTTGATCGCGGCGGGGAAGGGCGTGCCCGCGGGCGCGAAGCTGCGAAGCGGATGGATGCGCGATCTTTCGCCGACGATCGCAGCGCTCCTCGGCGCCGACGCGCCGAAGGACTCGCTCGGGCTTCCGATGCGCGACGTGCTCGGGCTCTCCGGCGACGTGGCGCGCGAGTACGACCGGCAGGCCGCTGCCGACGACGCGATCTTCCAGCGGCAGGCGGCGATCCGCATGATGGTCGTCGGCTTCCTGATGATTCTCGCGATGGCGGTGCACCCGCGCCGCTGGCGTCCCGACCTCGAGCTGCGCGACTTCCTGCCGCTCGTGATCTACCCGCCGATCGTCGCGGTGGGACACGCCGCGCTCGGACTCACGATCAGCTGGTCGATCCCGGCGAGCCAGATCCTCTACCAGCTCGCGACGATGGTGATCGGCCTCGGTGCCGCGGCGATCGCGGTCGCCCTCGTTGGGCGGCGCGAGCGCGCGACGAACGAGCTGATCGCGACGCTCTTCCTCGCGATCCCGGCCTACGTGCTCGCCTCTGCGTGGATCGGCTTCTCACAGGAACGGATGGCGGGGCCGCTCGCGAGCTTCGGTTTCCTGCTGACCGTGACCGTCGTGTTCTACGCATCGATCGCGTTCGCGATCCGCTCACTGTGGGTCGGCCGCAAACCGGCGAGCACGATCCGTCGCGTCGCTGTATGGGGCGGCGGCCTCGTGGTCGCGCTGGCCGTCTACGCGGTGCCGGTGCTCGGGCGCTTCTACCTGCCGCGCTGACGCCGTGTCTTTCGCCGCGCGACGCGCTTCTGCGCGGGGAAGACGAGGCCGACGTGGCCCTTCAGCGCCGAGGCGACGATCGACAGTGTCTTGATCGTCGGGTTACCGTCGCCGCGCTCGAGGCGACTCAGTTCGCTTTGGGCGATGCCGGTGCGTTTCGCGAGCGCCTTCTGCGAGAGCCCGAGCGCGAGTCGCCTCTCTGCGATCTGTCGCGCGAGCCGGAAGTGCTCGTGCAGCGCCGCGAGCTCGTCCTCCGTGCCGGTCCGTCGAGCCTCTTCACGAAGCTCCTCCATGAACTCTTCGAAATCACGCCCCATCGTCGTTGCCTCTCGATATGAGTTATAGCACATTCAGTCGACAGCCAGCGTCCGGCGGTTGAAATCCTTGAGGCGCCGCCGCGCGGTTGCGATCTCGGCCTGCTGTCGCCGCTTGCTGGGGTCCTCGCCCTTGTCGTACGCCGCAAGAAGGAGGACCACTCGATCCCCAAATGCGTGGCAGAAGATGCGGTAGAGACTGCGAGTCGTCTCCGATTCGAAGCGGACCCTGAACTCGAAGAGTCCCGTGCCCAGCTGCTTTCCCCACCCGATGTCGCAGACGCCGACGCCGCGATGCTGGAGGAACTCGAACATCGCGACGCCGAGAGTTTGTCTCTGCTCGCGGCTGAGGTCTTCCAGGATCCAGCGGCGTACCGGTTGAACGCCGTTCTCGTCTTCGTAGAATTCCAACCGGTACGGAGGCGGTGCCATGCTGCAGAACGTAATCGGCGGGTCTGACACGAACTTCGCGAGGCGCCCATGACGATGGAGGAATGGCAGCAGAAGATGATTGCCGCGAACGAACTGTGGCGGACGGGCAAGCGTCAGGAATCGCTCGACGAGCTCGACGGCATCGCACACCGTCTGGAATCAGAGAGAAGCCGGGACGCCGCCGACTGGGAGAGGGAGCAGGCTCTTTCGTCGAAGGCGTATCTGCTGACGGAGGATCCGAGCCGGCTATCGGAGGCCGTTGCAGCCTGTCTCGAGGTGGCGACCCTGAAGCGAGGGCAGTTGCGCTCCTACGGGCAGTCCATCGGCCTCGCGCTCGCACTTGCCGCGCTTTGCCAGTTCAAGCAGGGGAAGAACGTCGAGGCGTTTCAAACTGGCGAGGACGCCTTGGCTCTGATGGGAATGCACGGTGAGGTCTCGAAGATCTTCCAAGATCTGATCGAGCGCATGCGCGAGTTCCGCCAGAGCCACCGCTGAGGCGGTGGTAGCAGGTGCCGGAGCTCAGGCGCTTCTACCTGCCACGTTGACTCAGGGAAACGTTTCGCAGCACGCGCCTCCCGGGCCGATCAGTGCCGAGACCGCTCTCGCTTCGAGAGAGGCCGGTGTGAAACGGGATCGGACGCGCCAGAGCTCGTCGGTGGAGTCGATGAAGTCGAGGTCGATGAGTCGTACGTGGGCCCGTGCCGGTTAGGCCATCTGAGCGGGAAACACCGTCGCGAGGGAGGGCGGGACAGGTGGAAAAGGAATGGACCAGGCCGCGGCGTTCTGTGCAGGAAGGACGAACTCCCATATCTGAAACGCGCTGCCCACGCCGGTCTGCGCGAAGCCGTACACGGCGTCGGCGCCTCCATCGACCTCGAGGGCGAACGTCGCAGCGGATCCTTCGAACGAAATGTCGGCGGAGATGAAATGGCGGCTCGGCCACGTCGAGCACGTGTTCGATCCTCAATCTGCACTGGGATCCGTCGATCGAGGCGTGGAGCCGGATCGCGGACGAGTCGCGCATCGTCGACTCCGCGATCTTCCCGATCGACGGCGGCGTGGTCTTTCTCGGCGGCTCTCACGAGGACAAGGCGGTGCCGACCGCACGAGCCTGGAACAAAGCCGGAGGATGGAGCGAGCTCCCGCAACTTCCCGAGCCGCGCACGAAGGCCCAGGCCATCGCCCTCGCCGACGGTCGCGTCGCGGTGATCGGCGGATATCGCACGCAGACGCAGGCGGCCGCGGGCTCCAGCGAGATGGACGGGAGCGAATACCGTCCGGAGAACCGCTGGTACACGGCGGAAGTGATGCTTCCGACGCTCGCGATCGGCTCACCGCGCACGGGCTGGACGACGCGCGAATCCCCGCGCCTGGGCACGCCGCGGCTGTTCCGCATGGCGAACGGAGGGATCGTCTGCGTTCAGGACGAAGACGCGCAGATACTCGCGTCGATCTGGGAGACGCCGGTCGCGTAGCTCAGGGACGCGGCGGACCGCGATCTTCGATCAGGCCGTGCTTCTTCTTCACTTCGCGCATCTGCTTCTGGTACTCGATCTCCCACGCGGGCGTGCCTTCCGTCAGATTTTTCATCTTCAGGCGCACTTCCGCGTCGAGAGTCTCGTCGTCGATCGTGTTGCGCATGAACACGTCGTGGATCTTGCGCTTGAGGACGTTGTCCTCCGCGAAGACCTCCTCGACGTTCGGCGACACGTTCACGAGGCAATCGACCATCTGCATCATGATCCAGTCGAGGCCCTCGTCACCGGTGGAGTGGTTCTCGCGCTTGGAGATCGCGCGCTTCACGCCGCGGAACTCCGAGTAGCTCATGCCGCGCCGCTCCAGCTGCTCGCGCGCTTCCTCGTGAATCTTGTCCTCGGTGCGGAGCCAGCCGTCGACGATGGCGCGCAAATCGAGCTCGAGCTCGGGCACCTTGTCGGCCTGCACGTCGATCAGCCCGGACGAGCCGAGGCTACTGACGATCTCCATCGCGATCTTCGGAACCTTGGTCTTGTAGATCTTCATAGTTCGAGTCCTCTAGTCGAGCGCGACGCCCGCCTCGCGGAAGGTGGCATCGAGCCAGCCTTCGCGCAAGAGCGTGGCGAGTCGATCGATGTCCGCACCCCACGACCGGTCCTGGTCGTTGGCGGGAAACCGCGCGCGCAGTGCCTTGTGTGCGACCGCCACACCCTTGCCGGGCGTGAGCGGCGCGTGGAATTCGATTCCCCGTGCGGCGGCGAGCAGCTCGATCGCCAGGATCCGCGAGACGTTGGTGATGATCGTGTCGGCCTTCAACGCCGCCGTCACGCCCATCGACACGTGGTCTTCCTGGCCGCCGGAAGTCGGGATCGTGTCGACGCTCGCGGGGTGCGCGTGCACCTTGTTCTCGGAGACGAGCGCGGCCGCCGTGACGTGCGGCATCATGAAACCGCTGCGCAGGCCGGGCTCCGGCGTGAGGAACGCGGGGAGGCGGCTCTCGCGCGGGTTCACCATCTGCTCGGTGCGCCGCTCGCTGATGGCGCCAAGCGAGGCGGTCGACAGGCCGAGATAGTCGAGCACGATCGAGACCGGCTGCCCGTGGAAGTTGCCGCCGGAGAGGAGGTCGTCGCTGTCCGACAGACCGTCGCCCTTCGTGAAGACGAGCGGGTTGTCCGTGGCGGCGTTCACTTCGTGCTCGATCACGCCGCGCACGTGTACCAGCGCATCGCGCACCGCGCCGTGCACAGCCGGCATGCAGCGGAGCGAATAGGGATCCTGGACGCGATCGTCGCCGACGGTGTGGCTCGCCGCGATGCCGCTCTCCGCGAGCATGCGCATCAGGTTCGTGTTGCACACGATGCCGCCGGGATGCGGGCGCGACCGAACGATCCGCGAGTCGAACACGCGCGGCGTGCCCTTCAGCGCTTCGACGCTCATCGCGCCGATCGCGTCAGCAGCGCGCGCGAGGCGCTCCGCGTGGATGAGCGCGAGCACGCCGATTCCCGTCATCACCTGCGTGCCGTTGACGAGCGAGAGGCCTTCCTTCGCCTGCAGCTTCATCGGCTCGAGGCCGGCCATACGCAGCGCGAGGATGCCAGGCAGCTCGCGCGTGCGCACGCGCGCGTGGCCTTCTCCGAGCAGCACGAGCGCGAGATGCGCGAGAGGCGCGAGATCGCCCGACGCGCCGACCGATCCCTGGCGCGGCACGATCGGATGAACGCCGGCGTTGAGGAGCGCGACGAGATACTCCGCAACCTCGGGCCGCGTCCCCGCGAAACCGCCGGCCAGCACGTTCGCGCGCAGCAACATGATCGCTCGCACGACGAGATCGGGGAGCGGCTCGCCGACACCGGCCGCATGCGAACGGATGAGGTTCACCTGCAGCTCGTCGAGCTTCTCTTGTGGAATTTTCTTGTCGGCGAGCAGGCCGAAGCCCGTGTTGATGCCGTAGACCGCCTCGCTGCTCCTCGCCCTTGCGTCGACGACGGCGCGCGAGCGCGTCATCCGCGCGCGCGCATCGGGGTGAAGCGTGACGGGCCGGAGATCCTGGGCAACGGCCCGAACCTGGTCGAGCGTGAGCGTGCGGCCGTCGATCGCGAGGGGCTCCATCAAGGCGCCGGATGATAGGAGCCGCGTTCCTGCGAACACAAGGAAAACGAGGCGTTATGGTGGCGTCGAGATCGTGTCGAAGTCGCCCGGTGGCGGCGCGGTCAGCTCGATCCGGCGACCGGCATGGTCGAACGCGACCTCCCACGAGTGCAGCGCGATGCGCGTCGCGGAGAACGCGCCCCGCTGTCCGGCGACCGGCGTGCGCGCGTAGAGCAGATCCCCGCACACCGGATGGCCAATCGACGCGAGGTGTACGCGGATCTGGTGCGTGCGTCCCGTGTCGAGGTCGAGCGTGACGAGCGTGCGATCGTCACGGCGCTCCTGGACCGTCCAGTGCGTGACGGCGGTCTGGCCGCCGTTCGCGACCGGCACGACCGCGCGGCGATACTCGAACGCGGGGTCCTTCCCGAGCGGCTGGTCGATCGTGCCTCGATCGCCGTTCACCACTCCGTCGACCCACGCGAGGTAGCGGCGCGTGAGCCCGTCCTGCTGCTGCAGCTCGTTGAGCGCGGCACTCACCGTGGCGTTCCGCGCGATGAGGAGGAGGCCGCTCACGGGACGATCGAGGCGATGCGCGGGGTGCGGCCGCCATGCGCCCCACGGATTTCCGGGACGTGCGCCCGCGCGCCAGACGAGACCGTTCAGCAAGGTCGCGTCGCGGTACTTTCCGACGGGATGCACGTGCGTCCCGGCCGGCTTGTTCAGCACGAGGAGGTCTGCGTCCTCGTGCACGACGTCGAGCGCGATCTCGACTGCCGGTGTGAGCCGGTTCTCCGCGGCGAGCCGCGCTTCGAGGCTCGCCGCCACGAGGATCCGATCGCCAGCGGCGAGCCGCGTGTCGGTGCGCGTTTCGGCTCGGCCTTCGATGTTGATGTCAGGAGGACACGAAGTCGTCCCCGTGACGGCGTCGCCGATCTCGTTGACGGGGACGACGAGCAGGTGCGCCTTCAGGTAGTCGATGAGCCGCTTACCAGCGGCTTCGGGAGGCACCACATGCGGGTCGGTCCACGCCACGGGAGAAGCGAATCACGGATTCGGGTAAGCTCGGCGCCCCGAATGACCACGCCGACCTTCGCGGTGACTCTCGACGACATCCGCGCCGCGCGTGAGCGCATCGGCTCCGCCATCCCGCGCACGCCGCTCGCCGCGTCCGAGAACCTCTCGAAGATCTGCGGCAACCGCGTCTACTGCAAGCTCGAGAACCTGACGGTCACGGGCTCGTTCAAGGAGCGCGGCGCGCTCAACAAGCTCCTTCAACTTTCCGGCGAGGAGAGAGCGGCGGGCGTGATTGCAGCGTCAGCAGGTAACCACGCGCAAGGCGTCAGCTACCACGCACAGCGGCTCGGCATCGCGGCGACGATCGTGATGCCCGCTCGCGCGCCGCTCATCAAGGTCACGCGCGTGAAGAGCCAGGGAGCGGAGGTCGTGCTTCACGGCGCGAACTACGACGAGGCGTACGAGAAGGCGCTGGAGATCCAGAAGGAGAGGAAGCTCACCTTCGTACATCCGTTCAATGATCCGGCGATCATCGCGGGGCAGGGGACGGTCGGGCTCGAGATCCTCGAGCAGCTCCCCGAGGTGGACGTGATCGTGGTGCCGATCGGCGGCGGCGGGCTCGCGTCCGGCATCGCGATCGCGGTGAAGTCACTGCGGCCCGACGTGCTCATCTACGGCGTTCAGGCGAAACGCATCGCCTCGATGGACGCGTCGCTCGCGAAAGGCGAGCTCCTCACGCTGCCCGGAGCCCGCACGCTCGCCGAAGGCATCGCCGTGCGCACGCCGGGCACGCTCACGTTCCCGATCGTGAACGAACACGTCGATGGCGTCGTCACCGTCGACGAGGAGGAGATCGCGTCGTCCGTGCTCCTGCTCATCGAAAAGGAGAAGACCGTGGTCGAAGGCGCCGGCGCGACCCCGCTCGCGGCGCTCGTGAACGACCGGCTGCCATTTTCCGGAAAGCGTGTGGTGCTCGTGCTCTCCGGCGGCAACATCGACGTGAACGTGCTCGCGCGCATCATCGAGCGCGGCCTCGTGAAGGACGGACGCATGGTCCGTTTCACCGTGCGCATCCAGGACGTCCCGGGAACGCTCGCGACGCTCACCGGACTGCTCGCGGAGCTCCAGGCGAACATCCTCGAGATCTACCACAATCGCGCGTTTTCAAAAGCCGACCTCGCCGAGACCGAGGTCGAGCTGACCCTCGAGACGAAGGGCAACGACCACATCGAGCAGATCGTCGCCCGCCTTCGCAAGAAGGGCTACACCGTCATCCAGGAAGCGTGAGGATGCCCGACCAATTTCTCGACGAGCTTCCGCTCGGGATCTGGATCGCGAAGGCGCCGGGCGGTGAGCTCGAATACGCCAACGCCGCCTTCGCCGAGATCATGGGTATGAGCGCTCGCGGTGACGTCGCGGCCGGCGGATATTCCGGGCCGTACGGGATCTGCGACCGCGAGGGGAAGCCCTTCCCTGAAAGCCGCTTGCCGTTCGTCCGCGTCCTCGAGACGCGCGAGACCGTCATCGTCGACGACATCGTGATCCATCGGCGCGATGGCCGAACCGTGGACATTCGCGCGTACGGCAAGCCGGTCTTCGACGGCGACGAGCTCACGCACGTGATCGTCGCGTTCACGGACATGACCGCCGAAGTCGCGGCCACGCGAGCGAAGGAGGTCGCGCAATCGCGACTGCGCACCGCGGTCGAGCACGCGCCCGTCGTCCTCTTCGTCTACGACCGGGATGGCACGATCACTCTCGCCGAGGGCGGTCCGCTTTCGCGACTTTCGCTTCCGCCGGGCGGGCTCGTTGGCCGTTGCGTCTACGACGTGTACCGCGAGGTTCCCGCGATCGTCCAGAGCGCACGCCGCGTTCTCGAGGGTGGCGAGACGTTCACGCACTCGGTTTCCGTCGACGGCGTGGAGTTCGAAACCTGGCTGGCGCCGATCCGCGGTCCGGAGGGCGTGATCACCGGCGCCATCGGTGTCGCGACCGACGTGACCGAGCGCGCGCAGATGCAGCGGAAGTTCCTGCAGACCGACCGGCTCGTCTCGCTGGGAACGCTCGCGGCAGGCGTCGCACACGAGCTGAACAACCCGCTCACCTACGTCACCGAGAGTCTCGCCGGCATCGACGACCTCGTCGTCCTCCTGAACGAAGATCTCGATCGCATCGGCCAGCTGAGCTACGTGGAGAAGCGGTTGCAGCTGCTCCAGCAATGCGCGGCGCACGCGCGCGAGGGGGCGGAGCGACTTCGTGTGATCACGCGCGATCTGCGGTCGTTCTCGCGGGTCGACGATGCGCGACACGTGTTCGACGTGCGTGTGGCGGTGCAGTCGGCGCTGCACCTCGTCACCCGCACTCTCCAGGAACACGCTCGCCTGACGACCGATCTCGCATCGACGCCGCGCGTGTACGCGAACGAAGCACGCCTCGTCCAGGTCGTGGTTAACCTCGCCGTGAACGCGGCGCAGGCGATCCCGGCCGGCTCTCCGGCGAACGCGAACGAGATCCGCGTCGCCACGCGCGAGGAGAACGGCCACGTGCTCATCGAGGTCGCGGACACAGGGCCGGGTGTGCCGGAGTCGATTCGCCAGCAGCTCTTCGATCCGTTCTTCACGACGAAGGACGTCGAGGGCACCGGCCTCGGCCTCTTCGTCTCGCGCAACATCGTCGAGGCGCTGGGAGGCACGATCACCGTCGGCGACCGTCCCGGTGGGGGCGCCGTTTTCGTGGTGAGCCTCCCGCCCGCACCGGCGGAGCTGCTCGCCGCCGAAGGTGCGGCTCCGGCGGCATCGCGGCGCATCGTGCGAGCGACGCGGCCGCAGGTGCTCGTGATCGAGGACGACCCCACGCTCGGCGAGCTCATGCGCGGGGCGCTCCTCGCGGAGTGCGAAGTGCGCGTGGTGCGGACCGCGGCGGAAGGAGCGGCGAGGGCGCTCGAGCAGCTGTGGGACCTCGTCCTCTGCGACCTGATGCTCGGCGACGGCGGCACCGCGATGGAGGTCTACGAGGCCGTGCGTTCAGGAGAGCCGGGGCTCGAGGCGTCGCTCGTCTTCATGACGGGCGGCGCGTACACGGCAGCAGCGACGAAGTTTCTCGCGTCCGTGCCGAACGACCGGCTCGAAAAGCCGTTCGACGTCCTCGACGAAGTGCGCCGAAGATTGGGCTGAAAAAACTCAGTTCTCGTCTTCGGATTCGGCCGAGCGGGGCGTGTAGCCGCTCGAATCCAGGAACGTGTCGACTTCGAGGGCGTTCTCCTCGTCGTTCTCGACGGACTTGAGATACTTCTCGTAGTCCTTGCGGGAAATGAGACCGGAGCGGAGATTCTTCTCTACCACTCGCAGGTCGAACAGACGCTCGTCGAATTCGCTCTTGGCCATGAGGGCGGGGACTCTAGCCCGTTCCCCGCCTTCGTCAAGCGTCAACGCGAGTCAGAGCGCGTCGGTCGCCGCGCGCAGCTTCGCTTCCTGGGGCAGCCGGTAGAAGCGGCGCACGTCGTCGATCATCTCGCGCGTACGGTGCCGAACGAGGAATCGCTCCTCCAGGCGTGCGCAATACTTCATCGCGACGCGGTTCGCGGTCTCGTAGCGCTCGAGGCCCGCGTCGTCGAGCTGCTCGTCGAAGACGACGCCGTCGAAGAGAACCTGTTTGAGGCGACGGGGGACGCGGCCGCCATCCTGCGACGACAGTTGGAATAGGCAGCTCACGTATTTGTCGACCTCGGCCTGCAGCTCGAGCTCGAGGAGGGTGACGGGCCGCTCGCGCTGCGCGTTCCACGCGAGATACGTGAAATGCGAGACGCCCTCGAGGAGCACGAGGTAATCGCCGAAGTTCGTGTCATCCAGACGCGAAGTCGGATCCGCCTCGGCGAGCCGCTCGCCCACCTGCGGGTCGATGTAGAGAGCGAGATCGAGCTCGTCGCCGCGATCGCGCACGAGGAGCTTCTCCTGGATGTCGCGCGTGCCGGGCTGTCCGGCCTCGATCTGCGAGACGACCTCGGGGTCGGTCACCAGGAACTCGCCGACGTCTGCGCCCGTTTCGATCTCGTAGATCTTGTGCAGCTGCTTCTGGACGCGACCGGCAATCTCCGAGATGGAGACACCGCTCACGTGGAGTTCCCGTCGGTGTCGAGCGCGACGCCCATCTTGCGAAGGATCATCTCGCAGCGCTTGCTCTTCGTGCGCACCCAGAGCTCGTAGAGCCGCATGACGTCCTTGTCGGTCGAATTCGTGGGCGCGCTCTCGCTGACTTCGGCGAGCACGTCGACATACGAAGGGAAATTTCCGGAGAGGTCGTTGAAGACGGGACCGAAAACGTCGCCACGCGGCTGTGCGCGGAGCAGTTTGCTCGCGCTCCCGTACGCGTTCGAGCCCATCGCGATGTAGTAGTCGACGTCGACGGCTTTGCCCTGGAGCGAGTCGGAGAAATAGCCGCTCATGTAGAGCGCGAAATCACCGAGCTTCTTCAAGAGGCGGAAGCGCTCGTTGGGGCCCGACTCCATCGCCTTGCCGTAGATGAGTGCGAGCGGGCGGTCGGCGTCCTCGAAGAGCTCTTCGGTCTCGCCGAATTCCGCGAGCAGGTTCACCAGGTAGAACTCGGTGAAGTCGTTCACGTCGAGTTGCAGCGACGAGAACGCCTTGTGAACCTCGGTACGGAAGTAGCCGCGGAGATCGTTTTCCGAAATCAGGTTCGAGGACATTCCTGGTGAGCCCCCTTCGTGCCCTGTGACATTCTGCTACAAGACCGCGAAAGAATCGCGCCAACTTCCGGAAGCTGCAATCTATACAGCAGTTTAGAGATGTCTAACGTGGCGCGTCAAGTCGCACCGATTGCGTCGGAAGCCCCTTGATTTTCAGCCGTATCGGCCTAGGTTGCGGGCGACTTTCACAACCCCTTGAGAAGCCCGGAGATCCCATGAAGATCAAGCCTCTGCACGACAAGATCCTGATCAAGCGCGTCACTGAAGAGGACAAGACCAAGGGCGGAATCATCATCCCCGACACCGCCAAAGAGAAGCCGATGGAAGGCAAAGTCATCGCGGTCGGCGCCGGCAAGGTCCTCAAAGACGGCTCGAAGCGCCCGCTCGTCGTCAAGGAAGGCGACCGCATCCTCTTCGCGAAGTACGCCGGCACCGAGATCAAGATCGACGGCGAAGAGCTCATGATCCTGTCCGAGGAAGAAGTCCTCGGCGTCGTCACCGACAAGTAAACAGAAGGCGAGAGGAATACGAACATGGCAGCCAAAGAAATCGTCTTCGAGCAGTCCGCACGTGCCGCGATCCTTCGCGGCGTCTCCACCCTTGCCGCCGCCGTCAAGGTGACCCTCGGGCCGAAGGGCCGGAACGTGGTCATCGAGAAGAGCTGGGGCTCCCCCACCGTCACCAAGGACGGCGTCACCGTCGCCAAGGAAATCGAGCTCGCAGACAAGTTCGAGAACCTCGGCGCGCAGATGGTGAAGGAAGTCGCGTCCAAGACTTCCGACGTTGCCGGCGACGGCACGACCACGGCGACCGTTCTCGCCGAGGCGATCTTCCGTGAGGGCTCCAAGCTCGTCGCGGCTGGTCACAACCCGATGGATCTGAAGCGCGGCATCGACAAGGCCGTCGAAGCCGTCATCGAGCAGCTGAAGAACATCTCCACGCCCACCAAGGGCAAGAAGGAGATCGCGCAGGTCGGAACGATCAGCGCGAACGGCGACTCGACGATTGGCAACATCATCGCGGACGCGATGGACAAGGTCGGCAAGGAAGGCGTGATCACGGTCGAAGAGGCGAAGGGCCTCGAGACCAACCTCGAAGTCGTCGAGGGCATGCAGTTCGATCGCGGCTACCTCTCGCCGTATTTCGTGACCGACGCGGACCGCATGGAGACCGTGCTCGACAATCCCTACATCCTCCTCGCCGAGGACAAGATCTCGAACATGCGGGACCTGCTCCCGCTTCTCGAGGCGACGGCGCGTGAAGGCAAGCCGCTCTTGATCATCGCCGAGGACGTCGAGGGCGAGGCCCTCGCGACGCTCGTCGTGAACAAGCTCCGCGGAACGCTGAAGGTGGCGGCCGTCAAGGCGCCCGGCTACGGCGATCGCCGCAAGGCGATGCTCGAGGACATCGGCGTCCTCACCGGCGGCAAGCTCATCGCGAAGGAGCTCGGCCTCAAGCTCGACCAGGTGAAGCTCGCAGACCTCGGCCGCGCAAAGAAGGTCACGATCGACAAGGACAACACGACGATCGTCGACGGCACCGGCAAGAAGGCGGAGATCGAAGGTCGCGTGAAGCAGATCCGCGCGCAGGTCGAAGAGACCACGTCGGACTACGACCGCGAGAAGCTCCAGGAGCGTCTCGCCAAGCTCGTCGGCGGCGTTGCCGTGATCCACGTCGGTGCGGCGACCGAAGTCGAGATGAAGGAGAAGAAGGCCCGCGTCGAAGACGCGCTTCACGCGACGCGTGCGGCCGTCGAAGAGGGCATCGTTCCCGGTGGCGGCGTTGCGTATCTCCGCTGCCTCAAGGCGATCGACAAGCTCAACGTTCAGGACGACGTGAAGTACGGCGCCGACCTGATCAAGAAGGCGCTCGAGTACCCGCTCCGTCAGATCGCCATCAACTCCGGCAAGGACGCAGCGGTCATCGTCGGCAAGGTGAAGGATGGCAAGGGTGGCTTCGGCTACAACGCCGCGACCGACACCTACGAAGACCTCATCGACGCGGGCGTCATCGACCCCACGAAGGTGACGCGCTTCGCGCTCCAGAACGCGGCCTCGGTCGCCTCGCTGATGCTCACGACGGAAGCAGCGGTCGTCGAGCGGAAGCAGGAGAAGGCCGAAGGCGGCGGTGAAGGCGGCGGCGGCGGCATGGGCGGAATGGGTGGCATGGGCGGAATGGGCGGCATGGGCGGATTCGGCGGCGAATAAGCCCGTCGCAACCGTCTCTGCCTCACAACGCGAAAGCCCGGTCGAAAGACCGGGCTTTTCGCGTTCCTCACCCTGAGCGAGCGAAGCGAGTCGAAGGGCTGTCGGTGAGATCGGTTCCGTTCGCCTGGGTTCTCCGGAAACCCAAACGTTCAACGTTTCGTGGTTTACGAAGCATCGTGATGGTCGGAAGCGGGCGGGCGCGGCGACTGAGGCCTGAGCAGGCTCGGACACTCGCGGCGCCGGCCCTACTTACGCGATGTCCCGGCCGCGAGCGGGTCGGTGTCGAGCACGCGCGAACAACGGCGGGCGAAGGAGGAGGCGCTTCGATTTCGTATTCTGAGATCGGGTGCTTTACGCCGGCTTCCGCATCAGGCCCCACACCCACGCGCCGGTCGCGGCGAGCGCGGGGAGCACGACGAGGATGTTGAGCGCGACGAAGATCGCGGTGTCACCGCCGGTGGGGCCGAAGTCGAGGCCGTGCACGCGGAGGAACGCTTTCACCGCGGTGATGATGAGGTTCGCGTAGTTCGGGATGATCACGAGCCACGCGAGCCGCATCTTCGCGGCGGGCGTGAGGTTCACCATCGGCATGCTCCACCCGAGGCCGAAGATCATGAACGCGCCCATGAGTCCCGCAAGATGCGCGGAGAGCAGCACGGCGCCGTCCGCGTCGATCTTGTTCGTCATCGCGAGACCGGCGGCAGCTCCGATGAGGAGGGAGATGCCGACGAGGATCGCGCCGGCAGCGGCGAGGAGGCGGGTCGAGGCGTCGTGCATGGACCCGGAGAATGTCGCGACAGGCGCCGCGCTGTCGAGCGGCTATGCGGGCTCGGCCTCGGGCGCCTTGCCGAGAGTCTGCTCGACCCAGAAGAAGTCGATCGCGACCTTCACGACGGCGAGGACCGGCGTCGCGAGGAGGATCCCGGGAATGCCGAAGGCCGTCGCCATCAAGAGCTGCCACGCGAGCAGGACGGGCGGAGCGAGCTGAACCTCGTGGCGCATCGCGAGCGGGCTGATCACGTAGCCCTCGAGCTGCTGGATGCCGACGAAGAGCAGAAGCGCGTAGAGGCCGGTTCGCGAAGACTCGGCAAAGGCGACCGCCACGCCCGGAACCGCGCCCGCGAAGGGTCCGATGAACGGGACGAACTCGCAGAGGAAGTTCACGACGCCGAGGACGGCCCAGCCGTTCACGCCGAGGGCGAACAGACCGCCCGCGGTGAGCACGCCGACGAAGATCATCGAGATCAGCTGCGCCGTCATCCAGCCGCGCAGGGTCTTCACGACGCGCAACAGGAACTCGCGTGTCGGCGATTCCTGCTTCACGGGGACGAGGCGCACGATGCCGTCCGCGTAGGTCTCGGGACTCGCAACCATGAACGTCCCGATCACCAACACGAGGATCGCACCCATTGGCTCGTACGCACGGGGCCGATGCGCGCGATAGCGCAGCCGGTGCGCCGGTCAGGTAGGCAGCCGGCGGACGGCGGCACGGCGTGGATCGAAGAACTTCATCACGATGCGCCCGCACGCGAGGCTGTCGCGCGGATTCAGGACGACGTCGGAGAGGGACTCGAGGCGGGCGCCGTTCACGAAGGTGCCGTTGAGGCTCTTGAGGTCGCTGACGGTGACCTCGTCGTCGCGCGAGAGGTCGATCTCGAAGTGCCGCCGGCTCACGGAGGATTCCGCGAAGACGAGCTCGCATCCGGGTGCACGTCCCGCGAGCATCTTGCGGCGATCGAGCACGAACGAGCGGCCGAAGAGCGGATGGCCGAGCGGGGCGAGCACGACGAGCGACGGCATGATCTCGTCGAGGCGGATTCGCGGATCGGTGACGACGCCCATCGCCGTGCGCGGCTCGACGACGGTTACGTCGCCGCGATACTCGCCGGGCTCGAGGAGCCGCTGCAGTTTGTGGAGCAGCTCGTCGGAACGATCGGGGAACGCCTGACGGACGGCGTCGGCGATCTCGACGAGCAACGACTCCCCCGTGAAATCGCCCGGAAGCGGCAGCGCGGAGCCGCCGCGATCCAAGCGCAACTCCAGCGCCCGAATGCGCTCGTCCGAGTCGCCCGGAAAGGCGAACTCCAGCGCTCGTCGAAGGTCGGCTCGCAGCTGGTCGCGGGTCACCGGCACAAGCGTGTACTCTGGCAAGCCGCACCGCAATCGAGGGGCCGCGAATCGTTGCCCGGTCCGGTTGCCGAGGCCATACTGCGCCCGCTTGCCTCACTCCTCCGATAACCCGCTTCAATCCCTGATGGACCGATTCGGGATGGAGCCGCGCGAGCTGGATGTGATCCAGCACGTGCTCACGGGCGGGTCCGTCATCGACTGGCGCCGGATGGAGTTCACGAGCCGCGAGGAAGTCGACGCGCACCTGCGCCTCAACAAGCTCAACTGGCACGACCCGCGCGACGCCCGCTACATGCGCGCCGTCGTCGCCGATGCGGTGAAGTTCCTCGAGGTCCAGCTCGATCGGAAGATCGTCGACGAAGTGGCGCATGCCGACGACGTCCGCGACATCTTTCTCCTCGCGCGACGCGAGTCGACGCGCCGCGTCCGCATGGACGCGTGTTTCATGCTGAAGGTGATGAACATCATCAACCACCTCAGTGGACGTGAGCTCCTGTTCCGCATGGCGGTGTCCGAGCGCGACCTCACGTTCATGGCGCACGCCGAAGTGAGCCGCGTGATCGATCGCATGCGTGAGGAGGGCTTCCCGATCGTCGACTTCGAGGGCGGCGAGAAGACGCGCGAGAGCCTCGTGCTCAAGCTGCTCGCGAAGCGCGACACCCTCGCGGCGCAGATCTACGACAAGATCCGCTTTCGCGTGACGGTCGCGACGATGGAGGACATCGTCGGCGTGATCCTCTACTTCACCCGGCACCTCTTCCCGTTCAACTACGTGATTCCGGGGCAGTCGCGGAACGAGATCGTGCGGATGCCGTCCGAAGTCGAGGAGCCGTCGATCCCTGGCGCGGTTCCGCGCAGCGGCGCCATCGAGGGCGACCTCCGCTACGTGAACGAGTTTTCCGGTCCGACGTACCGCCACCTCGACTTCGTGGTCGACCTTCCGCTTCGTCTCGATCAGTTCGTGAACCTCACCGGCGACGCCGACCTCGAGCGTCTCGGCTCGGTCGTCTACGCGATGGTCGAGTTCCAGGTGATCGACCGCCGCACCGCGCTGGAGAACGAAGCCGGCGAGAACACGCACGACGCCTACAAGCAGCGCCAGCGCCAGCGCGTCATCCGCCGGCTCGAGCGGCCGCACAACGCCCCCGAGAGCGTGACGCGAGTCCCCGAGGAAGACGACGAATGAAGACGCGTGCGTTTCTCTTCGGGGGTCTCGCGCTCTTGTCCGTGAGCGCGGGTGGCTGTGCGTGGCTGCGCGCATTCCAGCAGAAGCCACGGCTCACGCTGAAGAGCGTCGAAATCGTCGGCGTCGACTTCCAGTCGGCGCGCCTTCGTGCGGACCTCGAGCTGGAGAATCGCGTGCCGGCGACCATCAAGCTCGCGAGCGTCGCGTGGGGCGTGAAGATCGACGACGCGAGTCTCGCGAGCGGCGAGATCGCGCAGGCTCTGGAGATCCCCGCGAACGGGAAGGTGCCGGTGCAGATCCCGTTCACGCTCACGTTCGAAGACCTCTACAAGATCTCGCAGAAGTACAAGGACGCGGACGACGCGCCGTTCCGTCTGGACGGCACGCTGTCCGTCGAAACGCCCGTCGGCCCGATCGGCCTGCCGTTTCACCACGAAGGCCTCGTGCCGGTGCTCAAGGTCCCGCTCGTCGACCTCGCCAAGGCCGACGTTCGCGGCGTCAACATGACGGGCGCGGAGATCCGCTTCAAGTTCAACGTGAAGAACCCGAACAAATACGCGCTCGACGTCCAGTCGCTGGACTACGCGCTGACGCTCGCGGGCGCGAAGATCCTCGACGGTGCGCTCGGTTCCGCGCTCGCCGTGCCCGCGAAAGGGCAGGGATCTTTCGAAGCCGACGTGAAGGTCTCGTTCGCGCAGGCCGCTGCCGCCGCGCAGGCGATCGTCGGGCACACCAACGTCGCCTATGGACTCAATGGAAATCTCGCCGCGGGGTCACCGTGGGGAACCGTAACCTCGCCGTACGCCAAGACCGGCACGATCAAGATCCAGCAGTGACGGACGATCCCCGGCCGTTCCACTTCATCACCGACGCGGAGACGCTCGTCCGCGTGGCGGCCGAAGTGCTGACCGGCGCGAAGGAGATCGGCGTCGATTGCGAGATGAACGGCCTCCACGCGTTCCGCGCCCGCACGTGCGTGCTGCAGATTGCGACGGAGACCGCCGACGTGGTGGTCGACACCGTCGTCGTGAAGGACCTCCGCTGCCTCGAGCCGATCCTTTCGTCGAAGGAGATCGTCCACTTCCTGCACGGCGCGGCGCACGACGTGAAATGCATGAAGGCGGACTTCGGCCTCATGCTCGGTGGCCTCTTCGACACCTACGTCGCGGCGCAGCTGCTCGGCGTCGAGAAGCTCGGCTACGGCGACATCGTGAACACGCGTTTCGGCGTGACGCTCGACAAGGCGCTGCAGACTTGCGACTGGGGAAAACGTCCGCTCGAGAAGAAGCAGATCGAGTACCTCAAGGGCGACGTGCGCTATCTCATCGAGCTCGGACGGCAGCTGCGTGCGGAGCTGATCGCGAAGGATCTCCTCGAAGAGGCGACCTACGAGTTCGGCCGCGTGGCCGCGCTGCCCATCGACGACGAGAGCCTCGCTGCCGACGCGTACCTCCGCCCGAAGGAATCGCGTGAGCTCGCGCCGATCGGTCTCGCGGTTCTCCGCGAGCTCATGATGGTGCGCCACGCGATTGCGCGCGGGCTCGATCGTCCGCCGTTCAAGGTCGTTCGCGATGAAGTCCTCGTCGAGATCGCGCGGAAACGTCCCACGAGCTCCGAGGAGCTGGGCAAGATCCAGGGTCTTCCGCGGCACGCGAGTCCGCGGATGCTCGCCGAACTGCACGACGCGGTTCTTCGTGGCGTCGAGGCCGGTGCGCCGCCGCCGCTTCCGGCGCGCGTCGTGATCGGGCCGCGTCCCGATAGCGACGAGATCCGTGCGCGGCGGGCGCGCGAGGATGCGCTTCGAAGCTGGCGCAAGCAGACCGCGGGCAATCGCAGCGTGCCGCCGATGGCGGTGCTGCCGAGCTACTCGATGGAAGACATCGTCCGCGATCCGCCCGCGAGCCTCGACGCGCTCGCGAAGCGGCCCGGACTGATCCCGAAGCGCGTGAAGCTGCACGGCGCGGCGATCCTGCAAACGCTCGCGACGGCCACGGCGTCGTCGTCGAGCCGGCGGGACGCGGCGGCCGCCGCGGCGAATACCGGAGGAGACGAAGGATGAACAAGACGCTTCTCTTCGCGGCCTCGGCCGCTTTGGCGATGACCGTCGCGGCGTGCTCCGGTGGCGCCGGCGGCGACGACGACGACGACGGCGGAAGCGGCTTCGATGACGACGGCGGGTCGGGTACCGGCACGCTGCGAATCATTGCGGCGCTTTCGGTCGATCCCGACGGCACGTTCCTCGCGAACGTGAACGTCGCCGATCAGGACAACACCGTGGTCAGCGGCGGGACCGTCACGCTCCGCACGCCGGACCAGGGCGACATCGTCCTCGTCGAGCAGCCCGTGGGATTCGGCACCTACGTCATCTCGCCCCCGGGTTCCGTCGACTACGCGTCGGGCTTCGGCCTCGACGTCGATGGCGGAGCGGACGGCAACGCAACGGGCATCGGCTTCAACGCGCCCGATCCCACCGGCATCACGGCGCCGCAGAACCAGGACACGCTCCCGCTGAGTCAGGACATGACGGTGACGTGGTCCGGCCGTGGCGCCGACGACCATCGCATCGAACTCGTCGTGAACGACTACGACAGCGGGTGGGTCGCGGGCGACACGGGCACCGACGTCATCGTCGCCGCGGTGCTCAATACGGCCTCGACGGAGACGCTCACCGTGCGCCGCCGCAAGGAGCTCGAGATCACGTCGGGACGTCCGGGCTCGGTGTTCACGGTCGAGCTCGAGGACGTCATCGAGCCGCTCGGCCTGCAGTAGTACCTCAGTGCCGGAGCTCGAGCACCGTTGTCAGGATCAGCAGCAGTAGCACGACGATCGCCCAGACGACGCCGGCGCGATCGTCGCGTTGTGCGAGGAGCGCCGCGACCGCGCAGACCCGGACGATCGGCGTGAGGATGATCGCGAGGATGCCCGCACGAAGCAGCGCCGGTCCGTCGAGCGCGTAGAGCCCGTGTACGGCGAAGCCGGTTTCCCCGAGGCCGATGCCCGGCACCAGGCCGCCGTCGAAGGCGCACACGAGCGCGCCGCCCGCGATCAGCAGGCACCCGAACGCGATTCCGGCGACGAGGATCCGCGCGAGAAGCTTGGACGCGGCCGCGTCGAGGCGCGTCGTCGTCACGCGAACGCTCCGCGCCAGAACATTTGCACGGCGATCACGACGAGCACGCCGCCGAACAGCATCCGCAGCCGCGCGACAGGGACTTTCGGCATGAGCCGACTTCCGAGCGCAGCGCCCCCGAGAACGCCAAGAAC
>Ga0163152_10001735_pt1 | contig 33549 bp, 31 predicted proteins | sample OliLakLV19MP8IB2_FD_148635 | JGI IMG/M metagenome (GOLD analysis project Ga0163152, IMG submission 148635) | Freshwater microbial mat bacterial communities from Lake Vanda, McMurdo Dry Valleys, Antarctica - Oligotrophic Lake LV.19.MP8.IB-2 | ecosystem: Environmental > Aquatic > Freshwater >...
CAGTATTGAAAGGACATTTTTAACGCAACTTCGACAGCTGTGGAACCGTTGTCGGAAAAGAAAATGCGATTGAAGTGATCTGGCAGTTGCTTGAGCAGCAATGCGGTCAAATCCTGTGCTGGTGCATGCGTGAATCCGGCAAAAATTACCTGTTCGAGCTCCAACGCTTGCTTGTGAATTGCATCTGCAATTCGCTCATTGCCGTGTCCGTGAATTGTCACCCACCAACTGGAGATGCAATCTATTATCTGACGCCCATCATCAAGCTCGAGGAATGATCCATGGCCCCGCTTTACTGAAAGAGGCTGTCCGGCGGTCTTCATTTGCGTGAATGGATGCCAGATGTGGTAATCGGTGGCGGAGCTCATTCTGAATCTTCCGGGATGCGGTAGTGATACTTGATGTACTTATAGTTTCTAACCAGTCAACTTGAGACAGAACAACGGTATTTCCGTAGTTCTCAATTGCTGAGGCGTTGGACAGATTTTCCGGACCGTTCATAATTACGCCAAGCACGTCTATGTGAGCGGACCGTAGCGCCTGTAGCGTCAATAGTGTGTGGTTGATGGTGCCTAAGCCGCTTCGCGCAACTACAATCGTCGGGATGTTCAGATGTTGGATAAGATCGATGACCAGGGCTTTTGAATTCAATGGCACCATTACGCCGCCTGCTCCTTCCACAATCAGAAGTGGTTGCTGGAAGTTCGGCAGTACAATGTGCTCAAGTTCTATTTGCACCTTGTCGATGGCTGCTGCGGCGTGCGGCGATAGTGGCTCTGTAAGCGCGTATGATTCGGGATAGAAGTGCTGCGTGGGTAATTGCGTCAGCAAGCGAACGGTATCAGAATCGCTGCCATCCGTGATTCCGGACTGAATGGGCTTCCAATACCCGGCGTCAAATGCTTGGCACAGAAGAGCGCTTACGACGGTCTTGCCGACGTTTGTGTCTGTCCCTGTTAGGAAGATAGCTTGTTGAGAAACGTTGTTCATCTTAGCCGCGTGTAGTTGCCAAAGAGTACGTTGTAGGTCACTTCGAATGAGTCTGGATGTAGAGTTCGCGCGTAGCTCAGTAATCGGCGCATTTCAGGCACAGACAAAGTCGGCGACTGGAAGGTGGTACTTGCTCCGAGAGACTTCAGGCTCTGGAGGAAGTCATGCAAAGATCTGTGGCCTACTTTGATCGACTCCTCGTATAGGCTCAGTTTGTAACCGCGCTCTGCAGCGAAGTTTCGTAAGTCCGCGATCCTTGGCAGGTCATTTGCTGTGAAAGCAACACCGGCGCGTAAGCAAAGCGATTTCCATTCCGGGAAACTTCCCGACGCTGGCAAGGAGAAGAAGAGCTTCCCATCTTTGACTAGTCCGTTTGATAGGGCATCAAGCGATGCTCGAAGGTTTTCCGTCCACTGTAAAGCGAAGGCAGCAACGATCAAAGCATGCTGTTCATCCCCTTCTGCTGGGCGTTCTGCGTCGCGCAATGCGAAACTTACTGAGTTTGATGAGGCTGTTTCTGAAATCCGCGCCTGGCACTTGTCCAGCATTTGCGGACAAATATCCGTTATGCTGAACGTCCGACCGGTGAACATATCGAGCAACCGGCGAGTAAAGAGGCCCGTGCCGCATCCCACTTCGAGAATGGTGCCGTCAGTCAGATCCCGAGTATTGGCATCCATGTAAGCGGCCAACCGGCTCGCTGCCACTACTTGAACGTCGGCGTGGTTGTCGTAATTTACGGCCGCGCGCGCGAACGCATCGATGATTTTCACTGATGACATGATTCCTTTTGATCCCTGGTGCGACAATAACTGAGCAACTGAGCGTAATCGATAGCCCTTGTGAGTGGAAAGGCGTGAGATAGATCTGGGACTTTGATCAATGTCGTATCAAGCGAAATAGCCGACATTTGGTCCGCGGTTGATTGATGCAGAATCTGATCCGTTGTTGACGATACTGATACTACATGTGGTACGTGCGCAAATCTGCTGGCCGGGATCTCGTTTTTGTCTAAGATTTGCAGATCTTCCAGAAGCAGGTTGATGTGCATGGTATCTGCAGGAAAGAACTTGGCTTTAGTCAATTCCGGAGCATAGCAGCCAGCCCAGAAGTCGTTGATTAGTGCAGCCGGATCTTTCGTGAGCTTTTCTTTCATCGCCCGAACCACGCGCTGAGAGCGCTTTCGTGCTAGTTGGTCTGTTGGATGGAAACTTAAAAATCCAGCTAAAATCAATAGCGCATCGCACTGCTCTAACTCACTTTCTGAAACGAAGTGTAATCCGAGTGAATGTGCCACCACTATTTTGAGTTGCACATCAGCCGAGAACTGTGGACTTTTCTTTGGCAGTCCGAAGTACCCTCTTTCGGCGGTAAGGCACACTGTGTCCTCGTTTGACAGAGCGTCAGTCCAGCTCTGCCACATTTGGGAATCGAATCCCCAGCCGTGATGGAAGATAATTTCAGTTTGCACGCCAATTCCTCATTGATGTGCAGAGCCGTTCAAGATGCTCGCGAGTATGGAGCGTCGTCAGTGAAAGGCGGACACGAGCGCTTCCTTCTGGCACGGTAGGCGGACGGATCGCCGGCGCAAAGAAGCCAGCATCTTCCAAATAACTTGCTAAATCTACAGCGGAGCGATCGTCTCCAACGATTATCGGGATGATTTGAGTTTGCGATAGGCCGGTATCAAAGCCAAGATGCTTCAAACGACTGCGGAAGTGTTCAGCGTTTTCAAGCAACATCTGTCGTTGCTTTTCCATCGTTGGGATAATATCCAATGCTGCGTCTATTGCACCTAACACTGCTGGGGGCAGCGCGGTGGAATAAACAAGTCCTCCGCAGAAGTTGATCAGATATTCGCGAATTTCTGATGTGCAAGCTATGTATGCACCGAAGCTACCGCAGGCCTTGCCGAAGGTGCCCATGCTGATGGCCACATCATTGCGTCCGGCGGTCAACCCCATTCCACAAACGCCCAGCACGCCGGTTGCGTGCGCTTCATCAATATAGAGCAGTGCACCAAACTCAGTGGCGGTGTTACAAAGCGCGTCTATGTTTGCAATGTCCCCGTCCATACTAAAGACGGATTCCGTAATGATGATACGTCGCTCAAAATCGGACGGTGCACCGATGCGATGGCGCAAATGGTCAATGTCATTGTGCGCAAATCTCGTCCAACGACCTTCACTTGACTGGGCGCCTAACAATAAACTCTGGTGGCTCAACTTATCGCAAAGAATCTGCGTTCGGTTGTCGGACAACGCCGCAATGACCGTGGCATTGGCCTGAAAACCTGTTGGTAGCAAAAGGGCAGCTTCAGTACCTTTGAGCGCTGCAAGTTTGCGTTCGATGGATTCGAATGGGGCAATGTTGCCGCTAAGCAGCCTAGATGCCGTGCTTCCGACGCCGAATCGGTTTATGTATTCTATAGAACGTTGCGCCAGAGCTGGATGTGTTGATAGTGCCAGATAATCGTTGCTGGCAAAGTCAATCAGGGGGCGGCCGTTGACGTAAATCGTCGCGCCAGGGCCGGGCATAATTTCGCGCAAGGCCCTCAGCCGGGCGTCATTTCGACGAACGGCGAGCAGATCGGAGTAGTGCGCGGTTAGGTCGTGCATAGCGGCTGACATGTTAACCCAAACGGCGCCAGCGCACTTGTAGTCCAGTTAATCAAGCGGAAGACTTATCCCCACTTGGCAAGGCGATCCTTGATAGAGTCGATGGTGCCTTTGGAGTACAGATGGAAAACGTGGACTGGCACCCGGGTTGACATTTGTTCAACACTTGGGTGACTTGGGCGATCGCAGATGATCGCTTTCACATATTGCATCATGTACTCGATTTCTTGCCGCTCATCGGTGAGCGCCGTGCGAATCGCGATCTCTTCGCCGCGCAGGGCTGCCGCTACGTTCCTGGCCATCTTCAATAAAGTCGGGCTAACTGAAACTAACATCACGATACTGCCGGTCGGTAAGCTATTTATCACTTCCAACTGTTCGCGCCCGGGCTCTATGTTGCAAACCACCAGCCTTGTCGGGTCCACCGGGAAATTTTGCAACGGAAAAATGTGATAGAGGCTGGTTACGACAAGCGAGTCCTGAAGCAATTCCATCTGATTGCCGAGCTCTTCGTGAGTCATCGGCTCCACGGGCAGCTCAAAGTGCGGTTGCAGCTCTGCATGCAACAGCTTATGAAAGTCTTTGTTACGGTCCACGACGAGGATCCGTTTTACAGGTTTCTTTTGCAAAGCCTTTTGAAGCTTTTGCTCTACTTCTTGGCGTGAGAAGCCTTTATCAGCGGCTTGAGCAAGGAAAATTCGCAGCAGTGAATCGATCCCTTTTCCAGATTCTGAAGTGCGCGGCGCCGTACTCGTCCCTGCCACTCGGACACCACTTCCCTGGCGGATTTCCAACAGTCCGACGTCGGCAAGATGGTTGTAGGCAGAAGTGACCGTGCTGTGGTGAATACCAAGCCGTTGCGCCAATGCACGAATGCTCGGCAGCTTGTCCTTTTCTTTGAGCACACCTGAGGCAATATCTAGGCCGATTTGCTCCACAAGTTGGTCCCTTAGGGGAACCGGACTCTCTTTGTTGATTGTGATTTTCACTTACGCTTTGGAGTTACCGGTTCGAATCCTGAAAGCTGCCCGTTCGCTGAAAGAAGTTCAGCGCGGATTGATTCTACCTTAGCGGCACGCAGGCTGATGTCCCGATAGATTGCCAAGAGTTGAACGGTGCTGATTAAGCATACGTTTTTCTTAACTGCATAATCGACGAAGTCCTTGGAGAACGGCGCGCGTTTGTCGGGGTTCCCCTCTTGCATCATTGAAACCACAAGGATTCCTTTGGGCTCAACTCCGTGGTCGCACCAATAGGTGGATAGAGAACTTATCAGGCTTGCCAGGTCTGCAGGGCGCGGCTGTGAATCGGTCGACACTACCTTGGCTATGCCTGAGGCGGCACCATCAGCGGACAATACGAGTTCATTATTGCTTGTGCCATTGGCACTGGGTGCAAATCCGAGCATTCGGAAAACCACCGAACATGCTTCAAGAAGCTCGGCATCCTGTGTGGCTAGCATACGATTGCGAATGTCTTCGGTCTCGGAAACAGTGACGCCTAACTTATTAAGTTGGGCCTGTCGTTCTTTAATCTCGGTTTCCAGTTTTGTCATGCTCGACTTGATGTCGGCAATTTCAGGAAACGTATAATCTGTGCACCATCCGGGCCACTCGCGTGGCTGGACTACGGTATTGCATTCAACTTTTGTTTCTTCTTGTGTACAGCTCGTCATTTGGGGCTCCGCTGCAGTTTCTGCTGGATAAAGTTCTTCTACTGGGACTGGCGCTTGTGTTTGAGGCACTCTATTTATCGCAGCCACCGGTGGCTCGGCCATAAGATCCTGCTCTACCGCGGCCGGCTCGAAATTGGTCGTTTTAACAGGGACTGCGGCAGCAGCCGTGTCTTCTTGATCTTTCGCTGCTGCGGCTGCCCGCATCTGCTGTTGGAAAAGTTCATCGATTGGCGTTTCTTTCGGCCGTTCGAGCTGGAAGAAATTGCCCAGTTTAGGCTCTGATTCGCTTTCAACATGGCCATTGCCATCTTTATTTTTAAAGAACGACTCGAAGTCGGACGATTCATCCGGATCGCCTAGAAGGGCCTGCCCTTCCTGCATTATCCGCATCAGTGGATCAAGATCTGAGCCAGCCTTGGGGTCGTCGAGTTGCGCTTGCGCGTGTTGAGCCTGCTCTTCCTCGTCAAGCTCACCACCGCCTAGGTCAACACCGTTCACGAAGCGATAGCGTGACATGCCGGCGCTGATAACATCGCCGTTAACTAGTTTTTTCGGAGCTGTGACCGGTGCTCCATTCAGAAAAGAGCCGTTGCGGCTGCCAGCATCCTCGACAAAGTACTCGTTATTAACGATAGTCACTTGGAAGTGGAATCGAGACAACGACTTGTCGCCAGTTAGAACGATGTCGTTGGAGATGTCCCGTCCGAAGCGGCAGATCGCATTATTAATTGGATAGCTTCGATTGGAGATCACGTCGATCAGGGTTACCTCCCCGGTCTCGCCCCCTCCTGAACCAGATGAGTCTGGTGGGTCTGCCGTAGCGACGGCCGGCATGGTTAAGCCTTCCGAGGCGAGAAGGGCATTTACGTCAAGCCCGGTGATAGTGCAGAAAGGACAAATTTGTCCGTGATACTCACTGCCACAACGCTGACACTTGTGATCTAGACTGCTGCTCATGTTTATTATCGCCATTAAGTTCCAGACGGTAAGGACCGATTCATACCCAGTTACACCCTTCCCGGGGGGCAAGGAAAATAAACGCCGCGAAAAATTTGCCAAAGTCCGTTTATCAGCCGCAGTGTGACGGATTCTGACTCCGTGGTTGCCTTTGGGTTGACAAGGGTTGGTCAAGCTTGGCGCCTGTCTGGGATTCGGACCCCAGCTGGAGCCTTGACCTCTTTTGGACTAAAAAACACTAAGAGATCTCAGGGCACGCCTCTGGCGAGTATCGTGAGACAATGGCCATTCTTTCGCCGCTGAAAACGGCTGGGCATGAGGCGTTGGCTATGACTCAGGATAAATTCGGTCTTTACAGCAAAAATGTTGTAACACCCAAGGGAATTAAGGAAGCCGTTGTTTTAATTGAGGGTGGCACCATATATGGTATCGCCAACAAAGATGACGCTCCAAGCAGTTTTCCTGTCGAGGATCTGTCTGACTTTGTTATTATGCCGGGGCTGGTCGACAGCCATGTTCATATAAATGAACCTGGGCGAACAGAGTGGGAAGGATTCCGTACCGCTACGCGTGCTGCTGCCGCAGGCGGTATCACTACAGTGGCTGATATGCCGCTTAACTCTAACCCGGTTACAACTACGCTTGAGGCGCTGCAACTCAAGCTTGCAGCTGCAGGGCCCCAGCTGTGGGTCGATTGTGCATTCTTCGGTGGTGTAGTTCCTGGCAACACAGCTTCGCTTGAGCCGATGATTGAGGCCGGAGTCGTTGGCTTCAAGTGTTTCTTAATTCACTCCGGCATTGACGATTTCCCTGATGTTAGTGAAGCAGATTTGCGACAAGCTCTGCCGATTCTCGCGCGCCATCGCGTGCCTTTGTTGGTGCATGCGGAATTAGAGCATCAGCACGACCATGCAAGCGATGATTCGTCTGTCTGGACAAATGCCAAGTCCTATCAGCAGTTTCTCGAGTCCAGACCACGGAAGTGGGAGGACGATGCGATCAAGCTGATGCTGGGTCTGTGCAAGGAGTACAACTGTCCAGTGCACATAGTGCATCTGTCATCTGCAGATATGGTCCCGGAGATCAAACTAGCAGTCGCCGCATCCCTTCCCTTTACTGTGGAAACTTGTCCCCACTACCTCACGTTTGCAGCCGAAGAAATTCCCGACGGCGATACTCGATTTAAGTGTGCGCCACCAATTCGCGAACGTGAGAATCGCGAAAAGTTGTGGGCGGCGCTTCGCGAAGGAGTGATCCAGATCGTTGTGTCTGACCACTCCCCATGTACACCCAATCTCAAGTTTATAGAAGAAGGCGACCTGAAAAAAGCCTGGGGCGGCATATCGTCGTTGCAATTTCGCCTGCCTGTAGTTTGGACTGAAGCCTCCAAACGAGGCTTCACCCTCAACGACATCACCGAATGGCTATGTCGACGCCCGGCGGAATTCCTTGGAATGTCTCATCACAAAGGCTCTCTCATTGCCGGTTATGACGCGGACATCGTCGTTTGGGATGCCAAACAACGATGCGAAATTACTCCACAATCGATCGAACACAAACACAAGGTCACCCCATACAGTGGCAGGGAATTGCAAGGCATGGTGCATCGCACTTACCTGCAGGGCCGGCCGGTTTATGAAAATGGAAAGGTAGTGGCCGAGCCGATTGGCAAGATTCTTGTACGGCGCCCAGCCAACGTCGCTACGTAGAGCGACATTAGTAGTAGCCAGCTGAACATGAGGCAAGTATGGAACGCAATTTCAATTTAGATGCAGCCGCTTTCACTGGAGCAATCGATCTGGCTCAGGAAAAGCTTGGCGGCAAGGCGCTTTTGGCCAGCGATGAGTTTTTTGCCGAAAAGGAAAATTTGCTCAAGCCCGGTCGCGGTATTTTTATTCCGGACAAATATACTTCCGCAGGCAAGTGGATGGATGGATGGGAGACACGCAGAAAGCGCGTGCCTGGTTACGACTGGTGCATTATCAAGTTGGGCGTCCCAGGTGTTATTAATGGCGTCGACATTGACACCAACAACTTCCTGGGCAACCACCCGCCTTATGCTTCTTTGGAGGGGATTTGCATCGACAAGGATGTCAAAGATTCAGTGCTGGTAGAGAGCAGTGAATGGCAGGAGATACTGCCGCGCGCGGCTCTTAAGCAAGGCTCGCAGAATATTTTTCCTGTAGCCAGCAACAAGCGTTGGACTCATGTTCGCTTGAATATATATCCTGACGGTGGTGTTGCAAGACTGCGGGTCTTCGGTGAGGTTGAGCGCAATTGGAGCGATGCTAAGCCTGATGCGCTGCACGATCTTGCAGCTATCGAAAACGGTGCGGCCGTCGTGGCAGCAAACGATATGTTTTTCGGCAGCAAAGACAACTTGATTATGCCCGGACGCGGAGTGAATATGGGTGATGGTTGGGAAACCCGTCGACGCAGGGGACCGGGAAACGACTGGGTCATTGTTAGACTGGGGCATCCTGGTCTGATTCACAAAGTTGAAGTGGACACATGCCACTATAAAGGCAACTATCCCGATGTTTGTTGGATGGACGCAACTTACGCCCCTGGTGCAAATATTGATATTTTGACGTGGCCTGATTTCGAGTGGAGTGAGGTTCTGGCAAGAACGAAACTGAAGGCCGACAACCGACACTATTACGATAAAGAGATTATTCACGGCGGACCTTGGACTCACATTCGCCTGAATATCGCTCCCGATGGCGGTATCAGCCGTCTGCGAGTGCACGGTGTGTTGGCCAAACAGGAACGAAGCCCTGTCGCTAGTGGTGGGGCCTGTGCAGTTAAGTGAACTGAACCAACTAGATGGAGCTGCCGCGCGGGCAGAAATGCTCCGCTGTTGCCATTCATCGCGCTGGGCCGACGGTATGGTCCATGAGCGTCCATACAATTCATTTGATGATCTGGTCCAGCATGGTGCAACCCTATGGAATTCTCTTTCGTCCGAGGACTGGCTTGAGGCCTTTTCGGCTCATCCTAAGATTGGCGACATGGCAAGCTTACGTGCTAAGTACCGAAGCACAAGTGGATGGGCTTCCGGTGAGCAATCCGGCGTCGATAATGCTCAAGAGGAAGTGCTGAGGGGGCTTGCTGAAGGCAACCAGACCTACGAAACAAAATATGGATACATCTTTATAGTGTGTGCAACCGGAAAGACGGCGGCGGAAATGCTCGAGATTCTTCGTTCGCGAATGGATAACGAGCCTGCTCGGGAACTGTTTATTGCGGCAGAAGAGCAAAACAAAATCACTAAAATTCGTTTGGAGAAACTATGCCAAGAAGTCCAATCACAACCCACATTTTAGACATCGCTCGCGGCAAGCCTGCCGCTGGAGTTTCTGTGATGTTGGAAATTCAAGAAGAAGGGACGTGGCGTGAACTTGCCAGCGCGCGCACGGATGCAGACGGGCGCGCGGGAAACTTGCTGGCAGAAAGCGAAAAAATAACCCCGGGAGTTTATCGATTGACCTTCGATACATCTTCCTATCAAGCAACATTTAACGGTGAAGGTTTCTATCCCTACGTGCCGATCATATTCCAGGTCTCGGATGCGTCGCAGCACTACCATATTCCCCTGCTGCTGAGCCAGTACGGATATTCCACTTACAGAGGCAGTTAGATCAAAGCAGGAGAAGTCATGAAAGAGTCGTTGTCGAAAAAAGAGATCGAGACCGTGTTCAAGCCGTTGCAGGAAGCAAATAACGTTTTCAATAAGCAATTTCCGGGAGACTCCGCTGCTCGTCAGCCAGTACACACCGTATATGGTGGCGCGCAGTTGTTCAAGGCGGATTCGGCGCAGAAGCTCTCTGTGATGGCTCTGCGATCCTTGGAGCAGTACGCTCCTGATGCTGAAAGCCTGGCAAAGGCACTGGGCATGCCTGCCGACAAGAAGCTGACGGCGACGGTGTATGCCCGAGTTAAGGCCAAATTACAAGCCGAAGCAGTGGAAGATTTCCGCATCGATTTCGAAGATGGTTACGGTAACCGTCCCGATGAAGAGGAAGACAAGCATACAGAATTGGCTGCCGAAGAAGTCGCCCGTGGTATGAACGACAAGATTCTGCCGCCATTCATCGGTATTCGCATCAAACCATTTAACGAGGAATTGAAGGCGCGAAGCGCCCGGACTTTGGATATCTTCATCAGTACTCTGCTGGAAAAATCTGGCGGTTTGTTGCCTGACAATTTTGTTGTGACACTGCCCAAGGTGACAATACCTGAGCAGGTTACGGCGTTCGTAGAGCTATTGAAGCTTTTGGAAAAGAAAAATGGCTTGCGCCCAGGTACGCTTAAGCTAGAGCTGATGGTTGAGCAACCGCAGACCATTATCAATAGTCGTGGTGAGTGCACTTTGCCTTCGTTGGTTGCAGCTTGTGACGGACGTTGTACCGGTGCGCACTTTGGCACTTACGACTACACTGCTTCGTGCAATATCACTGCTGCGCATCAAAGCATGGATCACCCAGCATGTGATTTCGCCCGGCATACTATGAAAGTTGCCCTTGCCGGCACCGGCATTTGGCTGTCCGATGGCGCCACCAACGTGATGCCAGTTGGACCGCACCGCGAGTCTGACGGTGTTAAGCTAACTCCAGCCCAAGCCGAAGAGAATGCGCAGGTTGTGCACCGCGCCTGGAAGCTAAGCTACGGACATGTGCAGCACTCACTGAGAAACGCTTTCTATCAAGGCTGGGATTTGCACCCGGCGCAGCTTGTTGTGCGCTACGCAGCTTGCTACACCTTCTTCCTGGAAGGATTGGATGCAGCTTCGCTACGCTTGAAGTCTTTCATGGAGAAAGCAGCGCAAGCAACGTTGGTCGGCGATGTCTTTGATGACGCAGCCACCGGACAAGGCTTGCTCAACTACTTCTTGCGGGCAATCAACTGTGGTGCCATCACTCTCGATGAAGTGCAGGCAACCGGGCTTTCACTTGAGGAAATCCGTACGCGCTCGTTCGTGAAAATCCTAAATGCCCGTGCCGGCAAAGAGAAAATCCACGCGTAGTCACGTCACAAAAAAGGGGCGGCGCATGGCGCCGCCCCTACAATATGATCGAACGCGATCGTCCTAAGTAGTCATCATCTGCGCTACGATCTTGCCACGCACGTGTCGCATGGAAAGTCGTTCTAGCGCGTCTGGAATTTCCGTTAACCGAATCACTTCTTGCACCATCGTTTTGATCGTGCCTTTGCTGACGAGGGCGCCGAATTCGCGAGCGATTTTTGCCAGGTCTTCTTGAGCGGCCAAGTCACCGTAAGTGTAAGCGTTTCCGAGAGCAAGTTCGTGCACAGATAGTGCTTTTTCGCCAGGAGCAAGCGTGTACAGGTCAGGCAACCCAGCGACGCAGACCATTTCTCCGCCATAAGCGAGCATTAACAGCGAGTCTGTGGCGTTGTCTGAACTAACGGTGTCAATGACGTAATCAACGCCGCGTCCGTCCGTCAGAGTATCTATGCGTTCGGCGACACTATCGAGCTTGTAATCGATGACTTCCGTTGCGCCCAGGTCTTTGACGAAATTGAAGTTATGTCGCTGGCATGTAGCAAAAACGGTTACGCCGGCTGCTTTGGCAAGCTGTACCGCGAACCCGCCAACACCGCCAGCACCACCATGAACAAGCATTGTCTTGCCGGCCTGGGCACGCAGCTTACGGTTGACTGCTTGATAGGCGGTGAAGCCTGCGCACGGTAGAGCCGCGGCTGCTGAATACTCCAGACCCTCTGGCATCCATGCAAGCGTGTGGGCCGGAGCAATGCTGTATTGTCCGTAACCGCCTGGTTTGCTCATGTCGCCATGGTAGTAGACCGGATCGCCTTCTTCCCATTCTGTGACGTCAGGTCCGACGGCATCAACGACCCCGGCAACGTCAAGTCCGAGGATAAAAGGATATTCCCAGGTGGGCAAGCCTGTGAGAGCGAGCTTATAGTCGACAGGATTCAACCCGACGGCATGGACTTTAACGCGCACTTCGCCACTGCGTGGCTGCGGCTGCGGCATATCTTGCTCGCGCAAAGTATCCGGCTTACCTGGACGTTCCAAAACTAGTGCTCTCATTTGCGTTTCCTTGGTTCTCGTGCGGAGAAGATTGCGATGGTTTAGGCTCATTCTAACGCCGGTGCGACTTTGCGCTTGATTCACTTTGTAACGAAGGGCGGCTGAGGCTTCTTTTGCCTGAATCTGTTTGGCATTCGGCTTTGGTCGCGACTGTTTATTGTCCTTTATAATGAGGGCTGTTTTGCAATCGACGGACGGCTCGAGGCGGGTTGAAGCAATGGGGGCCGAAGGCGGCATTCGACCAAGATGGTTGTGGGGGCGGATTTTCGAACCGCCCACGGATTTTTATACCTTGCTGGATCGGCATGCCAGGAAAGCGCTTGAGGGTGTTGAAGCGCTACAGGAGTGGGTTGTCTGCGAAAACCGCGAAGAACGCTGCCAACGTGTGCGCGACCTCGAGAACGAAGCTGATGTTCTTAAAATGGAGCTCGGGCGGAAACTGGATGAGTCATTTGTCACGCCGTTCGACCGCGAAGACATCTTCGAGTTGAGTAATCGGATGGATGAAGTAATTAACTCGGCCAAGTCAGCGATTCGCGAAATTGAGGCTTACGAGATTAACCCGACTGTAACGCCGAATTTAGCAGAGCTGCTCGAGATTCTGGTGGAAGGTACCAGGGCGCTTGTGCAGTCTATTCATCTTTTGCGCAACAACCTTCCTGATTCGTCGGCACAGGCTCTGATCGCCCGAAAAGCCGAGAATCGATTTGCCAAAGCCTATCGTGCATCAATGAAGGAGCTGTTGCAGATGGATGATGTCCGCCACATTCTGCGCGCCAAAGAGGTTTACCGTTCGTTGATGCAGATGGCTGAAAAGATTGATCGTGTCGGCGAGAAGCTGCAGCACTGCGTCATAAAGATGAGTTAGCAGCGCGTGGTTGTAGAGATCTTACTTTTAACCGTTCTGCTTCTTTGTCTTTTTTTCACATTCACTAACGGATTTCAGGATGGTTCATCAGTCTGCGCGGCAGCTATCTCCAGTCGGGCGATGACACCGTTGCAGGCCATATGCTTTGTTTCGGTCTGCGAGCTCGGCGGGGCATTGTTCGGTGGCTCAGCAGTTGCACTGTCCATGGAGTCAATCACAACCTGGCCCGCTACTCCGGATTTACTGCCGGTATTGATAAGCGCGCTTGCCGCCGCAATTAGTTGGAACTTCATAACGCGCTGGATTAAGCTTCCAAGCAGCTCAACACATGCTTTAGTTGGAGGCATTATCGGCGCCCTTTATGCCGCCGGAGGAGTGAAACACATCCATTGGGGTGGCGCTACTTCACTTTGGGATGCTACCGGTGTTGTGAAAGTGGTGATGGCATTGTTTCTGTCACCAGTGATCGGTTTCATGGCTGGGTTCATTGTTCTGATTTTCTTGCTCCTGTTGTTGATGCGCGCAACCCTGCACGCCAACAAACATCTACGTTGGCTTCAATGGTTCACTACCGGCGTGCTGGCATTCGGGCACGGTGCAAATGATCCGCAGAAGAGTATGGGCATAATGATGCTCGCCCTTCATGCAACGGGACTTCAGTTAGTAGAGATACCGCTTTCGGTGAGATTCGGCACTGGACTAGCCATGGGCATCGGTGTGATGGCGCTCACGCCAGGCATTGTTGAGAAAGTCGGACAGCGTATCTACAAACTGCGCACTTTGAACGCTCTTGCAGTCGAGACCGCTTCTGCCATCGTGTTGCTCGGTGGGAGCATGACGGGCGGTCCGATCTCAGCATCACAGGTGATTTCGTCAACAGTCATTGGTGCCGGCAGCGCTAATCGCCCAAAGCGTTTGGGTTGGCTTATCGTGCGCGATATGTTGGTTGCCTGGTGTTTGACAATTCCGTGCTCAGCGCTGCTGGCTTTAGCCTTGTATGGGCTGGCCTTTCAATGGTTGCAGCAGGCGATTTAGGAATTGCACTATCGGATGCCGTGCATCCGAATGTAAGTTGATGGCAATAACGTCAACTGCCTCTTCGGCAACCGGAACAACTGCTGTTTCTGGCGCCATGCTAAGAATCGGTTCGGCAAGCTCAGCCTTATCGAGCTGTGCTTGAAGTGCGCCAACCTGTTCCTGTAGTTCTTGTAAGCGTGTGGTTAATTCTTGAATTTGTGATTGAGATTGTTGCTGCTGGTTCAATGTCTCTTCGATATACGTTGGGACTCCACTGGGAAAAATGCGCCAACGTCTGCCTTTAGTCGTTGCGATTTTTACGGCCGGAATTTTGCCTTCTTTTATATCTCTTTTGATTTGTTTAGCAGGTGCATCGTAGTAGTGAACGGCCTCTCCAATGCTTAGACAAGGATAGTTGCTCAATTCCATAACGACGCTCCAATGCACGGTGCATTGCCATTATGATCAAGCGCGAAGCAAATGTCGAGGGCTAAATTGTAGCCGCCAGCAACTGTTCGATTTCCGTTTTTGTCGGTAGCGACGGTTCAGCACCATTGTGTGTGCAAGCCAGTGCTCCTGCGGCGCAGCCCACTATGGCGGCATCTTTTAGCGATCTCTGTTCAGCCAGGCTGGCGGCCAAAGCTCCGCAAAAGGCATCACCTGCAGCGGTGGTATCAACTACGGTAACGCGGAAGGCCGATATGAAATGCGTTGCTCCCGAGCGTTCCAGAACAACTACACCTTGCTCGCCCATCGTGATGATCACTTCGGCGATGCCCGCTTGCTGCAGCTTTTGTGCAGCTCTGATGGCGCTGCCTTGATCTACGACTTTAATGCCCGTCAGTAATTCAGCTTCCGTTTGATTTGGTATCAGCAGATCGATGTTGGGCAAAAGTTCGGCTGGCAGCTTACCATTTAGTGGTGCCGGAGCTGGATTGAGCATCACGCGAACACCAGCCTTACGCCCGGCTTTTGCTGCGGCCAGCACTGTCTCATATGGTACTTCCAGCTGGAGCATCATGATCGCCGATTGCTCGATGGTAGGCATCGCTGCAGCAACGTCGTCGTTTGATAAACGTCCGTTGGCTTGCGCAATTATCACGATACTATTGTCGCCCTCAGAATCGACATATATATTGGCGATACCTGTACCTGCATTTCGGTCTTGGATAAGGTGAGTTGTATCAACATTACTTTGTTTTAGCATCGCCGCCAGGCGTTCGCCGTATTGGTCTTTGCCCACTCTTCCGACCATGTGGACTGCTGCACCGGCCCTAGCTGCAGCAAGAGCTTGGTTGTTGCCCTTGCCGCCGACGAAGGTATTGAAGTCGTAACCGGAAACGGTTTCTCCCTTTGCTGGGCGTCTTGGCACGCGCATAACAAAATCGACGCTAAGGCTGCCGACGACGACTATGCCTTGCTTCACCTGCTACTGCTCCGGCGCTAAGGTGTCGTGCAACATGTTGTGAAACTGGTGAACGCCGGTTTCCCATTGAGGCGAATATCGTCCCCGCGTGTAGAAGTGCGATTGAATCCCTTTTTGCACCTGGCTGATGATGCTTTCGTCTTCCATTTCTGTTTTGTCGATATCTTCAATTGAATAACCGGCCATTCTCGATCTGTCCCAAACGTAAGTGAGAAAGCGGATTCGCGTGCGATTGTGAGCAAGTGGCACAATCACGTTGATCGATAAACCCCATGGGTAGAAATTGAAAATTGTGTTCGGGAACAGCCAATAATAATAGGCTCCGATGAGCTGACCATAATCAGGAGAAGACTCAGGCAGATTGAAGGCGTCTTCTGAGCGCTGGGCAATGCCAATTTGCAGATTGCCGTGTTTGTGTAGCTCGGTGCGATAGTTCTTCGTGTCCAGCAGCACAGCCAGGCTTGGATGCACGTAGGGAATATGGAAGCCTTCCAGGTAGTTCTCGATGTACAAAGCCCAGTTTGCTTGCACTTCGTAATCTCTAGAGTTTTCCGCATCGAAATGAAAATCTGCAAGCGGTAACCAGTCGAGCCGACGCTTCATATCCTCGATGACGTCAGCCAATGGAGAAGCTGGGTTCACGCTTGAGAAGATGAACTTGCCCCATTTTTCTGTAGGGACTTGCGGGAGGTTGTCCTCTTGGGAGGGAAAATCGAGCGCTTCTTCGAAACCTGGCGTGGATACGAAAGAGCCATCTAAACCAAATCGCCGGCCGTGGTAGCGACAGCGCAGCTGCTGTGTGTGGCACTCCGATTCCACAAGCAAATTTCCGCGGTGGGTGCAGACGTTGGATAGGGCGTGGAACTGCGCTGCGCTGTCACAGGTGAGCAGCATTGGCTCATTCAAGTACCCTTCCAGGATGGTAATTGGTAAAGCTAGCCCTGGGTTTTTGATCTGGTCCGTATCGGTTATGAACTGCCAACTTGGTGTGAATATTTTCTCGCGCGCGGCTTCAAAATACTTGGGGTCTGTATAAAACTTGGTCGGCAGCGTTCGGGCGATGCGAATGTCGCTGTCTATGGTCTTGCTGAGCAAATCTGGTTTTGGCATAACGTCGTTTTTTCATCATAGATACGTAGGGATCTTGAGGCGATCTTAGCCTTTTTGACCGCACTGCAAGCAAGCTGAGGCAAATATAATCACGCAATTGTGCAGCTTGAGCTGCTGAGCCAAGTGATACCAAATGCGATGCTGAACTGGGAACTGCCCTGTGACCGGTGCGTCTCCTTGTGCACCCTTTAACCGGCGTTGTGTTGCCTCTCATGGGTGTCCAAATTGAGGCTAACTCAGCACTTGCTGCTTACCAGTGGTGGCAAGGTCCAACCCCGTGCTCCTCCGATCAGGGGGTTTTTGCAAAGCGCCTGTACGACCCAGGCGCTTTGGCATTTTGGTACTTATGAAAGCGCGTTTCAGGTGTAGGGCGGCGCCGTGCCCTCATTTTGGTTTGGGCAACAGTCTTAGCGGTCAATTCTGTTTTTCCTTTACGCGCACCCCTGATGCGGTAATTTCTATCTTATTTGCGTTTTCGTCGTGAGAACTTGCCCGCTCCTTCATAATCAACATGGATCTTTCGATCTTGTCTGTAATTGCGGCTTTCAGTAGGATAATATTGTCGGACATATAGCTGAAACGTCCACCGCCTGCGGTGTGGGTCCCGAAGTCAGTCAATCCGCCCAATGTCTCGAACGTCACTATGCTTGTTACCCCTTTTACCGTAAAATGCTGGGTCAGAGCGTAGATGTAGTCATGTAGCCGTTGCCCATCGGTCGTGGTGGTTATTAAATCGCCAATTGCGTCGATGACAATGCGCTTGATACCCAGTTCGTCGATACGAGAGAACATCTCCACGATGATACTGTCCATCTGAAGTTCTACAGGGGAGGCATATAGCAGGTCTAGACCTGCTGCCTTTAGCTTTTTGAGATCGCATCCAAGGCCGTTAATGGTCCGCTCAAGTTGCGTAGGGTTTTCCTCGAAATTCACATACAGCCCAGGCACTCCCTGCCGGACGCCATCCAGCAGAAATTGAAGAGCAAATGTCGTTTTGCCACATCCTGTAGGTCCCGCCAATAGTGTGGTGCTCCCCTCCAGGTAGCCGCCATCAAGTAATTCGTCTAAACCCTCGATACCAGTTGTGAGCCGATTCTTACTGTATTGAAAATCCTTTGGCACCTCGGGCGTAACGAGTCGCGGATAAACCTCTAGCCCATCTCTAGTGATTTTGAAAGAGTGGCTTCCTTCTAGATAGGAGCTGCCGCGCAACTTGAGGACTCGCATAAAACGCTCATCGCGAGTGCCTTTAGAAGTGCGCGACAGCTCAACAATGCCGTCGGCTGTTGCAAACTCAGGAAGGACCCGGCTGAGCTTTTGGGTGTATTCACCAACCAAGAACACAGTAGTGTCGTAGGCTGTAACCAGGCTTGTGAATTTGTAGAGCAGGTGCCGCATCTCACTTACCGAATCGGTAATATCGTGAAGTGCCTTAAACGAGTCGATGACAATTATCTTGGGCGATTGCTTTGTGATCGCGTCTTCAACGCGCTGATTGAACGCTGAGATGCCGTCCTGGGTAATGACAGGACCGATATCTTCGTAAATTACTTGATCGCCAAGCTTTGATGCGTCGAAAAAACTGAAACCCTGAACGTACCTGAGCATTTTTCCTACCGGCTCAGACAGGGTGGTGAGGTACAGAATCGGTCGATCGTTGCCTGCGTTGTGGAACATGAGCTGCTCCGCTAATATTGTCTTTCCGGTTCCCGGATAGCCCATGATGATATTGATTGAGTTCTTCGGAAATCCGCCGCTCAGGATGGTGTCTGCCTCGGCGCTTCCGGTCTCAATGCGTTCGACCTGGCGTCCCTTCATCGATGTCGTCATGAATCCTCCTGAAGTGATTTGGACGCGATTAACCAACTCACTAAGTGCAAGAGCCGTTGCTTCTCAAAGGGTTTTTTCGTAAATGCGTCGGCACCCGATTCGCGGGCAAGCTCTTCGGCGTCCAACATGCTCAACACGAGGATTGGAACTCCCCCCGTCGCGCGATCTTTCTTAAGCAGCCGGCAAAGGGTCAATCCGTCAAGGTGCGGAAGGTAAACTTCGGTGATAAGTAACGCCGGTTGAATGAGGCGCACGCGATCTAGCGCTATATAACCATCGGCAGCAAATTCGACCGCGTAGCCGGCCTCTTCGAGAAAATATGCTAGCAATTTTCGGGTGCTCGGATCGGCCTCCACAATGAGCACTACGGGCCGTTCGGCAACGATTTCCTGCTCCGAGTAACCCCCTTTCTGCCGCGATTCTGGCTGGGGACTTATGATTCGATCGTCAGTCACGCATGTGCCTATGAGCGCAGGAATTCGGGCTAAAGTATATATCGATGACAACCTCTATTGTTCGCTCGTGTTTGGCCTAAGTAGATACTTGCAGGGGGATAACTTTACCCCTTCAAGTAGGTATCATCGGACTTTAAGGATTTTTTTGGCTCATTTTTCCTTGAGAATCGTCACTGTTGGTGGGAGCAGCCAAATTGTGGACTGATTGGAAGCTAGCCGCTGCTATCGGGAGGAAACCCAAGTGGCAATGGAAAATGCAGACGCACAGTCTGATGAACCGAAAGTTGAGCCAGCAACCCGCGCGGCCAAGTTGGCGGCTAAAGATACTTTCCGCATTTTGATAATGGATAATCCTGAGCATGTCGATCAGTTAAAAGCCGCCTGTAAGGACGCTGGGCACTCGGTCATTTCCGCTAACACGATACTCGCGCTCCAGGTTACAAACCTGATGCTCGGTTGTTGCAGGGCTACTTCGGCAGCCATTTATCGGGTCCCGACATTTTTTTGGTCAGAATCCCCGCTAAGCTACTTGGCAATTCGGAACTCGCCCGGTCAGAACGATGTTTGTTGTATGAAGGCTTCGGGCTCATCTGGGTCGCCTAGCTTCATGTGTTATCAGGAGTTGTCTACTGCGTTAAGAATGGTCTCCACAAACATTTTCGGCGAGTAAGATGCTTTCTCTGGATCAGAAGACATTACTGATCTGCATCCAATCATGCTCATCGCGACCTCTTCGCCCAAAGCATGTTCAAGAAAAAAAGAAACAAAGCCTTCCTTTTCAGCCTCTCCGAGTATTGCCGCGACGCCTGTATGCATCACCACGTCAAACTTGTTTAATGTACATTCGATCGAGAACGCTGCATCAGTGGCATCCACTTCGTAAACGTCGTTCAGCATCACCAAGGCATCCTCAATGGGCTTTCGTTGCCGCCGATTGAACACTTTCCATCCTGAAAGCATAGGAGCAGCTTTGACGAAAGCATCGACGATTACTGCAATGCCCGGATCGCTTTCCGGAGTGAAGATTAGAATAGCGCTCTCATCATCGCAGGTAATTTCGTGGACATGTGGATAGTGAGCCTGAGAGAGCAATTCACCAATTCTGTCGTACGCCTCCCGTATAGATCCGGCAAAAATTTGAGAACGGAGATCGTCTTTCTCTGAGTGAAACAGCTCCCAGAACTGAATGGCTATGGGTTGTTGCAGTGCCTCGTTGCTCATACGGCAGCAGCTCCTATGCTGACCTGGATAAAACGATCTCCTATTCTAGTGCAATTCTAGAACAGAAGCCGAGTCTCTCAAGCTGGTGGAACCATTTGACAGAATGTCACTTTTGTCAAACTAAGAATCGGATTATGTGAGCGTTTCCGGCTTTCTTCTCTTTTTTGGTCCAGTTAGACTTGACGAAAGTGTTCTCGATATATTTTTAGTCAAGGGTGGATATGCCAGGGCAAGCTCGAATTTTGAGCAGTAAGGAGATCTTTGCAATTCAGAAATTTCTGCCGACAGCCAGGGAGAAAGCCTTGTTCGCCTTGGGAATCTACACGGGCATGCGCGTTGGCGAGATCGTTCAGCTGCAGTGCGATCAAGTGTTCACCGAATCTGGTGGCATAAGGAGCTTGCTAAAAATCAAACGTTCAAAGCAGAAGAACACTGTATTTAGTGGCATTCCAACTCACCCGAAACTCAAGGAGGCGCTATCTAAATACCAGGACGAGCTGGAGAATTGCAAGTGGGTGTTTCCATCGAAAGACTCTGCCACTGGGCATTTGACGAGAGCGCAGGCGCATAACATTCTCAGGAAAGCGTTCGACTCATTAGAACTGGAAGATGCTTCCACGCATTCTATGAGGCGAACGTGTCTGACTAATATGAGCAGAGCGGGTGTTCCGCTGCGCACGATACAAGAGATTTCAGGACACTCAAGCCTAAGTGCATTGCAAGCGTATTTGGCTGTAGATCCCGATGACAAGCGCAGAGCCATTAATCTCTTGAGGTACTGATGAAATCTAGAAACACCAGCATTCTCACTCCAGAACAGCGTTTGGAGTTAATTCAAATGCCCGAAGATGTTTCTGATCGGCTTTTAGCTCGCTATCACACGCTTTCAGATCAAGACCTGGACATTATTCACGGTCGGCGCCGAGATCACAACAAGCTCGGATTTGCCGTACAGCTCTGCCTGCTGAGGTTCCCAGGACGAATAGTGACTGACATTTCACACATTCCGCAAAGGGTGCTTTCACACATAGCCGCTCAGCTTGCATTGCCAGTTTCCGCATTTGATGATTATGGCAAAAGAGACAATACTCTCTACGAACACTTGGACGAAATGCGCGCCATATATGGCTTTCGCAATTACGGGTGGAGAGAAATTCTGTTGCTCACCCGCAGGCTTTTGCCTGTCGCGATGCTGACCTACAGACCTTTGCCACTGATCATGAAAGCCCTGGATTTGATGAGAGAAGAACAAATCATTGCGCCAGGAATAACGGAGACTGAACGTTTAGTCTCACTAGTTTTGGCTCTTGCCGAAGCTCGTATAGAAAGTCGATTGACATCAAACTTGGACGACGTTCAAAAGGCCAGGCTGGATGGACTTTTACTGCCGGAAGCGACCCTGAAAGGTAAAACTCCTTTTAGCTGGCTTGCACAGCCAGCGCAGACACCATCTACAAACAGTCTTAAAAAATTAGTGCAGAGAGTGAAGTTAATCAAAGACATAAATCTCCCGGCTATCGATGGCAGGCTGCATAGAGACAGGGTAATTGATTTATCCAGAAGATGCAGCAAGTACAAAAGCCAGGCACTGCTTAAGCTTCCTGAGAAGCGAAGACATGCATTATTAGTCAGCCACCTGTCAGAAGTGTCTCAGGACCTGATTGACCAGACATTGGATATGTTCGACCGGCTCATGACTGAGCTTATGACTAAAGGCAAGAACCGCCAGAAGGAGTACTTTAAGGTCAACGCTCGCAAATTCAACACCCACCTGCGGATATTAGCATCTGCCGCAAAAGCATTGCTGCAAGCCAAATCCGAAGGGCTTGATCCGTACATTACCGTTTTCGAAGCAGTAGACGAGACCACCCTGACAGCGACCGTTACCAGAGCTGAAGACATTGTCAGACCGGAGGACTTGGACTACATCGATCTAATCGAGGGCAAGTACAAATACATGAGATTGGCTTTGCTTGAGATGTTTGACACCTTGAACTTTCAATCAGCATTGAAAAAGCAGCCCGCCATCGACGCACTGAACCACGTCTCCGCGCTTGCACAAGCGAATAAGCGAGTTACGGCTGTGCAGCAGAAAGTTGCTGGAGCCATAGTGAATGCGCCGCTTGCACATGTTACACCCACCTGGATGCCGCACGTTGTTTCCGAGAACAAAGTGAATCCGAACTTCTTCGAGGCTTGCGCCTATCAGAAGCTTCGAGGCACTATGCGCTCGGGTGATTCGCATGTGCCCGGAAGTCGCCGCTACAGAGACTTTGAGAGCTACCTGATTCCCAAGGAACCCTGGGACGATCTCGTCAACAGTGACACTGTCGGATTGGCAATCACGTCAGACGCCGCCACCTATCTGCAATCCAGAAAAGCGACAATGACTGAATTGATGAGGTCGCTGTCGCTCAATCTCAAAGACCTGGATGATATCTCAATAGACGCTGATGGAACATGGCACTTGTCCCCATTGGATAGTGAGGTGCCGGCAGAAGTAAAAAACATTCAGCGCCGCATATACAGCCTATTCCCGCGGGTTTCCATTCCAGATCTGCTTGTTCAAGTCAACGCCACCGTCGGAGTCCTCCGGCACTTTACTCATATCGGCACCGGCGAACCCGTGTCTGGAGAACGGCAAATGGTTCTGCTGGCCGCCATAACAGCCTCGGCCCTAAACCACGGTCTCACTAAAATGGCTGACTCCTGCCCGTTTACATACAAGCAGCTTGCAGGAGCGCGGGATTTATACATTCGGGAAGAGACTCTATCTCGCGCTCAGGCTGACATAGACAACTTCGTTTTGCATTCTCCAATATCAAAATCATGGGGCGACGGAACCAAGTCATCGTCTGATGGGATGCGGATTAAGGTCGCTGTACAAGCTGCGCACGCTGATAGAAATGCACGCTATTTTGGCACTGGGCGCGGTGTCACGATTTACAATCACGTAGCAGATATCGGACTGCCGTTTGCGCACAAGGTCATCAGCACCAATGACCGTGAGGCTCTTCACGTTATTGATGCTCTCGAAAATCATGAAACAGATTTGAATATCAAAGAGCACTACACCGACACGGCTGGATTTACAGACCACGTCTTTGCACTTACCGCTTTGCTTGGCTATAAGTTTGCGCCCCGAATACGCGACTTGTTCAAACTTAAGCTCTTTTCGATTGGGCCGATAGATGACTACGGCAAAGTAAACTCGCTTATCAAAGACCGCATAGACACTCAGCTTATTGAGGATAACTGGAATGAAATTCTGAGGGCAGCGGCCTCCATTCGGCATGGAACAACTTCAGCCTCTCTGCTTATGCGCAAACTGGCTGCCTATCCTAACCAAAATCAACTTGCCAAAGCACTCGCTGAAATGGGCAAAATTGAACGAACCATCTTCCTTCTGCAATGGCTCCAGGACCCGCCAATGCGGCGTCGAACAATGATCGGTCTGAACAAAGGCGAGCACGTAAATGCTGTTCAAAAAGTTCTCTTCTTCGGTCGCAGAGGCGAATTCTGGGACCGCAAGTTCGAGGACCAATGCAATCGAGCAAGCTGTCTGGGCTTGCTGGTATCGGCTGTTGGCGCCTGGAACAGCGTTTATCTGCCCGGCGCAATTGAAGAGTATTGTCGCCGAGGCAATGCTCTCCCGGCTGAGATCCGACAACACATCGGACCTCTTGGGCATGAACATCTAAATCTTGTTGGACACTATAGCTTCGAAGATGGGCAGCAATACTCGCTGGATCAGCTGCGTCCATTGCGCTCTGTCACCGAAATTGAGATTGCCGACGAAGAGGACATCGAGGCTTACGTTGCTTTGTCTGGGCTATATTAAACAGGAGACCAGTAATGCCACCAGATTGGAAAGAACCAGAAAAGCTAGCCGAAAATTTCATTGTCGATTCAGAATCGCAGGACGCAACAGATTGCGAATCGACAATGCCGAACGATTTTCAAATACCCGGCTTACAATCTGGCACAGTCTTTGCAGGGCATTACGAGATTCTATGCGTACTTGGGCAAGGCGGCATGAGCACGGTCTACAAAGCCAGGCACGTACTTGTTGACAGTGTGCGAGCCATCAAGGTTATTCGGTCAGCTCAAGAGGATAACAGCAAGGTGCTCAGGCGATTTCAGCAGGAAGGCAAAGCGGCACTAACTTTGGAGCATCCGAACATCGGCCGAGTTTATGAATTTGGAATAGACGCAACACTTCAGAAGCCATATCTTGTGATGGATTATGTCGAAGGCAAAACGCTGTCAGCCACACTTTTGGAAGAAGGAGCGCTGACAGCGGAGCGCGCCTGTCGACTAATTGCGCAGGTATGTGACGGTCTTCACGAAGCGCATTCAAAGGGAGTGGTACATCGAGATATAAAGCCTGGGAACATCATTCTGACTACTGATTCGACAGGTGCTGAGATGGCTAAGATTGTCGATTTTGGCATCGCAAAAGTGATTGGTAGAGACGACACACAGAATCTTACTCAAACCGGAGAGGTCTTCGGAACTCCGCTGTACATGAGCCCAGAGCAGTGTTTGGGGCAGAAAGTAGACGCACGATCCGATCTCTATTCCTTGGGATGTGTGCTCTATGAGTGCCTTTCAGGAAAGCCGCCGTTCGAGGGCTCTAGCTCTTTGGAAACGATCATGATGCACGTCAATGGTGCGTTGCCTGCCTTTGATGATAAGGTCATTTCGGTCCAGCTTAAGAGCGTCGTTCTTAAGTCTTTATCTAAGAAACCGCAAGAGCGATTTCAATCCGCGAGTGATTTGACAGAAGCGCTAACGCAGGACGGTTCTTCGCTTAGGGCGCACTTCCTGAGCACGATGCACCTGCTTAAACGAGCGAGACGAGATGATACTTCGATGGGAGCACTTGTCCTCATTGTGCTGATCTTCTTAAGCCTGGTCAGCGCAATCATCTTCTTGAGCGTAAAGACCTTCCGCTTTGAAAATCAGTCAATGAAAGTGCAATTGATTGCAGAAAAACGCAATGATCCTGTCGCGTGGGTGGGCATTGCTTACGAACTCGAACAAAAAGGCGATCTGGTTGACGCTGAACGCGCATTGAGAAAAGCCATTCAAATAAGGCCTGACTACAAGCCAGCCTGGCTTGGACTTGCGAAAGTTTTGCAGAAACAAAACAAAAGGCAGGATGCTCAAGTAGCCTTGCAACATGCTGCTGGTTTGAAATGAAAAGATGGTGCTCATAGAAAAATGATCGAACAGCTCTCACGAATGCCAAGCAGCTTAGCGGGACAAAATCACCCGGTTTTGTGTTGTCAAATAGCTTAGCGGGGATTCTGACCAAAAAAATGTCGGGACCCGTTTATGGACTATCTCGTAAAGTTGCTCAATTGTGACTTCAAACACTCTGTGACGCGCGTGAAGGCCGTTGTGATGGCCCCATATGTTTTCACCGCTTCTATCCAGTTTTCAGTGTGGATGGCATTTTCAAGTTGGATAGCCCACTGCACCATTTCCTCTGCGCTAACAGCCAGGCTTGAGCCTTTGACCTCATGGGCCATGTAGCGAGCACCGGAAAGATCCTGAGCGTCGATTGCTTGTCTCAGGCTGTCTAAGAGCACATCTGTGACGGTAAGAAATGAGTCTGGGATTTCGGTCACATCATCATTGCCATACCACTGCTGTATGGTTTCCCGATTGATTGGCTGGCGATCAGCAGTCTCTGCTTTGTCTTTGCAGGCCGGTGGTAAGGACGGTATCAACCAGCGTTCAAGCCGGAGTGAAAGCGTTCGAAATTACAACTGCCCGCGCTGTTTGATGTCGAGATAACGATTGACTAGTTTTTCGGAAAGCTCTTGTGGAGGGCAGTCCAGGACGAGACATCCGCGACGCACAAGTTGTGAGAATGCCAGTTCGCGCTGAGCAATTAGGTCAGTCGCTACCGCGCGCTTGTAGATCATCTCATCCACTGAGAGGTTTCTTGTGTTTGCCACCTGTTCTATTTGTCGGTCAACCAAGGTGACGCAGAACGGAAGATGCCTTGGGCTCAGGCTCGCCAACCCAGTTAGCAGCGTTTGTGAGCCGGTGGGATCGGTCAAGTCGGATAACACAACCATTAGCGAGCGTGATTTCTGTGCAGAGGCAAAGAAGGACAACGCACCTACGTAATCTGGCTCGACCATTCGCGGCTTAACGTTGCAGGATGCCTCGAGGATTCTTGTGAGATAGGGCTTTCCGCGTCGGGGCGGCATAAATAGAAGCGGCTTGTCCGCGAAGATACCAAAGCCAACCTTATCGTTTCGATGCAAGCCTGTAAGGACTAGTGAAAGTGCCGCGTTGAGTGCGTGCTCAAAGCGCGTCAGTCCTTCGAGGTCGGAGACCATCATGCGTCCGGCATCTATTAGAACCATCAGGCATTGCTCTTGTTCGACTTCGTAAACGCGTACTACCGGACGATCCCGTCGGGCAGTTGCTTTCCAATCGACGTTGCGAACATCATCGCCAGACACATATTCGCGCAGGCTGGCAAAGTCCGTTCCGTGTCCTCTACGACGCATGCGCAGGTCGCCAAGTTCGGATGATTTGCTTAATTTGACCGACAATTCTTTGAGCGCCACAAGATCGCTGTAGACTTTTACATCGCGCCCGGCTTTAACTTTCAATTCTCGCCAAAACAGTCCGAGACGGCTCTGGTAGCGCAAGTTGATGTCAGCGAAGTGGTAGGCACCACGGTTGCGAGGCAGTAAGTTGTAATTGAGTGAAGCGCGAGAATTGCCTTTGAGTTTGAAATCGAATTCCTTGACTTCGCTTTCGAACTCTTCCGGGTGATCGTCACGCACGCGCATCTCAAGCTCGGCGGCGCCTTGATTGAAGACTTCAATGAGAACTTCGTTTTGTCGTCCAATCGACAATCGATCAGCCACTGCTCTTGTGGCGCCAAGTTGCTTGGCGGACTGCGTCGTTGCAAAATCCAGCGCCAATGCTAGAAGAAGAACTGCATCGTAAACAAACCCGACCTGTTGGAACATCGGGTTGATGTACATCAGGAAGAAGAGCACAACTCCCAGGGTAAGCAAAATGTAGAGGCGACCGCTGGCGATCATTTTCTATCTCGGTACCGGCACAAGTCCAAGTAGTTTCGTAATTACTTGAGTAGTAGTAGTTCCTTCAAGCTCCGCTTCCGGCGTAAGTATAATGCGGTGCCGCAGGACTGGCTGAGCAACGAACTTGATATTGTCTGGCGTGACAAAATCTCTACCTTCCAAAGCTGCGTGCGCCTTTGCTGCAGATAGCCAGTACAACGAGGCTCGCGGACTTGCACCAAGATGCACATCTGATAGACTGCGTGACTTTTGTACCAGCTGCATCAGGTAGTCAAAGATGCTGTCGTCGACATTCACCTGTTTCAAGCGAGTGCGACATTCGATAATGTCTTGCGGTGACACCACAGGTTCGACATCCAAATCTCGTTGGTAGCGCCCGGCCTGCCAGTTGGACAACATGAGGCGTTCGGCATCTGCGGCCGGATAACCAATCACGATTTTCATCATAAAACGATCAAGTTGCGCTTCTGGCAAAGGATAGGTCCCTTCAAACTCAATCGGGTTCTGAGTGGCAACTACCATGAATAGAGGCGGCAAGGGCTCTGTCTTTCCATCAAGAGTGACCTGACGCTCTTCCATAGCTTCAAGCAGTGCCGACTGAGTCTTCGGCGCAGTGCGGTTGATTTCATCGGCCAGAAGCATGCTTGTGAAGATAGGTCCCTTCTTTAGAGCGAAGGTTTTCGTGCTGATGTCATAAATGCTCGTGCCCAGAATGTCCGATGGGAGCATGTCCGGCGTAAGTTGGATGCGGCCAAAGTCAGATCCGATCAGTTTGGCCAGGGATTTTACCAACAATGTCTTGGCTGTCCCTGGGACCCCTTCAAGCAACGCGTGCCCATCGGCAAGCAGCGCCACCAGCAGTTGATCAACCACCATTTCCTGCCCAACGACTGTGCTGTTGAGGGCATCTCTGAGTCGAGAAAAAACCATTGTGATTTCTTTAGTCAATAGAGTACTCAGAATCGACCCTCCTATCTGCAGCTGCGTGTAATCTTAGCGTAAAGCGCCTCCGTCAGAGGAGAAATGAGGCCGTTTTGCGTCCTTATGCTCCCATAAACCTGCGCGCAGGCAACAGTTCGCGGGACCCGGCGGTCAATCCGTCGCCGGTTGCTACCAGGTCCAGCAACTCCTCTTCGCTCATGGTTCTACGTTCTAAGGCCGCTTGGGCCTTGAGCAAAAAAGTCTGGCAGTCCCTTTCTGGCTTGCCTGAGGACTCAGACCAAGCCATTGCTAATTCCGACGCGGGGGCATCGGGGGCCACGCCAAGCGACTTGCAAAGCTTCGCTTTCAATGGGATAAACATCATCGCCCAGGCGGTATCGCGCGCCTTTGCCCGGCGATACGTCTCTGACATCCCTTCTATGAATTCCAGGTTGGATATTTTTCGTGCAGTTGATAGCGTGCGTGCTTTACCGAACCGCTGATTGAGACTAATAAAGGCAATAAGAGCGATGAGCATTAGCTGCAGGATAATGAAGCCGACCGGGCTCTTAAGAACCACGAAGAAGACATTTGTTTGGCCAGAATACCCATGACACTTTTCGTCAAAGAGAATCGGATGTTTAGCTGAGGCAAGCCAGTTGGCCATGAACTGAAAATTGTTCTTGAAGGCTGGATCAGCGATGTGCTTGTTCGAGCAAAGATCCGGTACCGAGCCTATCAGGCAGCGTCCCTTACCGTAGTTGACCGCAGTCAAGCAAGCAGGCTTGGCCTTCCCGACAATGCTTTGGCCACCTTCGATGCCCATATCAGAAGAGACGGTTAACGTAGGAACCAGCGCCACTTCCGGAATTGAAGAATTGGTCGCAAGTTCTTTGTTCTTTGCAAGCGGTGCCGCTGAAACATGGAGTTTCAGTTTTTCGACGAGGTTATGACCGGTGTGAAAAGACAGATAATCAAGATAGACAAGGTCGTTTCCTTCTTTTACCCAATTGGTGATGTGATCGATTTCCTTGGATTCCAGGTCTTCCCATGGCATGACAATAAACAGGGTTCCTGAAGTCTTTAGCTTGCTCAGGTTGCGGTAAGGAGACATCCATCTTGATGTTGGCACCCCAAGTTTCTGTGATAAATCAAACAGCGCACTGTAACCGGAGGCCTTCTTGCTGAACGTGGATGGGAAGGGCAAGGCCTCGGGCAGCGTTTGATTCAACGTATCTTTGTAAGCTGCGCCGATCATCACACCTGGGATGCAGACCACGAGCAATGCCACCAGCCACCAGTTGTGGTGACGGTAGCCGGAAGTGGTAGCAGGTAGCTTTGCGTCAACCGCTTGCGTCATGGTTTCACCGATTTGTTTTTCTCGATGGCGCTAAGACCAATGCGCTGGATTTCCGGACTGATTCCGCTCAGCAACTGTTTAGATTGTTGATAATCATCAATGGTGGCACTTTTGTTGCCAAACCAAATCAACTCAACCGTTTCCGCTATTTCCTTGAACTCATCTCGTATTTGTGGATGTTTTGCCAGGTTATAGGCATATTCATAGTTCGTTTTGGTCGGCGCGAATTGCGCAATTCCATTTTCGTGCAGGCTTTGCAGGACGGACAGATACACCGCCCGACAGGCGCCTTTGTAGTCTTGAGTTGTTGCAAGCCTTTCGGCCTGTCGTTGCCAGCCGTCCGCGTCCAGCAACTCTTCTACTTGAGTTGCACCCTTGGTTGCACGAGCGGCAGCTGCGCGCGTAGTCGCTGCCCGTTTTACGAGATAGTAAATCAGCCATGCAATTGCCGCAACGGCAATTGCATAAATAAAGATCTGTATTAGGAAGCTCAATCCGCGACTGTCAAGGCTGCCGCCGCTGGGTTGAAAAAGTTCGCGCAGGAACTCCAGAATCGCCCGCACTGCGCGGGAAAGCGAAACCATCAGGTCTTCGATAACTGCTGGTGGCTTCGTGAAATGATAGCCGCTTGCAATTTCGCTAATTTCTTTGCTGACGTCTCGGAATCCCACTCATTTCTCCGTGCTCAGGCAACTTCCGAAAGCATTGATTGCAGCTTGCGCCGGATGTCCAGACCCTCGCTGCGTAAGCGTAAGTCAAAGTAAAACAAACCGAATGCAAACACCACGAATGGTCGCAAATACATTCCCATTACCGATTCCCAGGTTTGGGCAAGGACCAGAATATAGAGCGGGGGCTTGTAACCGCCGGAGAAAGGTCCCTCGGGGCCGCCTCCGCCTAATCCGTGTTGCATAGCATCAGAGAATGTTAGCACTGCTACTGGCAGCGACATCGGATAACTCACAACCGTAAATGTAACAGCGAAAACCAGACCAAATGCCACTGATCGCCAGAAATGCCGCAGCACCATATTCGCTGATCGCCCGATAATAGCCATAACAGGTTCGTCTTCGCAGGCGAGCATACAAAGTGCCATATGTGACACGAGCAGATAAAGCACGATGATACCAGTCATCAACACGCCGCCAAGCGTAACTGACAGCGCCGTGGCCAAGGAAGGCCCTTGTCCGGAAAGAAGCATCCCGGAAGCCATGACGGCAACGGAGGCGAAGATTCCACCTAATAACAATGCGAATGAGGCGAAGTAAATTCCCAGGACTGCCCACTTTCGTCGGTACATGTAGGCAGTGGCTTCATCCAGAGTTGGGGAGAATTTGAGGATAACGCGCACTAACGCCAATAGCCGAAGCGCCAGAATCCACCAGGCGACCATGAACACAGAAAATCCGACCAGCCAGATGCCTGCCAGTCCGAAAGCAGTGCCAATGTCTTTGGTCGACGCGACATTGGCTGCTCCGTAGGTGAATACCCATTGAAATAGGATGCCAGCCCCGGTGGCGAAGACCGTTGGTATCAGCAGAAAATTCCAGATCAGCTTTATGTTGGCTCGCACAAGCCGACAGGCGAGGCCGACAAGATCTCCGACACCTTGCGGTGATTCAGGCAAGCTGGTGAACACTGCGGACTCCTGAGGGTGGCTTATATAAGGTTACCGCACAGAGCACGGTCGCTACTTTCTCGCTTCCGCCCTACAATGTACCCGCTATATCCTAAAGACTAGCTTCTGAAAAAGGTCTTGGCATGCAATCTTCTCGACACGACATTCCTCATCATTTCACAGCCAGCGGCTTAGTTATCGAACAGGGTCACATTCTGCTGGTAAACCATAAGCGCATAGGAGCGTGGGTTCCTCCCGGCGGTCATATCGAGCCCGATGAATTACCGGAAGAAACCGTTGTAAGAGAGATTCTGGAAGAGACGGGAGTGTCGGTGGCGGTGATTTCCAAGCAGTGGGCACCAAACGACGATCCAGATGCCTTCTTTCTTTTGCAGCCATTGTTCATGCAAGCAGTGCTTGCAGTTGAGAAGGGCGAACGCTTCTATCACGTCGATATCGTATATCTGTGCCGATGCACAGAGCGCTGTGCGCCTGGAATTTTGCCGGTATTGGCAAATAGCCCGGAGGTCAAGGAGTCCCGCTGGGTCAAGCTATCGGAGTTGCACACGCTGTCTTTGGCCAAAAATGTGCTGGAGATACTCGACGTTTTACCGACAGAGGTTCAGCAATCACCGCTCTCGAGCATACCTTGAGAACCGGCTGATAACAAGAAATAGATGAAATACGAGATACTTAGAGAGATTTTTAGCTCAAAACAGGCATAAAGAATAAGAACCCGCAGCGACTCCGGCAGATCGAATGACAACAGAAATTGCCCAAAAACTAGAAGGCGTCCGAGACTTCAAGAGAATTCTCGAGACCGTGGTTAAGGAGCTGGGTGAAACCTACTCTGCGGACGTAAGCCAAATTGTCCTGAGTAATCCGCTCGACCACAATATAACGTCGATCTGCGAATACAAGCTTTACCCTGAAGCCAATGCAAACGAGATGCCTGTAAGGATGTCTTTTCCTCTTCCCCTGGAAGGCGTAGGTTTGGGCGCAGTTTCGCTGGCGAGGCAAACAGAATTTCACGAAAATGAAATCAACTGGATTCGCATAACTCTTGCTGAGCTTTGCGACGTTATCAGACATGCGCAGATTAACGACGTTGTTCAAAGGGATACCTTCCGCAATACGTTCCTGTACGAAATTCAGAACGTCATGAACTATTCGCTGGGAATTGGCGATGCTTTATTTATGGTCGTCAACATTCTTGGAAAAGTTCTCAACACCAGCCGCTGCCTGTTTATATGTGTCGACGATACTCATGCCGGCTGGAAAGCTTATGAGTTCTGGCAGCGGGAGCGTCTGCAAAGCTGCCAGCAATACGGCTGGCCGACTACGGATTCCCCGATTGTGGCAAGAAGTCTTCTTGCCAGCTCACCTTTGATCATTGAAGAAGCTAATCAAAACTCTTATCTGACACCTGTCCAAGAAGAACTGCAATTGCTCGGAGTGCGCTCACTCTTGGGCGTGCCGTTGCGATCGGAAAATGCCACTCACGGCTGCATCATTCTGCAGCACTGCGAAGCGAGGCATGAATGGACTCGTGGTGAAATAGACATGGTGCAAAACGTTTCGGACACAGTTGCCGAAGCGCTAGCCAAGCTACCGGAAGAAAAACGTGGGCGCGAACCAATCATGCGCCTTCAAGATTTCCAGCGCGAAGTAATCGATACTTCTGGCGATGGCAAAGAAAGCATGCTTGCAGTTCGTCGGGCGTTGCGTAGTAGCCTCGGCCAAACATCTATCCCGAGTGCGCAGAAAACATCCGCTCCGAAACCGCCCGTTCCGGCGGCAGCTCCCAGCATCTCAGTTCAACTGAAGGCACCAGTTGAATCGCCCGCACCGCAGGTGGTGCCAGCGGCAGCGGTTGCTAATGTAGATCCAGCTGTTGACCAAACATCCGGTATACCGAATGAAGACCAGATGAAAACCATCGCGCAGTTGGCTAATTCCTTGATGCATCAAGCCTCCGGCGATATCTCGGCCGATGAGGTGTCCGCCTCGCTTAATTCAATTTTGGGCGGCATGGGAAAAGGGACAGAGCTAACCGGCGATCCCACTCTTCGCAATCTACCACCGGTGTCAACACAACCTGCTGCTGCGCAGACTGATTCTCAGAACAACGCAGTTCAGGCACCGGGCGCTCCGCTGGCATCGGATCAGTCTGGACAATGGGGGAACCTTGACGCGATCGTTCCGCCAAATTCTGCTGCCGGGGCCGGGGTCGAAGATGTAAATGCCTGGGGAAATCTCGATGCTATTCCAACTCCGTCAGCTGGAGCCGCGAAGGGTTTGAGTTCAATGCTTGGGAAAGCGCGGTCT
>Ga0163152_10001742_pt1 | contig 33453 bp, 24 predicted proteins | sample OliLakLV19MP8IB2_FD_148635 | JGI IMG/M metagenome (GOLD analysis project Ga0163152, IMG submission 148635) | Freshwater microbial mat bacterial communities from Lake Vanda, McMurdo Dry Valleys, Antarctica - Oligotrophic Lake LV.19.MP8.IB-2 | ecosystem: Environmental > Aquatic > Freshwater >...
CAATTTCCTTTCCCTTCGACATGCTCAGGGACCAAATAGAAAACACAATTTCCTTTCCCTTCGACATGCTCAGGGACCAAATAGAAAACACAATTTCCTTTCCCTTCGACATGCTCAGGGACCAAATAGAAAACACAATTTCCTTTCCCTTCGACATGCTCAGGGACCAAATTGGAAACACCTAAATTTTCAATTGTCATAGTTACTGTTTTTGGGGTTTGTATTCTTCAGTTTATAGTTTTTAGTAATAAGTCTTTTGTATTCCGTCTTCAGCCGACAGTCCTCAGTCGAGATTTGACACTCAACAATTGACTGCTGGCTGTTGACTGTTGACTGTTGACAAGAAAAAAGGGAAAGCCTCCATTTCCTCCATATTGCCCTCAAAATATTAGGATCACCCCTCATCCTTCGATGTCCTCCCCGCTACCTATCTTTGTCCCCCTATGAAGATCGCTGTAGTTGGAACCGGATATGTTGGCCTGGTGACGGGAACCTGTTTTGCGGAAACAGGCAATGACGTCACCTGTATAGATAACAATGCCGATAAAGTGGCCAGCCTCCAGGCAGGGAAGATTACCATTTTTGAACCCGGACTGGAAGTACTCTTTGACCGATGTCGTGAACAAGGACGGTTGCATTTTACAACCTCCCTGGCGGATGGGATAAAAGATGCCCAGATCATTTTCCTCGCCCTGCCTACACCCCCCGGAATGGATGGGTCGGCTGACCTCTCTTTTATACTTGGCGTTGCAGAAGATCTGTCCCACATAATCACCCATTACAAAGTGATTGTGGATAAAAGTACTGTTCCTGTCGGCACTTCCGAAAAAGTGCGTGAAGTCATGCTGAAAAACCTGGCTCCTGAACTTTTTGATGTGGTATCCAATCCTGAATTTCTTCGCGAAGGGGTCGCCGTAGATGATTTTATGAAGCCTGACCGTGTGGTCATTGGTGTCTCTTCCCCACGCGCACAACAATTGATGGAACGGCTGTATAAGCCCTTCGTTCGCCAGGGCAATCCCATCCTCTTTATGGATGAGCGCTCTGCAGAAATGACCAAATATGCGGCCAATGCCTATCTCGCAGCACGCATTTCTTTTATGAATGAAATCGCAAACTTATGTGAACGCACCTGTGCCAATGTAGATCACGTACGAAGAGGTATCGGCAGCGACACACGTATCGGAAAACGGTTTCTATTTCCAGGCGTCGGATATGGCGGTAGTTGTTTTCCTAAAGATGTGCAGGCCCTGCATCTCACCTCTAAAGAGCATCACTACGAATTTAAAATTCTGGATGCTGTAATGGAGGTCAACCGCTTGCAAAAACATATTCTTGCTCAAAAAATACTAGACTATTTCCACGGTGATCTGCGTGGACGTCGTATTGCTATCTGGGGACTGGCCTTTAAACCAAATACAGATGATGTCAGGGAAGCTCCGGCTATCGATATCATCACTGATCTGCTCAATGAAGGTGCTGAAGTGTATGCAACGGACCCGGAAGCTATTCCAAATTTCAGGCAATCCTTCCGTGCTGATGTCACGTATACAGCAGATATGTACGATGTCCTGGAGGATGCTGATGCCCTTGCTATCGTCACAGAATGGAATGAATTCAGGACCCCTGATTTCCAGAAAATCAAATCAAGCATGAAATCCCCTGTCATTTTTGACGGACGCAATATTTACGACCTGGAGGATATCCCGGCCGACTTTTTCTATTCCAGTATCGGAAGGGAAATCATCTATCCTAAATAATACCCTATGCAACCTATTCAGATGGTCGACCTTCAGAGTCAGTACAGACAACTCAAAAAAGAGTTGGATGCACGGGTGATCGGATGTATCGAAAGCGGTGCCTTTATCCAGGGCCCGGAAGTGAAATCCTTTGAAGCTGATCTGGGCAATTATCTCGACGGAGCGCATGTCATCGCCTGCGCAAACGGCACGGATGCTTTACAGATAGCATTGATGGCACTGGAGCTTGATCCGGGGGATGAAGTGATCGTACCATCTTTCACCTTTGTAGCCAGCGTGGAAGTAATAGCTTTGTTGGGTCTAAAACCAATTGTCGTGGATGTGGATCCACGGACGTTCCTGATGAAAATTGAAGATATCGAAGCTTCTCTTTCACCACGCACCAAAGCAATCATACCTGTTCATCTCTTCGGGCAGTGTGTCAATATGAAATCACTCATGGCGATAGCCAAAAATCGTGACTTATACGTGATTGAAGACAATGCGCAATCGATCGGAGCAAGATGCGTCATGACAGATGAAAGCAAAAAAATGTCAGGGACAATCGGTCATATTGGTTGCACATCTTTCTACCCTTCCAAAAATCTGGGTTGCTACGGGGATGGTGGTGCTCTGTTTTCGAAAGATGAACACCTGGCCCACAAACTCAAGATGGTGGCCAATCATGGGATGGAGAAGAGATACTATCATGATATAATTGGTATCAACAGCAGACTTGATTCCATGCAAGCCGCAATCTTGAATGTGAAACTGCCTCATCTTGATAAGTGGAATCAGCAACGTCGCACCGTGGCAGACAAATATGATCTTCAACTCTCCGGTATTGAAAACATACTCACACCTTCGCGTGTAGCCTGGTCAGAACATGTGTTCCATCAATATACCATCCGTGTGACGGATGGCCGCCGTGATGAATTGCAAAAATATCTTGCGGAGCAAAAGATACCATCGATGATCTACTATCCGGTGCCGATGCATGAGCAAGCTGCTTTCAATAAGCTAGTACGTCGTCGTGTACCTTTGTTGCAGACGGAAAAGGTGAGCAAGGAAGTATTGTCTCTGCCGATGCATCCTGATCTAGGAGATGATCAGATTGCGTTTGTGTGTGAGCATGTGGGGAGGTTTTTTAGTGCATAGATTTTTACCCCTTTACCCTCTGAAGTCTTTGCCTCTTTTTCCCCCTATGCCCCCTAAAGGGGTACCTACAATTCATAAGCTTTCTGAAATCCTCTCTGGCGTTTACTCTTACTTCATTAGACCTATTTCCCTTAAAGCAACTTACCTTTGAAAATTAATTCTCAAATAAAGTCTTTTACAAGGGATGTGAGAACCTCTACATTAGAAAGTTCCTTCGGTTGCTGAAAGTCGAAGTAGGATGTACGAATAAAACGTATTTCAGAATAACCATCCTCAACAGGTACCGCCTTCAGGGGGCAAAGGGGGGAAGGATAAAAGGGGCAAAACGCAATGATGAAAGTCAACATACCAAACAACTTCATTCCTGAAAGGACCTACGCGATCAGGACCCTGCTTACGAACTACTGTGGGGTACCAGTATCGATTAGTATAAAGGAAGGCATCTCCGCCTATGAATTGGTATGGGAGGAAAAATCCATTACTATTGCTGATGAATTTTTTGGCAAAGCTGTATCAGCCAAAACCTACCTGGATACCAAATATCTCCCGGATACAATTGTATCAGCCACTTCTCCGGGCTACGATGGAATTCTAATCCTGTATGGAAAGGAACATTTGGAGACATCACGGGATAGTATCAAATGCGGTGTGGATCTTTTCGCAGGCGTGTTCTTTATGTTGACGCGCTGGGAAGAGGCGTTGGCGTCCAAAAGAGATTTGCACAACCGTTTTCCTGCATCGGAAGCAGCTGTTGTGAAAGCAGGATACATCTTGCGCCCGCTGGTAGATGAATATTCCCAGCTGCTTCGAAATTGGTTGTTGGCTTTTGGTTATTCCATGCCAGAAAGGTCTTCTTCTTATGCCGTTGTTCCTACTTGTGATGTAGACATCCCGTACTACTGGCGTAGTAAGCCAGTTTGGAAAACATTAGGAGGTCGGCTACTCAACCATTGGAATCTGATCGAAACCTTAAAGGAATATTCATCTTTTAAGGCCGTTCAATCACAAAAAGAGAAAGATCCGTACGATACGTTTGATTACCTGATGACCCTTGCAGAGAAAAACGGAACGAGATTTCAATTTAATTTTCTGGCCGGTGGTACAACAAAGTATGAAGGTTATTACCTTATCGATGATTCAGACATCAAAGCCCTGATAGCAGAAATACAATCAAGGGGGCACGCTATCGGGATACATCCGAGTTATGCTACCTTCCTGAATGGATCTATGATACAACAGGAAAAACAAGCTTTAGAGAAAAGTACGGGTGCTATCATTTCCACATCACGTCAGCACTACCTTCGTTTTGCTGTGCCTGAAACATGGAAGTTGCTTGCCGAAGCTGGAATCTCCGTAGACAGTACGCTTGGCTATGCTGCAGAGCCAGGGTTTCGTTGTGGGACGTGTAAGCCGTTTCCTGTTTTTGATATTCAACAACGCGAGCAACTGCCCCTGATCGAAAGACCCTTACTGATCATGGATGTTTCTTTTCGAATGTATAAGAAGTTGTCCATTGCAGAAAGCATTCGTGTGTGTGATGAAATAAAAAGGCAGGTCAAAAAGCACAATGGCGAGCTGGTCATCCTTTGGCACAACTCGAATCTGAGTGAGATCGATGGATGGGATGGGTGGAAAGAGGTGTTGGAAAATTTAATGGTATAGGGAAGGGCATCTCAGAAGGATCATCTCGTCCAGGCACCCCATTTAGGGGGTAAAGGGGGGAATGCGGTGCAAATAAAGATGGCCGCCCGAAGGCAGCCATCTCGTTTTTCCGAAAGCACTAAACTTTTCTCCCGAGGAAAAGTCTGAAAGCCTTTGCTCCCAGGCCATACGGTGTTATGTAAGTCGTCGTTATTGGATCACGATTTTCTTTGACAGTATCTGTTGGTCTGATTGCACCTGGAGCAAATACATCCCCGGAGATAGGCTACCCAAGTTCAGTTCTGTTTGCTGAACTGGATTGCTCATTTCATATTGCGTGATGACTTTTCCAGTCATATCTCTAAATAAGTACCCATTCATCAGATGATTGTCTGCAAGTTGGATGTTTAGCTTATCGGTTGCAGGATTTGGAAATACGGACAAGATCGAATCATCAACTTGCATATCCTTTGTACTTGTCGCATTGCCAAAGTAGACATCCGCAAAAATGCTGGAAGACACGTCCGGATCACATTCTGAATACAAGAAAATTTCCAGATCAGGAAAAGAGAGTTCGGGAGACCCCATCTCTTGTCTGACAGTGATAATGAGGTCTTCTACACAATCAAGTGGATCAATATTAAATTCCTGGCCCAGGTCATTGCCATTGAGCGGTACACCGGCTGCTCTTACTTCCGCACCATTTAGGTTGGATTGTGCATTGAGTTTTAGAAAATATTGCCGTTGTTCATTTGATTCATTACACAGGTCTACTTTAAAAGTGGCTACACTACCGTCTGGATTTCCATCGGTATAGTATTCTGTATCTGTCGTATTTGCAATCGTCAGGACAGGTTGATCTCTGCGATATCCACCTTCATAGGGACAGCTGGTTTTTGATCCCTGATTCAACCTGAATACAGGTGTACCAAACATCGGATCACGGACGATATCGACACTGAATATATCCCCGCCATCATCATCTGTAAGCGTGTAATCCAAAACCTGGGATGATTCTCCCGATTCATTTTCTGTAGCGCCAAAACGCTCTGACGTAGCATACTCATAGCCCAGGCCAAATCCTGATCCTGCAAAGTTGAGCACTACATCTAATCCGAATGTACCTTCAACGTAGTGCTCCGTTGTAATAGAGGATGTATTGACAATGTCTATAGATGAAGAATGCGTCTGCGTGTTTCCTGCACTATAGGTTAACAGATCCAATGTGTCATTGTCTGGATTATTTTTATTTGCTTCGTTGAGTGCCAAAACCTGTTCCCAAACGTCAATCTGATTTTGTGACTGATTTCTGACTCTATCATTTTGTGTGGTATCATCTCTGAATAATTTCAGGGTCTCTATCTGTGAGAGAATAGCATCTGTGGTATACACAAACTTCCGGTCCGAACCTGCTACAGGAGCATAGACAAGTCGCCTGTCCATGAATGCCTCACCACAATCCCTGACATCGATGACGTCATATACACCATAGTATAATTCTCTTCCAAACCCGATAAAGACATCCCCTCCTCCTTCTGCACCCGGTAAGTCTGACGTAGCAAAGCCAACTCCGGTGCTCACACACACCTGATCTGTTGTCGCCAGAATACTCACATCTCCAACATTGGCGCTGCCTTTAAATTCTACATAGAATTCATAGTCAATACTGGAGATCAATCCGATCGAACCTTTGACGCCAAGTTTAGCGGATCCATGAATACTGTTGGATTCGTCCCGAGCATACTGGGTCTCCCTGCTCCTGCAAGTGGTCTTGTTATCCTGGAAAGAAGCATTGCTGCCATCGCCAGGAGGATCATGCACGATCATATAAGGAATCTGCGGATCAAGGGTGGTACCTAATATGGGTGTCTCCTCATTCGGATTGACAGGACCTACAACATATACGGGAATGATGATATTATGCATGACGTATTGTCCTGGATTGCCATCCAGATCCTCTCTGACCTCCATGACTATAGCTCCTCTCGTGGTGCCTCGTGGAAAACGAATCGTAACATCATAAATATGATCATTTTGATTGTTGGACGTATTAAACGCCCAGGCCTGACCAGATTCAAACGTAGCCCCACCGTCCGATGTCACATAGACAGGAGAGACTCCTCCAGGAGGCATATTGACTGACCAACCTGGGTTATCACTTATGCCCAATCTAACTTCATAGGCTTGACCGGCTGTTGCCTTGAGAAAACGGGTAGGCTCTGTCGCATCCAGGAAGTTGGAGATCGATGCCTGGAGATTTGCACCTTCACATGGATTATCATTGTTGGTCCAGTTGCAGGTGGTATTTGCGACATAGATATCACAAACAGGGTTGGGAAGGCCGCTGATACTATACTGCGAACCAGAGTTTGAAAAATAACTGAAAAAGAAACCGTCTTGTGCCTTTCCGGAAAGAGCGGCAAACAAAATGCATATGAATACCCAAAAGAAAGACCGTGCTTTGGACAAATCCAATTTCAATCGATATGTTTTGTGGGTTGAGAAAGTGTGTGGGATAAATAATTTCATACGTTTTTTATTTGGGCAGATAAAAATGTAATTATGGCTTGAAGGATTTCCTGGCATCGTCTTTATTCAAGGAAGTATAAATCTCTACTTCGCTTTATGCACTTCCAATTCAATCTCAATCAAAAACTCCGGAAGGGCGAGTTCTTTGACGCCTAGCCACGAACCTGTCGGAAACTGTTTGGTGTAAATGGAACTACGATATCCAGATTGTTTGAGAAATTCGGGCATATTGGTGGTAAATACATTTTCGACTACGACATCATCGAAGGTGCAGCCATAATGCTTCAAGACTTTGTCGAGATCTGCATAGCAGTTTTTCATTTGCTGCAGCAGATCGCCTACAGCCGTTGGTGCTCCCGTATCATCCATGCTGACGGCTCCTGAAACTTTTATGTCATCTCCGATTCTGACAGCATGCGTATATCCATAAGCTTTTTCTGTTTCCGGACGAAGGCTAAAGTATTCAACCGTTTCGGCGGGTGCAGCAGATGCAGCTTCGGTTGTCATTGACGCTGTCTCTTCGGTGGTGGCGGGTGAATTACAACTGGGCGTAAAAAGTGTCAGTGCGATGAAGGAGGCTATACCAACCTGATACTTGGAAGTCAATTTCATGATTGTTGAATTTTCGGTTTGACCTGATACCGTCAAAAGTATGGGACAGAAAGGGGGTGGGGTATCACATCTTGATGTGATAAGCCCCATCGCCCGTCCGTGCTTCCCCCTGTGTGCTGCGCTTTTTGCCCCATCGAATTTCCAAAAGGAAATTCTCACCCCTGTGTTCCTCCATTTCGTTTTTCCTGGAAAAACAGATTCCGGAAACCCCGGGGTCAACGAATCCTTTTGCCCCGGGGTTTCTGTAGCAATGTTGCGTATGCAACGAAGTGGAAGAACACAGGGGTGAGAAAGAATCAAATCGCAGATTTGAAATTTCGATGGGGCAAAACAAAAATTCCGATGCAACAAAACATCATCTGTATACCGTAAACCCAAATGCCCTAATTTTCATTTTCACCAACCAGTTAAATTATGAAATACAGTAAAAGAACCATGTATCAAGGTGCAAAGCCTTCCACTTTTCGCAATGCGGCTTTTCTAAGAAAACATCCAACCAAGGCAGAGGAAATACGTTGGGAAAGGCTTCGGAACAATCAAATCGAAGGAGTTCATTTTAGAAGACAGCATCCATTCGATAAATATGTGCCTGATTTTTATGCCTTTTCTGTCAGGCTTGTCATTGAATTGGATGGTAAAATCCATGAAGAGAAATCAGTAAAATTGACAGATGATGAAAGAGAGGTTAATCTAAAATTGCACTCCCTTTACATCCTCAGATATACAAATGATGAGGTCTATAAAACTGTAGACGATGTAGTAGAAGATATTCGGTTGACTGTGGTTGAGTTGAAAAAGATGAAAGAAAATAAATGCCCTGTGAAATCGGAAGTATGTTTAGACTCTTTCGGAAAGCAGGTCGAAAAGCAAGACAGTGGCTTTATACTTCACATTATGCCCCATCCAGATTTTCAAAAAAAATATGTCTCCTCCCGCAGCTCATGAATTGCACGAGGCAGGATCTCTCTTCGTTCGACCTGTGTGCTACGCATTTTGCCCCATCGCCGGGACGGGCTTCCCCCTGTGTGCTGCGCACTTTGCCCCATCGATTTTTTCTTCGAAAAATTCTTCCCCCTGTGTGCTGCGCAACCTCGGGGTTAATGAATCCTTTTGCCCCGGGGTTGCGCAGCACACAGGGGGAAGCCCATAAGGGCGATGGGGCTCAAAAAGGAAACACAGGAGTGAAAATTTTTCAAGGAAAAATTTGATAGAGCAAACCGTATTTCGATTTACAGCGACTTCATCCTCAACCCCACTTTAAAGCCTTCTTCTTTATTTAATAGAAAGTTAGCTCCCAATTTCTTTGCCCTAATTTCCAGATTTTGCATTCCAAATCCCGAAGAAGAACTAGTTGCAGAAACGGAAGTACCGTTGTCATGAATGGATAATTCAAAATAATCCCCAAACTGACCAAAACGAATGGTCACAGTAGTTGCATTTGAATGCTTAGCAATGTTGTTGACGGCTTCTTTATAAAAAAGAAACAAATGCTGACGCACGTCAACGGATAGTTTTTTCTCCATAGGCAGATCACCCAACTCAAACCGGAAAATAATATCCTTGGTTGTCAACATCTCTTCGGCATTCTCCCGCATGCGGTCCATGAGATCTTTGACTTGATCCCGACGGCTGTCGATAGACCAGACCACATCGCGCATTTTAGAAAGGGTCATGCGACTGATTTCACTGATGCGATGGAGACGTTTCGGATCTGATTTTTCCTGATCCAACTCCATGATTTCTGCTTGCATCGCCAATCCTGAAAGCATCGAGCCAACTTCATCATGCAAGTCACCAGCGATACGTGTCCGCATACGCTCCATTTCCAGCAGCCGGCGCAAGCGATATCTCGAGAAAGCATAAACCAACGTCCCTATAATCAGTAGAAAGGCTGAAATAAACCACCAGGTCCGAAAGAAAATCTGCTTGACATGGATGGGCACAGCCAGCTCTGTCATACTCCAGTTTCCTTTGCTGTCAGCCCCTTTAATATGAAGTACATAATCACCTGCCGGCAGTTTATGATATCTGACCATGGGAACACTCCCTGCATATGACCAATCGTTTTCAATTCCTTCGAGTCGGGTATAGTATCTGTTTTTCTCTGGTTTGAAGTAATTCGGAAGTGTCCATGTAAATTGAAAATAACTGTCATAAGGTGAAATGCTGAAAGGTGCCACCACCTGATTACCCAGGATACTTGTTTCAAGACTGTCCTGGCGGCTGTTATACTTCGAAAAGCCTGTAAGAGAAAGTGGTGGGTTAGGGCGTTGACCCAGGATTTCGGCAGGGTCAAAATACTGGACGCCATTCATGCCGCCAAACCAATGTCTTCCTTTACGATCTTTATAAAAAGAGGTGTAGTTAAATTCATTATTGGACAAACCATCTTCTTCATAAAAATTCTGAATGGAACCGTCTTTCGCTCGATAGCAAGAAAGTCCATTGTACGTGCTGGCCCAGATATTGCCTTGCTCATCGCTGAGTATCCCGGTGACATTATCATTCGCCAGGCCTTCTTCTTGCGCAAAAATCCGAATCGTGTTTTCCTTTTCATCGTACCTGTTGAGTCCCCCGCCAAACGTACCTATCCAAAGAACTGTATTGGCATCATAATAGAGGGTCAAGACATGATTGCTGCTCAATGCAGGTGTTGTCGCTGTATTTAGTTCCTGAAGGATTTGCCCCTTTCTGTCGATTCGATATAATCCATTTTTTTCAGTGGCGACCCAAATCGTTCCATCGTGATGTTCAAGAATAAATTTCGTGTATATTTCATGTTGATCGAAACTGTTTTCATTCAGCAGCTTTTTACGTTCACCCGTCTTCGGGTTATATGCCGTGAGACGTTCCAGAGTGGATCCAAGAACAAAGGTTCCATCCTTTAGCAGGCCAAACGGGTTGGCGGTAAACCGATCCGCTATTCTGCTAAAATCAACCATCACCCAAGGCTTTAGCGTAGTCAGGTCAATCTTAATTAAATGATCCGTCAGTGTCCATACCGCATTATCATAAATATCCGCTACAAAATGTTTCGCTTCTTCAACGAGGTTTGGAACATGAGGATCCCCGACAGAAAGAAAAAAATGATCTGACTTTACGGATGAGATGATCATCCGATGTAATCCGATTTCACCTTTCTCACAATAAGCCCAGATCCTGCCTTGCTTATCTTCAAATATCCCACGCATGGCATTGCCCCATGCTGCGCCGGATTTATTAAAGGCTGTTTGAAATATCTGCTTTTGATTGGGCAATTTGATGAGGCCATTATCAGTGGCCACCCACATCAGGTTGGTTTGATCTTCATACAAGCCTTGAATAAACCCAAACTGCAAGGCCTCTTTCAGCACATTTGAATAATCTGTCCACAATTGATCATTGCCCCATCTGAGCAATTGTGTTTTTGTTGAAAACCAAACATTGCCCTGGCTGTCTTCGATACCATTATACGCTAATGTCGATAAACTGTCTAAAATCTCTTCCACCTGCTTATTTACTGGATGATACAACCAAACCGCATTTTGGCTTTTCGGAAATAGAAATATCCGGTTACGACTATCCGTAAATAAAGGTGTAAAAAACATGGTCGTTCCATACCAATTGAAACTATCAAGCTTGGATTCATGCAGGAGTTCTCCGTCAGGGGCATATTGCTTAAGTCCACCTGTGACGGTACTCCACCATGCATTACCAGATGTATCGATGGCTATGCTGGTAAATTCCCTTCTGCCTCTGGGAGATCTGGCTACTTCTTTAAATGGTCCTTCTGCAATGTTTCTGCACAAATATTGCTGCAATGCATCTTCCCAGACAATCCATAAACTTCCGTCTTTTCCGATATGGAATTGCAAAATATTGCCTCCTATTCCTAACGCTTTGGAGATATCCTTGAATTCAAAGTTATTTTGGTTCAGCTCAAAAAGCTTGCTGTCTGCGACAAGCCATAAGGTGCTATCTGTGATGGCATGCAATCCGCCAATAGCAATATCTCCTCCCGGAAAAAATCGGTCGGCCCGTCGATCATTGCCGAAATGTGTGAAGCGATAACTATCATATCTATTGAGTCCCTGTCGGGTACCAATCCACATCAGGCCCTGGTGGTCTTGGGTTATCGCAGTTACATTCCTGAAACCTAACCCATCTTCAATCGTCAGGGCCTGGCCTCTGGGAAGCGGTTGGGCATCAAGGGAAAAAGTAATAAAACAAAGAAAGACAGGGGTAACCAAACGGAAACAGTGGGTCAGAAGTGCCTTAAAGATTATTTGGTTTTCGCCCTTTGCCATTAAATAAGATACAATTCGATCTGCAAAGTATTGGATTTTATGAACATAGTATCCCCTCGCATCAAGATGTGATAGCGGTCATGGTTTGGGGATGTACCTTTGAAGCATGAAACCTATCGCCCTGGCCATCGTTGAAGACGACCCGATCATCCGGGATAGTCTCAGAACCTTCCTGGGTGGGGATCCGCAATTTGAACTGGTGCACACAGCTGTTTCAATGGAGGACTTCCTTCAGACATTGCAGCAAGATGAAAGGATATCACCTTCAGTCCTATTGTTAGATATACAACTGCCCGGGCAGTCCGGCATCGATGGTATCCCTTCGATTAAAAAATTACGCCCAGGTATTGATATTATCATGCTCACCACCTTTGAAGAAAGTGATAAAATCTTCGCTGCATTGTGTGCCGGCGCGTGCTCGTATTTATCAAAACGTGTTTCACTGGTCACCATTCGCGATGCTGTGCTTACAGTACACCGCGGTGGTTCTTATATGTCACCAAGCATCGCCCGGAAAGTGGTTGAGCATTTTGCGCCGGTACCCAAAAAAGAAGATGGTCCCTTGACGGCGCGCCAGCAGGAAATCGTGGATTGTATCGTCGATGGTTTGAGCTATAAAATGACAGCAGACAAACTTGGTATTTCCCTCGATACAGTGCGCACACACATCAAGCACATCTACCAGACACTAGAGATAAATAGTAAAGGGGAGTTGATCAGGAAGGCATTGGATAAAAAATAAATTTGTATTTGTATAGACGCATTTATTCGCTTCTCTATATCAATAAATTTCTTCAAAAATCATTGAAGGATACATTTCTGATACACAAATTTTCCACCCAAATCTACCACCAGGAGATACAATCCGCGCGGTAATTGTCCAAGGCCAGCCAACAGATAAGAATCACTAGGGCTTGTAGGCATATCATCCAGTACCGGATTGCCGAAGCTGTCGTATACTAAAATGCGTTTTACAGATGTGCTTTTTTCAAAGAAAAACTTTATCCAATCCGTTGCTGGATTAGGGTGGATGCTGATGATGTTTTCAAATGGTATCTCCTGTGCAGAGACCGTAGTGATCACCAGGTCAAACTGAATACTATCTGTCCCACAAGCATTAAAGGCTTTGATCGTGATCTGGTAGGTGCCGGAGGTATCAAAGACGTGCTGTGCGGTGGGTCCTGCAACGAGTAAACTATTTCCTAGCCACCATTCCACATATTGATCCTGATGGCCGGTAAAATTAAAGACATAAAGTGAATCATATATTCCGACACCATACTCGATATCGACGTGAGGTAATACATGTATTGCAGAATCGATCTGTTGTGTATCTGCACCAAATGCGCTCCCAACCGTCAATCCGATGTCAAAATAACCCGTATCCGTATATACAACAGATACTTCCGGCTGGTCACTTGAGTTAGGTTGACCTCCTTCTATCCACCATTGGTAAGTGTATAAGGTATCCTGCATACTGCTGACCAAAAGGATGGTATCTCCAAGACAAATAGTATCCCCAGAAATAATAAATGCGGCAATAGGAGCGAGTGCAATTTCCACAGATTGGTATGCTGTATCTGAACCACAATAGTTAGTTACAATTTGCTGGACTTCATATATCTCATTTTGGGTATAGCTGTGCATCGGATCCATCTCTGTGCTAAATGTACTGTCTCCGAAACTCCAGGAATAAGTATTGCCTAGTCTTTGGTTACTCCTGAAGTGTGCTGTGTTTTCATTCAGGGTATAGGTAAATCCCGCATGAGGTTCAGGGTATACAATGATATCGAATTTGAGTATCGTGCTAAGTGATTGAGGAGAAGAAAATCCATAAAGCGGGAAACGGATATGCCTGGGTTGGGTTTGACTGGGATTGGAGACAACCAGTATCAGACTGTCATTTTGTGGGAAATAACCCTCAGAAAAATCAAAAAAGGTAAATGCGTATAGATCCCCCAAAACCGAATGTTATTATTGGGTGCATAATAATCCGCAGGTCGGATATAAACAGTGTCTCCCGGGCAAGCTTCTATTTCGATAGTCATAGTAGAGGTGTCTCCCTGTATACACACGTAAGGAAGTGTTTCAATTAATGGGACATCATAGGAACATATAGTGCTACCCCCATCCCATGAACCTATTTCCTTATCGGAAAAAGTAAAATAACCAACGGTCAACTCGTCTACCTCATCATCCGGATCACAATGAAACTCTAATTCTGATTTGATCCTGAGGCGAAACTCAAAATTCCAGGGGCCTTGATTTATTCCGCAAGAGCCACCATCACCCCAATCGACACCTATCGGTGGTCCGGGTATAGAGCAAGTACCATTTATCCCGTATGCAAACCATCCCCTTGGCAGCAGGGAGCCTGACACACCATTCCAGCATGGACCACAACATCCTGGTAATAAACCCCCGAGTGGTATACAGTCATTTTGAAAATAACTGTGACAAATATCCAGAAATCCATTTCCGTCAAAATCGGCTACCTGATAATCATTGTGGTCTGAATGATAATCTACATCTGTAAACCATGACCAGGTGGTATTGCTATAAACACCATTGTTTGGCGCATGGGTGGATTGTTGATTCAGGGTACTCGATTTAGGTTCTCCTGTAAAATCAAATGATTCTAAACTCCAGGCATTTCCAAAAACAGGTACAAGGCCCTGCACCCATTGACAACTGTTAATACTGCTGTTGTATGAATTGACTTGCATGGAAATATTTAGTTCCTCTCCGGTAAAAAAGGGGCGTTGAGGGTTTTCAATAAATACATCCCTTGTAATGGTAAGTGCTTTATCCTGTCCGCAATTAACATCAACAATCTCTTTATTCACACAAATAGTAAAATCAAATCCCAGATCACTTAACCCGACTACAGCAATGTAATAGGCTCCCCATTCTATTCTTTTCCCCACCAAATCAATACTACCATTGAGGCTCATCACACAAAACTGTTCATTGATGGTCACTGGTAATGGAAATAATTCATTACAATTTCAATTGGAACCAAAAAGCTGCATCATAAAGACATCTTTCAGCTCCCCTTTAATCTGGAGACTGAAATGAGTAGCAAATGACCAATCAGAAATTTTATACCAAACCACAGGAAACCCTGAATTCCGACAGGGGGAATATTGCATTAAATCAGGCTGGGCGTCTTTGGTTGTACCATTTATACAAATGAATATGTCGCCTGTATTTCCGGAAATAGAGATCGCCGTACTGCAATCATCATTGGATACCTGCGCCTCCATACCGACATAGGAAAACATGCTAGTCATCAGGCAAAACATGAGAAATCGTCTACCTGAGAATGCTTTCATTCTGTTACTGTCATCCATCATTGTGTAAATAGTCTAATTGGGTAATGTGTTGGTCATCCCTGCATAGATAAGATACTCATTAAATCCTAAAGGCTGCCTATCTCCTATCCTACGTGAATCCATGAGGATCGGGATCTCTATTTCTGCCACTCTCCTGCCTCCTATTTCCTGCCTCCTATCTCCTAATTAGCAAACACCATCTTCTTCGTAGCAATCATCTGATCATCGATATAAAGAGAGTACAGATACGTCCCGACCATATTATACCCATGATGATACAAGACTTCATTCATGCCTTCTCTGACCTCGAGTGGAATTTCCTTTATCAATTTCCCATTCAAATCCGTGATCAATATTCTGGCTTGATGGTTATTGGCTGGACCGTGAACCAAAAAACTGATGATGGTAGATTCATCAAATGGGTTTGGCCTGTTCTGTAATAATTCAATGCCATTGCCGGACGTACTTTCTTCAAGGGTACCCGTGAGACGAGCTAGTACTTCATCTGAAAAGAGACTTTCAATGCCTCTGTCATCAATTGAAGCAGCCGATATAAAGATATTTAATTGCCTGTTCGGTAGCACAAATACGCCTGACTTAGAACCTGAGATATAATAGAGTGTATCAAAGTCATTGGCATTGACGCGCAGGCCAACAACATAATGATTCAGATCCAGTGAGTCTTCAATCTCGACATAGAGGTAGTCGCCATCTTGTCCAAAGGTTTTGATAGAAGGTCGATCAGGCCCTAAGGCAGCCATGGCGGCTGTGTTACCATTGATGGTGGCATTGCGGGAGAGATAATTGAAATCTACAAAAAAACTATCGATCACGTCATCACCATCCGTATCCACGCCGAGAATATCTTCGGAGGTATGTTGGCGGTCGTGATAATCGGGATCGCTTACATCAGCATTACCATGTTCATTGGCGGATGTAAAGCGCATAGCTCTGAATCCGTTTTCTCTGAAAGGAATATGATCACTTCCTCTACCGGTGCGATCTTCGGCAGACATAATCGTCACCAACATCGGCACGTCTGCTAAGGGGCGAATCATCTCCTGATATTCAAGTTTAATAAAACGACTTAACGCTTTATGAGGAGAATTGAAGCCACCAAAAGAAAACAATCTGACTTGAGTGCTATCGATGTGATTGAGGCCGGGACAAGAGGGAGCTGAAGAAGTTTCTCCACATATAATACCACCAACGATGTCATTGTTCAGCACCGCTTTGATCGGGATGTTCTGTGCTGTGGCATAATCTGCAAATGCATTGGAACCAACCAGGCCTTGTTCTTCACCAGTGACGGTCATGAAAACGATCGTATGATCATAGACATAAGCGCTCATGATGCGCGCCAGCTCGAGGACGAGGGCAACGCCACTACCATTGTCCTCCATGCCTTCTGCCAGGCAATTGATGTCGCAATTGTCTGCACAGCGGCTATCCAGGTGAGCTTCGATGATGATACAGGAAGGATCTGAGCCGTCTCTGCCAGGTAAAACCGCTACTACATTTTTATGTCTTCCCATGCCGCAGACATCCTGGTCAAATTGTAAATAACCTGTGACCAGTCTTCCATTCTGGTTGGTACTGTATCTGTCAAACTGTGCCAGGACCCATTTGCGGGCGGCGCCTATACCTTTATCGACAGCCATCGTATCAGAGCCTGTGTTGCGATTGTGAAATGTGCGCAAGGCCAGCAGGGTGGCTTTCATCGAATCAGCACTAACTCTGTAGATCAGATCTTGACTGATCGCATATGGATCATCTACAGGAAAAGCGGGCAGGTAATCAGCAGGATCATAATTGCCCTTGAGAATATCGAATATCACCGGGTTGCTAAACTGGGTGTTTTCCTGTGCTGAAATACCTGAAGTGAACAGTACACAACAGATGATAAGATAGGATAATGATTTCATGATGAAAGGCTTGTTGACTAAAGATAATGAATAAGGAGTTAGGAATTAGGAGATAGGAGCTAGGAAATAGGAGATAGGAGCTAGGAAATAGGAAATAGGAGTTAGGAAATAGGAAATAGGAAATAGGAGTTAGGAAATAGGAGCTAGGAACTAGGAACTAGGAGATAGGAGTTAGGAGTTAGGAAATAGGAAATAAGAAATAGGAAATAGGAGGCGAAGCGATGCAGCCCTTGCTGAAGGGGGCACCAATAAACTATCAAAGGTGAAACCCCTGTGAAAGCAGGATTTCAATTTTTTAAAAAAGAAACCTTGTGCTTTTTACCGATCTGGAGTATATACATGCCTGGGGCAAAATGATGAATATCTATTTTTTTTGATTCACCGGATATAGTGCCTATCATCACATGCTTACCGGATGGATCAGAGATGATATATTGCGATCCGAACAGGGAAGGGTCAGCGATGAAAGTGATATTTTCCTTCGCAGGATTAGGAAACAATTTCAATAATTTTTCCTCCCCTACTTTTTCAATTGCACTTAGTACGCAACTATGCTGTGCATTAAAAATGGCTTGAAGCGAATCGATTGGTTCTATGTTTGAATTGTCGCGGGTGCGGACAGAAATGCTGAAAGATGGATTATCATATGTATCTGAAGACTGTGCCACCTTTATAAAAGCAAAGAGAGATGAGGTGCCATCCGGTGCGCAGCGAGTATCTGCACCCACTACGTTAGCGCCTTGCATGGCAGCCATTAATTTACAAGCCAGATCCCCACTTTCATTTCTGAATCTTTGTTCCATCGAATCGAGGATCTCCTGGCCAAGCAGGATATTGCCCTGGATAGAATAGTAGATCCCACCGATGCTTCCTGTGATGTGGTTTTTGTAAACATTTGTATTGACACCCGTAAATCCCGCAGCACTCACGTTCGCGTCTGAAAAGCCAACTATCCCATACTGACGGATGGATGAATTGTTCTGTGCATCATTTTTGGCCAGCCAGTTGATGACCTGTATGGGCGTATCTCCGGCCCTCATCCTTGCACGTGCATTGTTTTGATTGGCCGGAAGGTAAAAGGCTTGTGTATTGATTGCTCCCGTATCAGGAAGCAGGTCGCCCAGAAAGGAGTCGTCGTCAAAACCTGTTAAAAACAAATCCAGACATGAAGCGCCGGCACTACCTACTTCCCTGGTCGTGGAATCAGCGGCTACGATGGAGAAGGTGTCCTGGGCACACAGGAACAAAGAACTTACGGATAATACAATTGAAGCAAAAAAAGAAAATAATTTCATGTGTTTTAAAGTTTGGGTTAACTGTAGTTATTTAGAATGCACGTTTTCAAATCGCTTGATCAGGTCCATGGTTTCCTGGTAATCAAGATTTTCTGCCCGGGCTATAGCTAGCGCTTTCTGTGCTTGTTTATAAGCCTTTTTATGTTTTCCCGTTTTATAAAGCAGAGCCGCATATGTATCATTGTATACATAACTGTTGTCAAGCTCAATAGACCTTCTGGACCACTTTATGGCCTCTTTCAGTTCCTTTGGATCATCTTCAAATTCATAGCTATTCCAGGCCATATTATTTAAAGCGTCAGCATCATCCCAGGCGCCATCTAAATACTCCTTTGTCAAAATGCGGTACTGAGCGGTATTTCCCTTCTCTTTTTCATAGGTCATTTTAAGTGTAAGCGGAATATTCTTTTCAAAAATGACGCCGGTGGTCCTTCCATCCATTTCTTTAAACCATGATTCCTGGCCCGTTGGAAACTGCTCTATAATGGCAAGTGTCTGGTTAAATAGCACTTCATCCTGAGTATTAATAGCATCATTTGCAGCTCGATGGGCTATCCAGATTAATCTGGCGATGATTTGGTCCTTTTCAAAATAAGGCAGGAATTTATCCTGGTTGTCGAGCATGAAATTATAAGCCGGCGAATTAAAAGGTATGCCCACTTCAAAATTGTGGAGCGCAAACTCATATATGAACTGGATATTCTTTTCCCGACTAAAATCCGCTGCAGATTGTGTTTGTATATATCGGTCAAGGACAGTTACTGGCAATTCGGCAGCATCGCGTAGAATATAACAATAGTCAAATAGAAACTGAGGATCACGGTTTCCGCTTTTATATTGTCCGACCATTTTTGAATACGTACTTTCTCCATTCAATACCCGTTGGGCTTCCATCAGAAAGCTATCCGGTGAAAAAACGCCAACGATCTTATGTAATATTTTCCCTTTGTCATCCAGGAACAAGAAAGTAGGATGTGCGCGGACATTGAATATTTTGTTAGTTTCAATGCCTTCGTCCTTCATCGTATTCACATTAAAACACTCAAAACCGGAATTATAAAAATCAGCCACTTCTTTGTCGCGGAAAGCAGTCTTTTCCATTTTGACACAAGCACCGCAACCATCAAAGTGGAAATACATAAACACCATCTTCTTTTCGGCAGCAGCAGTTTCAAATAACCGGGCATATGGAATGTCTTTGAAAACAATGGTGGTATCGGAAGCCATCAGCTCAAACTGAGTGAGCAGGACAAAAGATAAAAGGATTAGATGTTTCATAAAGGTGGTATTAGGGTATGTATTTAATATTAGGATCCCGGATCAATACTATCTTCAATTGGGAATCAGTCATTTTCCATTATTGACCCGAACTAAAAATAATAAAAATACTCAGGTTGTATAGGCCAGGATATCCATATTAGAACTTTCACTTTCCATAAACCTTTATGACCGGCACCCAGACGATCGATTCTTCCCCAACATTACCAACAGTTGGGCCTTGCACAATCGCTAATTCTACAACAAAATCAAGATTTATAGTTGTTTGTTGGTCGCTAATCAAATATGCCCTATAAAGTTGCCTTCTACTATTACCGGTGATGGTTTCTTTGTCTTCCATCAGGGTGCAACTGGAGAGCAAGACATAATCAATATTTGCTTTTAAAGTTTCGTATGCACTGATAGCATACTCTGGCACAGTAGTACCACTGTATCTGGCTTCAAAAACCAAACGGCCTGAAACCGTATCCTCTTCAATAAATGATTCGATAGCACTTTCCAGACGGACATGGCTATAATATCTAATCGTTGATCCTTTTGAATCCTCCTGGTCCACTATACTTTTTATATTGACAAATTTGTTTTGAAAATCTTGTGTAATGGCGCTCAGTTGTGTAGCAAAATTATCCTCTATGGTGACATCATTAAATTCCGCCAACGGATTGTCCTGATCAGAATTGAGTTCGCATGAAGACATCGAAGATGCAGGCGAACTGACTTGCATTACCGGCAGAAAAGTTGTTGAACTGCTATAAAGCAGCGAAAAAAGAACGATCGAGAATAACATAGAGAAAGAGTGGAAGCAAAAAATATGGCAGAATTGCCTTGACGTAAGTTGAGAATCGCTAAAACTACGCTAAACAAAATGAAGCTGACAGAAAAACTTTCCAAAAAGCTGTAAACTTGAAAAATGGGTAGTCAATGATTGCCGGGTACACTAGTAAATCCCGAGTGCGCTGATATTGGTGTCTGAACAGCCAACTATTCCATTTCAATTACACTTTAGTACTTACCCACCAGATAAATATGATATACGTAATGGCTGAAAGAATGCTTAAAGTAAGATCACTGGTGTAACCATTCACCAATTGCCAGATTAGGAAACCACTGTAGATCACTAATATAAGAATAGCAATAAACAGAATTGGAGCTATATAACCCACGCATGTCATAAAAAATGTTCTCGTAGGTTCTTCCTTATCAATTAATGATTGGGAGGGGGTACCATGAATAATAATGTATGCAATTTCATTCCAAAACAGTTCTCGGGTAGCTGTACCATGCCCTCCATTTACAAACTTACTTTGACAAATTGCGCCAGCCTTTGTATTAAATCCATCATACCCAGCACTACCCAGGTCCTGTATTCGGAATGTTTGAAAAAATTTAGGGAACAACGCAACTATCGCATCATTGGAAGCCACAAAATTAAATACATTTTTTACTCTCCCTTGGTTATGTAATTGCATCCAATCAAAATTGGTTCGAACCACACTGCCGGCAAAAACGACATTTTTGAACCTGCACGCAGGATACTCTTTAAGGGCTTTGGCCAATAGATATGTTCCATTACTATGCCCCATAAAAGAAAATTCCGCCTTCGGATATTGAGCTACATTTTCAGTATACTGATCCATGAGCCACTCAACTTTCCTTCTCCGAATAAAGGGAAATAAAAAAGGCAACATACCAAAATATCCATAAGACGATGTTTCAGTAGCGTACTTTCTTCTAACTTCAGTGTTCTCAATCATTTCCTTGTCGCCTTCCAATTTAACTTTTCTCGCGATTTTATGGGTCCAGTAGCCCGTATCCCTAATGCCATGTATGACAAAGACAACATCTGAAACATCTAGATCTTCCTTTAATCCAGTTTGATCTGAGGGGCTTATTTGATCTTTTTGAAGGTCAGCTGTTGAGTCCTTTAAAGCTTTATCAAATACACCTGCCCGTACAATACCAGACTTACTATTGTCCATTATTAATACGGTCATATGGTTCGAATCAGGGACTTCGCGATAAATAAAATTAGCCCCGGTGACAATATCCACACTATCATCAGGCCCAATAATGTCATCAATCGTACCGAGTAATTGAATGATGTTCGCATCTCCAATCCCTTTGCTGCAAGTATGACGAATCATAGAAATCCATTGCAATCTAAGTTGGGTTATAAAGGAACCTCCTCTATGGGTTCTGAAAGCAAGGGGTTCTTTACCACACAATCTCAATATATGCCCCACCAGCATTCCAATGGTCATTAGAAAAGCTGTTCCGGTATAGATATGAGAATTGAGAGTCCACCCGCGATTCATGCCAGCAAGCAATATGATACGGTCAATATTTTTTGCCCAAACCCTTTGTTTGGGTTGTTCTTTATAGGTCTCTTCAAAAGGAGCATCACTATTTTCTCCACAGGCCACGATATAGATTTTACGGGCCAAGAGAGAGCCCGTACTATGTCCGATGATAACTATTTTAACATCCTCAACATTTGCATCCTTTTCATTCTTAAGCACCTCCCATGCTTCATCTATTTTGTTAATAGCGCCTACAGCTATATCATCAGGATTAGCAGTTGACCATGCTGTCATCCCCAAATAAGGGAAAAGTATTGTTGCTTTGGGAAATTCCTTTTTAATATGTTGTTTTACAGAGGCATACTTTTTCTTTCTGGTGGCATAGCCATGTAAGAGGAGGAAAATGTATTTTGACGATTCTTCCTGATTCAACATTTTCAATTAGATTTTTGGATCAATGGGCGTCAGAAACAAAAAGTCATAAAAGCTCTTATCCTTTACAGCTGAATTGACCTGCTCCTGTATAGATCCCACAAGCTTTGGGTTTGCCTTTTCCCAGTTCCGCTGTCGATCATTGAAGGAACTGATCCGGGTGAGTAGTGTCTTCACTTGCTTATTCAATTGTGCATTTTCATTGCTGATAGCTTCGCATTTATTATCCTCCATTAAAATCCTGATTTTCTCCTGAAGATTTTTATTATCACTTCTCAAGCCGGCATTTTCGGACCGTAGCTTTTTGACTTCCGCGATCAGATTTTGGTTTTGACGCATGAGTGAATCCAATTTACCATCGGGCTCGCTGGACTGGTTCAAGAGCAGGATCTGTATTTCGGATTTTAATCTCACAATCTTCTCCTGGAGTTTTACATTATCAACCAGTAGCTGAGCAGAATCAAATGGCAGGGTAATCTTTGTTATCTGGAGAGAGTCCCGTAGTGATATATTCTCTTCATACAGGCTATTATTTTCAGCGATAGTCTTCACATCAGGCCAAACGGCTGTCTGGTTTGCTAAAATGGAAGGGGTCCATGCCAGTAACACACCAAATAAGCTACCTGTATTTTCGGCTACCTGGTTTTCCCTCGCTTCCTTTTTCTCAAGGTTTTGCTGTAGTAGGGTCCATCCACCAAGTTCTCTCGTAAATCCATTGAAACCTGAGGCATAAAGGAAGATGAGGGCTGCATTGAAAATCAAAAAGAGTTTGTCTCCCTTTTCCCTTTCCTTTTCCTCCTTTGCATAAAGGCGCAGGATGGCGAGCATCAAGGAGATCACAAATCCGGTGATCCAGATCCATTTCAACTTTTCAAACTCATCCTCCATCCCAGAAATAAAAATAACATCGATGACGAGTAGGAGAATCCACGTAATACCAGCGGTGGCCGTCAATGATTTTAAAGATTTGAGACTTAAAAAGTCTTCGGGTAACTACGCCATGATAAAAAGGAGTTTAAGAAAGAGATTAATTCCTGGTATAAAAATTAAAGAATGGAATATCCACGACCATATTGAGGCCAAACCGTACATAAAAGTTCTTATCAATATTGATATCTGTAGCATTGATCTCCCTCAATTGCGGACCGATCTGACCTCCGAGGCCAATGGAGATAGGCGCTTTACCAAAGCCATAGTAAGCATACAATCCAGGAGCGATAATATTTTGAAGCTTGATTTCTGCAGCCACATTGCTGGTCTCATCTCCAAGCCGGAATGTGGCAATGGAACCGACATCAATAAGCGGAAAAAATACAGTCAGGCTCTTGCCACCCTTTACATCTCCATTCTTCTTGGGTCCATCTCCAAGTTTACCCCAACTAAAGGCAACGCCTACAGGAGCGGTCACCCCAAAAACAGGAGCCCATGGATCTTCCGTCAGGCCACCCAGGTATTCCATACCCGCCATTGGCCCGATGTATGCGTTTAAAGAAATGTTTGAAATCGTCTCTCGTTTGATGGAAGCACTACCCACCGGAAGTACGGCAGCTTCAATGGCAGCTTTTACTTCATCAGAATTGTCCGCCTCAATGATTCCTGCCATAAAGCTCCCATATTTTATATAGTCATCTCTATAGGTGTACTTGTCTCGAAGGATCTCTTCCATGATATGCGAAGTATGCAAAACAAGTGAGCCATAATTTTGAGATTTGATATCATAACAGGCATCGGTAGCGTAATCAATGACTTCGAGAAAGGGTTCGACATCTATCGTCACCTGAGGAATGGCCTTATTGAAAAAAGTTATTGCCTTCTTCAGCATTTCCGAAATAGCGTGTGCATAATCGGCATAGATCAGAATTGAATTTCGTTCCGGGTCTACTGCGGACCGGGATATATTTTTAGCCAGGGAGGACACCTCTGCTGAAGCACTTCCAAATGTTGAGATACTCTGTTTTATGTCATTGAAAACGGAGTCTGTTGTATTTGCAACTTCCAAAACCATCTTCAATGTGACCGGTGTTCTATCGCTTTTGAAAAAAGTGATTTCATCTGCTCGTAAACCATCCAAGGCATAGAGGAGTCCGAGGTAAATGCGAAATGCGTCTTTGTTGGTTACAAGTTTATTTAATTCTGACTTGCTCACCCAGATTGCATCTGTCTTATTGCTTCGTAACGAACCAGAAATAAGGTTTGAAAACTGTATGATATTGGAGAGATTGTCATTGGTATCTGTGACAAGTCTATCTAGGGCTATTTCTTCCACAATTTCTGCTGCATTTGAACCTTTCATAATACTATTGGTGGCCAGTAAAGCCGCCATAATTGATCTTCCGCCAAGTTTATGATTGAGAAAGGTATCTATCTCTTTTATCCTGGCAAGGCAACCAGGCTTTGATACATCTCCACAGTCTGATGAAGTCATATCTCTAAGGCGAATCAGATTGTCACTGAAATCAATCATGTCTTGATGAAATCCTGCACGAAGGGCTGGAAGCATGGCTGCATACTGATAAGGGAAGATGCTGCCGAGAAAATCGTATGTCTGGGGAAATACAACTTTGACCTCGGGATAATCCTTCATAAAATCCTGAAACTTGGTGAAGAAAGCAACATTTAATTCCTCCTTTGCCCTGGCGACTAAAAACTTGGCCAGGCCATCGGCGAAATTGGTGACGTTTAGGTTACCCACTGAACCTAAAAAGGATTTTGATCGACCGGAAATTATATCACTTCCTTGACCAAATTGCCCTGCCAAATAAGGTGCCAGGATCGGGTTGTATCCGGGATTATCAGGTGTATTTGTGGTGATCGTCCTTAATACATTCGAAAATCCGGTCTCATCTGCCAAGCCAGGAACATAGTTTTTCAAAATCTCGGCTATCTTGATCAATGAAGGATCATCGGATTTGAAATGACCTGTTGATGGGTCAATATATCCTGAAAGTTCAAGTGCATCATAATAGCAAGATTGTGGATACACTTCATGAATAATTAATGTATTCAACACCAATAAAAAGAATAGTTTTTTCATTTGCATACAATTTAAACTATTGATATAAGATGCATTGCCTTTACCGGATCAATGATTCCCCACCCATAATCCAGTATATTATAACCTGATACGTTTCTATCTGCGCTTCTTTTTAACAGGTCAAACAATTCATTATTGGTAAGTTTTCTTCCATTGGATTTGGCATGTGATTTCAACAAGGCTATCACTCCAGCTACAAATGGCGTTGAAAAACTGGTACCTTTTATTCTGGTATCCGGATGTGAAAGAGAAAAAAGATCTTCTCCTGGTCCCATCAGGTCAAGAAAATTACTTTTAGTAGAAAATTTACTTCTTTTCCGGCTTCTTTCAATTCCTCCAATAGAAAGACATTCAGGGAATGATGCTGGATAATTATCTACTGGAAAAGAAAGCTCCCCGCTGTTTCCTGCAGAAGCAACAATGGTTATATCCAGATCATAGGCTTCCTTTATTACCGCATGCATACTTTCTATTTCAGGATCGTGGTCACTCGTTTTGCTTTTATCAAAACTGACTGAAATAACATCCGATTTTAGCTCTATTGCTTTACGCATCCCTTTAAGAAAAGCGGGTAGCGTTCTCTGGCCATTTGCATCTGTAATTCTTATAACGTTCAGGTGAATTTCAGTGGCTATCCCATAAAAGCTAAGTCCTTGAGCGGCTAATATTGCACAGCAATCCGTGCCATGTCCCTTTTGATCATTATCCAAAGAATCAATTTTATTAATTGAATCAAGAATTGGATTATAGTAACTTATGTTATTCCAGGATTTAAAATCATCCAGATTAAAATTCAGGCCGGTATCTAAAATAGATACTTGTATATTTTTTCCCTTTGTAATATTCCATAATTCATCAATCTTAAAATCAATAAACCCCCAATCCTTTTTATTGAAAACTACTAATGCAGGTGGGGTCGTGAAACCGGGCTGAATCTCCATCACCCCTCCCCCCCAATAAAAATATCCATCCCGGTCCATATACCATTTTCCCAATGCAGGATTTGGGATTTGTGTACTATTCACTTCTTCACCCTCAAAAGTGAAGCCGGCGAGTACTACACCGGCAATATTTGCATGGTCAGGAAGACTGAGCGGTATCAGCTTTCGCTTGTTCAACCGGTTGACGATGACCTGTAGGTGCATTTCTACTTTTGATGAGTTAGTTAATCCTTACCCCGTTGGCATTTATCGGCAGGGATAGATGCCAGTTCCCTTGGGCTATCTGTTCTTCAAAACATTTCATCCTGTAGACGGTATTTCTAAGGAGTGGATTGCTATGGTTGGCCAGCCATTGATGCCTGGTGTTTACATAATCGATGATCCAATTCTTTTCATCGCCGCCGCTTGTGGGGACTGCTGTATTGAACCGTCTGCGCAAAAACCCGAGGATACTTCCGGAATGAATCATACTGTCGTAGATGACGAGCATACTTAATGGGAGGGTAAATCCATGTTGTCTGAACCAACTAAAAGCTGGTTGATAATATTTGGTTTCAAACAAATGATCCTGGCATGACTTCATCACCGGATCTTCCTTCCCTGCCGCTTTCAAAAGGTCGCAAAACGCATCGTTTGCCGCCAAGCTTGGTAGTTTGCCTATCCTGTTGAGAAATGGTTTCAACTGGGTTGCGAATGTTCCCTGCTGATCCACATAGTCTTCAACTAATGCTTTCAAATGTCCGAACTCCGTGGTTTGTGATCGCCCATATGTGACTTGTTTGATGAGTTCACCTGTGGCCGGGTCTCTAAAATCCTTTAGTGTTACCACTTTGGCATAATGGCCAGTAGCCGAACCGGTTTCAAATGCATTGATGACCTGTTCTATCTTTCGCTTACGTAACGGAGTGATGGTAGGAATGTGCTCCAGCGTATGGTCATCAGATCCTTCATCTGCCGGATCTTCCACCTCCGGAATTTCGGCGATCACCTTTAATCCGCCTTCCCAGTAAAATTTACTGTCCTGGTCCTTGTACCATTTTCCGAGCGATACATTGGGGACGAGGGTAACTTCTTCACCAAGAAAAGTGAAACCCTCATTGACGATACCGATTATCCCGGCCGGATCCGGTAAGGAAGCGGGTATCCATTTTCGTTTATTTAGTTTTTTGACTTTGACAATGAGTCTTTGCATGGTTTAGCCTACGGCCTCCTCGCCGGATTGATTCGTGAGATGAATAGTAACCGGGGCTTGAACATTACCGGCCGAAGGATTAGCACCACTTCCGCTTTCTTCCTTTTTACCGGTGCCCCGAATCTTTACCATTTTATTGAGCAAATCAAACCAGAAAGGGGCGCCCAAGCTGATGGCGAAGGCCGTGATCAACCATCCCAAAAACTTTCTTCCTTTCTGTTTCCCCGCAGCTTCCCTTCCCGCTTCATCCCAGCCCAAAGCGATGATGTTATTTGCTTTTTGCAAAGTGTCACGGCTAAATTTGACGATGGCTTCCAGTTTGTCCTGGTACTCCTTGTAAATTCGATAATTGGCTGCGCTGTCAGCAAGCGCTGAAGGTGACTCCTCCATAATACCCGATGAATGCTTTACACGCGGATCATCCTTGTATCGGTCCGTGGCTTCAATGGCCATTTGAACCAGTTTTTCTGTTGCGTCTCTGTCCGTGGAAAGTTTTTGAGTGATCTGGATCGTATCCACATTAAATACAATGGCTATGGTCATTCCGATCACGATCAGTACAAACTGGGTCTGTCGCTTATACCATCCGGATACCCGATCCATCGTATCATCAAACCAACCCTCAATCCGGCGAGTAAACTTTTCAAAATCATAGCTGCTCTCGCGAAGGTGCATATCCAGGATATACCATGTATCTCTATCAATCACTGATCCGTCCGGTGGCTTGCCGAATGTATTGTAGTGGTATCCATAGAAATCCAGCAATTCCTTGATCTTGATGAGATTGCTAGTATACGCGAGATTTTGCTTAATCGAATCCATAGATTCATGGGTTAAAGAATTGGCATATTTGAATTGAGCAATCTCATTGATTCTCCGATCAAATTCGCTTTTTAAGACATCCGCAAGGACTGTTGAAAAGTTTGTTGCTGCGATATAGGAGGGTATCGGAAAAACTTTGCTTGACCCGTAATTTTTAATCAGTGGATGACTATAGAAGTTATCCCCGATTTTAGTGTCCCTTTTATTCCTGGTGTACCCGGTCAATATTTTGATGGTCTCCAGCAAAATGTCATGCACCCCTCTAAATATACTTCTCCAACGGCTGTCTCCTGATATATTGGCCAGCATTCTTTCGGTAATAGCGTTTTTTAGCATCCTTGCCCGCAAGCTAAGGGAAGTGGCAATAGCCTCATTGACAGAAGTGGCCAACAGACTATACAGCAAAAAAATAAAGACGAGGCCGATGGTGACGTCCAGAATGGGGGAATTAAACATGGTAATATGTTTAAAAAATTAAATACTAGTTTCAGCCTGACCATGTCAGATTGAATCAAAATTATTTCCAAAAATGCCTTTTAAAAAATCAGATTACGCCTGATTGTCTAAATGTTTAATCCTTAAAATTTCCCTTCAAAGAATAATTCATTAGTTCCCTGGACGAGCCGTCTTTTGTTTAAAAATAAATGTGGTTATGCTCGTTGAAAAGACAAGGTGAACACTAATTTTAATATTCCGGATTACTATTGAGGGCTAATTTAACTTTCTAACTGATGATTTCCAAATGATTTTTGGATTATTTTTTCAAGCACCGTTTCGGTCTTTATTCCGATGAACTAATTTGGCCTTTTCCCTGCCGGGGGATTATAGGAAGAGGCTATTTGTACAGATATAAATAGATCAGTACGATGGCCGCTGATGTCATCAACAGCAATGCCAGGAAACCAAGGAAATTAGCAACCCTGCCATTAGTATATTTCCCCATGATCTTCTTATTGTTGGAGATATGAAGGATAATAGCAATCAATACGGGTGCAGTCAGTCCATACAGAATGGCTGAATAAATCAAAGCCTGTATGGGGGATATCCCAATATAATTGAGGGATAATCCAAGTAGGAGTGAAATGGCTATGATGATATAGAAGGCCTTTGCTTCATGAAATTTCTTGTCCAGCCCCTTTTCCCAACCAAACGTTTCCGTGATGATATAAGAAAGGGAACCACTCAATACAGGAATAGCTAACAATCCGGTGCCGATAATTCCAATAGCGAATAGCAGATAGGCGAATTCTCCGGCAAGTGGTTTTAAAGCCTGTGCTGCCTCTTCTACCGTATCAATCTGATGTACACCGCTATTAAATAAAACCGTTCCGGTCGTCAGGATAATAAAAAACATCACCAGGTTGGAAAACAACATGCCAATGTCTACATCCTTCCTCATGTCTCCGATAATCTGCCGGTTGACCACCAATTTTCCTTTCTTGTGTTGTGCTTCTTCTGCCTCCATGGTAGCCTGCCAGAAAAAAAGATATGGCGAAATCGTTGTGCCAAGGATACCCACCAGAATAGCAACAAAATGCTTATCAAAATGTATCGTCGGGATAAAGGTCCCTTTCAGAATCGCCATAAAATCCTGCTTGTATAAAAATGGCACGATAAAGTATACAAACAAGACCACACACAAGTACTTCAATATTTTAGCAATTCGCTGATAGGGCAGATGGATCATCAGCACCAGCAATAGTATCGTAAATACTACACTGAAATAGATCGATGGAATGGTAGGAATTAGTAAGTTACCTACCGCTCCCATTCCCGCGATATCCGCACCGATATTCATGACAATGGCTGGAAAACTAAACAACAACATCAGATAGAGGAGCGGTTTCGAATAGTGCTTCTTAATCGTTCCCGTAAGCCCTTGCGAAGTGACAAGGCCAATTCTTGCACACATCTCCTGAAGAGAAGCCATCAATGGAAAAGTGATCAGGGCGGTCCATAACGTAGCGAGCCCAAAGGATGCACCGGCTTGAGAATAGGTTGCTATACCCGATGGATCATCATCGCTAGCCCCTGTCACCAGTCCCGGGCCAAGTACTTTCCAAAATCGGGAAAGTCTGTTGGATGGTTTTTTGCTTTTTTTCATGATGCCGAAAGCACAATAGTATTGACATCCGCATACCAGGTTTCAAAATGAGCTTTGTACCTCTTTTCAATATGGCCACGAATCAATTTAAACGTTGGTGTCAGCATCCCATTTTCAACAGTCCAGGTATCCGGTATGACGACTATCTTTTCCAGTTGCTCATGGGCATCCAGTGTTTCATTGATCAACGCCATGTCTTTTCCCAAATTTGATTTAATAACATCCGGCGACATTTGTTTTCCGCTTTCAGAAAGCGTGACCAGCGCAATAGGCTGAGCCAGCCCGGTACCTACTACACAGCAAAACTCCAGTGCAACATTCGAACAGATTTTCATTTCGATCGGTGAAGGGACCACGTATTTTCCTTTGCTGGTCTTGAAGAGATCTTTAGTACGGCCGGTGATGGTCAGATATCCTTCTGTATCTATATACCCTTCATCTCCTGTATGCATAAATCCATCCCCGGTGAACATCTCCTTTGTCATCAATGGTTCTTTATAATATCCAGTCATGGCTGCCCGGTTTCGAACGAGCACTTCATTTCGTTCACCGAGTTTGGTTTCGCTGTTTGGTAAGGTTATACCAACAGATCCGATCTTGATACGATGCATCGGGTTAGCATGCGAGTACCCAAAATTTTCAGTCATGGAATATCCTTCCACGATTGTGATACCGATTTTCTTATACCAGTGTATCAATTCAGGAGGCGTGGGTGTTGCTGCTGTGATGATGACACGTGCATGGGTGAAGCCAAGGCCCTTCTTTATTTTCCTTTTGATGATACCGGAGATAACAGGAATCCTGAGTAATATGTCAAGTTTCTTCTGAGGTACTTTGGCAAGAATACCTTCCTGAAATTTTTTCCATATCCGGTGTACACCCAGGAATGCAGTTGGTTGTGCATCCTGTATATTTTTAGAAAAAGACTCAATACTTTCTGCATAGAATACCGAACCACCGGAATATAAACTCCCCAATTCAACCACCAGTCGCTCACCTACATGCGCCAGTGGCAAGTATGAAAAAAATCTTTCATGCTCGGACAAATTAAAGAAAGCAACTCCTTCGGTAATAGCAAAAGCGGCTGAATCAAACGTATGCATAACACCTTTGGGCATTCCTGTGGTGCCGGAAGTATAGATGATGGTCATCAGCTCATCACCTCTGCGTTGTATATTTTCAACTGGTTGTTGATCTCCTATCGCTTCATACCATTGGGTATATTTTTCATGCGGATAAAATGGAAACGAAATACACCTGACATTTGACGGCACGCCTGATTCCATCGCTGCCCAGTTGTCCAGCTTTCCTACAAATAGCACGGGAGCTTCACTATGCTCAAGTACTTTCTGAATACTTGTCGATGTCAGGTTGGGATACAAGGGGACAGAGACATGGCCGGCCATCATGATCGCCAGATCACAGATGATCCAGTGAGCGCAGTTTTTCGAAATCAGGGCGATATTACTTTTTGGAGGTAGCCCGAGGGATTGGAGATAGGCAGCCATTTTTCGGGCTTCTGCACCTGCCTGTTCCCAGGTCCATGTGTGAGCTTGGCCATCGATGGGCTGGCTCAGATAGATGGTATCCGGTTTGGATTTTTCCCAATGATAAAAAGTGTCTAGGGGGAGTCTGTAGTCCATACGTGACTTTTGATGAGCAGCTAATATAACGCACCTTGAGCATATTGGCTTCAGAAGGCCATGCAAGCCCCCGATTTTAAAATATATTCGTCAAAAAAATAGCTGGTCATGAGATTTCTTTATGTCATCTGGTCGGGATATGCAGTGTACATTCTCTATTCGATATATGCCTACTTCAAAGGCAAGCATCTGGTGAGTGATATGAGTATCTATAATGGATGGTTTATGAAAAAAATAGCCCTCGACCTAGTCATTGTGGCCGTCAGCTATGCATTGAAACACTATGGAAAAATTTCTATGGCAAAATGGGTGGCAGGGATTCCCCTGGTGGTCCTCCTGGTGCCAATGATCGGCGCCGCTATTGGAATCTTGATGTATTGGTTTTCAATGTGGGTAGGCTCGAAATGAGTTATCATTTGTGAGTTGAGCTGTGCGGACCGGAGCCGAAGCATGAATTGTGAGTTGTGAGTAAAATTTATAGGTCCATAACAACGTAACTTCTTTGTGCTCGCCCAGCTTCGGCTGCGCTCAGCACGAGAACGGAGTAGATAAATTATATGTTACTTTCACACAACAAATTCAGCATGCTCCATGCCTTTTGCCCCCGCCCCCTGTGTTGCACTGCCCACATCCTTCCGCATGCAAACTCCGGGGAGGCATGTTTTGTCTTGCTACAAATGATTGTTAAAGGCGATTTGACATTTTATATTGGTCCAATATATTCTGGAAAAATTTACACTATTTTCGCAAATCAAATTCAACACACGCACAACTCACAACCTCACAACTTACAACTCATCAGCCCATCAATCTAAATTTGCCCTCGTTTATTTCGGCTACGCCTTTAAACGATCCCTGTGTTCTTCAGTCGTTTGTTTCTGCGAAACTTCTTACTTCCGAAACCCCGGGATGTCAAAGGTATTTCAACAATCAACTCATCAACCTATAAACCTATAAACCCATCAACTTATAAACCCATCAACTCATCAACCTATAAACCTATAAACCCATCAACTTATAAACCCATCAACTCATCAACTCATAAGCCCATCAACTCATAAGCCCATCAATCTAAATTTGCCCTCGTTTATTTCGGCTACGCCTTTAAACGATCCCTGTGTTCTTCAGTCGTTTGTTTCTGCGAAACTTCTTACTTCCGAAACCCCGGGATGTCAAAGGTATTTCAA
>Ga0163152_10001743_pt1 | contig 33450 bp, 24 predicted proteins | sample OliLakLV19MP8IB2_FD_148635 | JGI IMG/M metagenome (GOLD analysis project Ga0163152, IMG submission 148635) | Freshwater microbial mat bacterial communities from Lake Vanda, McMurdo Dry Valleys, Antarctica - Oligotrophic Lake LV.19.MP8.IB-2 | ecosystem: Environmental > Aquatic > Freshwater >...
CACGTGCCCGCGGCGCCGAGGCTGGTCGAGGACGCTTCATACGGATATTGATCGGCCCACACTTCCACGCCGCGGGCACGTGCGGCATTGATATCGGCGATCACCGCGGCTGACTGTCCCCATGAGTCAGGCCCCAGCGCTTTGATGTGGGTGACGATGCCGCGGACGCCGGCGTCTTCGGCGACACGAATCACTTCGCGCACCGAGGCCACGAGGCCTGTCGTGTAGTTGCCCTCGTCGCGGATGTGGCTCGTGTACACGCCACCGGCCACCTTGGCGAGTGCGATGACCTCCTCAAGTTCGGCGTTCCGGCCCGGCTCGTAGAAGAGGCCCGATGACAGGCCAAACGCACCGGCGTCCACAGCGGCCTGGACCAGCGCCGCCATCTTCGCGTGTTCGTCAGCCGTCGGCGCGCGACGCGCCGCGCCCATGACCGCCCCGCGCACCGACCCGTGCCCGATGAGCAATGCGACGTTGACGCCAACGCCGTTGGCCTCCAGCGTCTGCCTCTGACCGGCGACGTCCACCGGGCCACCGCCATCGGGATTGGCTACGATGGTGGTGATGCCTTGTGCGAGCAGACCCGCCGCGTCGCGCAGGGTCTCGCGTGCGACCGAGCCGCCGGCATGGGAGTGGACGTCGATGAATCCCGGAGCGACGACCAGTCCCTGCGCGTCGATGGTTCGAGTGGCCGTGGCGCCGGCCAATCGACCGCGCGCCACAATGCGATCGGCGCGGATCCCGAGGTCCTCGCGCACCCAGGGATTGCCGCTGCCATCGAGCACACGACCGTTCAGAATGAGCAGGTCGAAGGGTTGGGGGGCCTGCCAGGGCTCGCGCGCCCCGAGGCTGCCAACCACCACGGCACACAACAGAAGCACAACCAGAAGCCGGATCCGCATGGCGGCTACTCTACCGGAGAGTTCACCCGCCGAAGCGTGGATTCACGACGTTGTTGAACAACGACCCGAAGCTGTAGGTGAGCCCCACGGAAAACCGCACCTCGTAGCCACTTTGCAGTTGGCGTAGCCGCAACAACACTTCTTCGGGCGTTGCGCCACGACGCGGCAGAGCGATCTGGTCGCGGATGCGTGAGGCGTTGCCGTCCAGGTTCAGGGACAATCCGCGCGTGATGCGCAGGTCCAGTTCGCCGTTGACCTCAAGTCGGTACTTTCCCAGGTCGTGCAGATACTGCGACAACTCCGCGCCAAGCTCCACCGCACCCCAGGGCTGGCGTTGGTCAAACGACATGGAGACTTCGTGTTGCAAGCGGGTCTCGCGCAATTTGTCGAAGATCGTGATCTCGTTGTAGCGCGAGTGCCTCGCACCCACCTGGTACTGAAAGAGCAACTGGCGTGAGGCGTACTCCCGGTACGGGAACACGCTGAACTCCACGGCAGGCGCGATGCGTGCGGAGAATTTGGCATTGCCGAAGTCCGAGGCATTCACGCCCGCATCGAGGCCAAACGACCAGTGCGGCCCGAGGCTGCGCGCCACAAATCCTTCGGCCTCGCGACTGCCCCGCGTCACCTCAAACGGCTCGTCGTCGTCGAGATCAAAACGCTCGGTTCGTTCATCGATGCTTGCCCCAAACGCGATCTTCCAGCGATCGGTCACGCGATCGGCCGAAGCCCGTGCCGACCACTGCAGTTCACGAGATGTTTCTTCGGCCTCGAACGACCCACTGCCGCGCAGACTGAAGACCCACAGGTTCCACGGGTCCCGTGGGGGCGCCGCATCCTGCGGTGAGGCGGCGCGCGGGCGGACCGTCACATCAAATCCCGGCGGCAGGCCGTCGAGCGCCATGTATCCCAGCAGACCGACGGTCACCGCGTCGAGCACCCCGCCGCGTCTGGCATCTTCAGGATCACCCGTGACCGACAGCGCGCGAAGGTCCTTGTTGGTGCCCTGAAAGCGACCGGCGCCGACAAAGCGCAGCAGATATTCGGTGCCGCCGCCACCCGTACCACGCGTGCTCGAGAGCAACACGACGTCGGCGTCCTGCGGCTGGCGCACAAAGTCCACCCAGGTGATTTGATCGCGGAGGTAGGTGGAAAAGCACTCACCGCAATCCAGATAGACACGCAAACGTCGTGTGTCACTCGTGACCTGCGGAGTCGCCGGGACCGGATCCGTCACCTGGGCGAACGCGGGGGCCGGAAGAAGCAGTGCAGCAATCACCAGAAGCACGGACACACATCGCATGCAGAGGTTGTAGCGCACTCTGCATGAAACTGCGATGAAGATCGCCTTCATCAGACTTCATCAGGGCTTCATGGCCCCCGTCGTTACAATGGGGCCATGGTCGGGCGCCTCTCCCTACTCTCAGCCGTGCTGGCCGTCGCCGGCGTGCTGGTCAGCGCTGCGCAGACGCCGAGGGTGCAGACGTTCGATCAAATGTCGGCCGGAGTACTCCCGCCGGGATTCACGACAGCGTCGCTGCGCCAGACACAGCCAGGGTCGTGGGTGGTCGCGAAGATTGGATCGACGCAGGCGCTCCACCACCCGGCCGTTCAAAACGCCGACGGGTGGAGTCTGGCGCTCGCGCCATCCGACGCCATCGCGGACCTTCGGCTGACCGTACGTCTGCGCCTCGTGGCCGGCAACCAGACGGGCGGACTCGTCTGGCACTACCAGGACGCCCGCAATTTCATGGCGGTCCTGCTCGACCTTGATGACGGCGACGACGGTGACCTGGAGTTGTTCCGTGTCTCGGACGGCAACCGCATCCGTCTGGAGGATCGGGACGGGCTGGAACTCGATCCGCAGGCCTGGCATACGGTGCGCGTCGTGCACAATGACGGACGGACGACGGTGTCGATCGGCGGCATTCGGGTGCTCGACTGGAACGAACGTCGCGCCACCTCCCGCGCAGGGCGTGTCGGCGTTGTGGCGCACGGACACTCGGACGCCGCCTTCGACGACTTGCGGATTGAGCATGCGAATTCTTCTCGTTGAAGACGAGGCGGACCTTGCGCGGGCGTTGGCGCGGACGTTCGCCGACGAAGGCTGGATCGTCGACCTGGCCGGCGACGGCGACGATGCGTTGACGATGGCGCGCATCGGCCCCCATGATCTGATCGTGCTCGATGTGATGTTGCCGCGCCTCAACGGATGGGACGTGCTTGAGACGCTCCGGCGCGAAGGCTACGCCACTCCGATCCTGCTCCTGACGGCGCGAGACCTGGTGACGGATCGCGTCCGCGGGCTCGACTCCGGCGCCGACGACTACCTGACCAAACCCTTCTCGCCACAAGAACTGCTCGCGCGGATGCGCGCGCTCGTGCGCCGAGCCGCCCATCAAGCGGGTCCCGAGGTCATGGTGGGGCCGCTGCGAATCGACACCGTCGCGCGTCGTGTCCATGGTCCCGACGGCGAACTCGACATCACCGCTCGCGAATTTGCCATCCTCTCGCTGCTCGTGCGGCGACGAGGCCAGGTCGTCACCCGGCAGGAAATCTCCGACGCCCTCTATGACGACGACACCGAGGTGATGTCCAACACGATCGACGTGCACATCGGATCGTTGCGACGCAAGCTCGGGCCCGGCCTGATCCACACCCGCCGCGGTGTCGGCTACCTGCTCGACGCATGACGATGTTTCATTCGCTGCGGGCACGGCTGGTCGCGTGGTCATCGGCGCTGCTCGCCGTGGCGCTGGTGGCGTGCGGCGCACTCGTGGCTTACAGCACGTGGAGCGCCTGGCTGGGTGAGGTCGACCGCGGCCTTGCCACCCGGATGCACAGCCTGACGACCGCGATTCGGCCGGCCGCCGACGGCGCGTTCGACGTGGTTGTGCCAACCGATGTTCTGCCGAATCCCGAACGCGACTACTACGGCATCTGGGACGGGCAGGGGCATCTGATTCTGGCCTCGCACCCTGACGTCGCGGAGTCGGTCCCATCGACGGGCCACGTCCTGCGCAACAGCAGACGTGAACAAGTCACCAGCCTCGCCAGCGGCATGACCGTGATGGTCGGTCGGCGCATCGACAATCTTGAGACCGAGATCCGTCGGCTGGTGGTCGCCATGACGGGGGTCGGCGTCCTGGCACTCGCGCTCGTGCTGGGCGGCGGCTGGTGGATGGTGGGCCGCGCGCTGGCACCGATTGAGCGCATCAGCCACACCGCGCGATCGATGATTGATGGCGACCTGAGTGCACGCATTCCGATACCGCGCGTCGAATCGGAACTGACCCAACTGGCCGGCGTACTCAACGAGGCGTTTGATCGTCTCTATGCGTCACTCGAACGACAGCGGCAGTTCACCGCGGACGCCTCACACGACCTCCGCACCCCGTTGACGATCCTGCACGCCGAGTCGCACTGGGCGCTGGCGCGGCCGCGATCGGTTGAGGAATATCGGGCGTCGCTGGACGTCTGTCAGCGGGCGGCGGTCCGGATGCAGGCACTCGTGCAGTCGCTGCTGGATCTGGCGCGCGCCCAATCCGCCGGCGATTCGGTGCGATCGCTGTGTTCAGTCTCCGACACCATCACCGCCGTCGTCAGGGATCTGCAGCCCATTGCGGCGGCACGGCATGTCACGGTCACCGCCGGAGTCTGCGACGGCGTGGTCGCGGCGGATCCGATCAGTCTGATGGCGGCCGTCACCAACCTGGTTACCAACGCCATTCAGTACAACGTCGAAGGCGGCACCGTGGACATCACATCGACGGTCGCCGACGGGTGGGTGGACGTTGCGGTGCATGACACCGGGGTCGGCCTGGAGGCGCACCACGCCGAACGCGTCTTTGATCGGTTCTATCGCGTGGACGCCTCGCGTGATGGCCGCACCGGTGGCGCGGGCCTGGGCTTGGCCGTGGTGGCCGCATTCGCACGGTCGCACGGAGGGACGGCCACGGCCACCAGCACACCTGCGAGGGGCTCCACCTTCTGCCTGCGACTACCTGCTCAACCAATGTGACGCACGCCCCGTCCAATGGGCATCTGCCATGGACAGACTCCTGCACGACCTCCGGTTTGCGTTTCGAACATTGCGCCGCAATCCGGCGTTTGCGGTCATCACGGTGCTCACGCTCGCACTCGGGATTGGCGCCAACACTGCGATCTTCTCCGTCGTGAACGGGGTGCTGCTGCGACCACTGGATTATCCGCAACCGGACCGGCTTGTGTTTGTCACGACCCGGTTTCCGACACAAGGGTTTGAGCAATTCTGGATGTCCGTGCCGGAGTTTGTCGAGTTCCGCGACAACACGCAGGCGTTTTCATCGGTCGGTGGGTATACGGTCGGTGCGGTCAACCTCATGCCACGCGGCTACGACGTACACGACCAGAAGGTGGAAGTGTGGCAGCCGCTCACCATCAATCCCGCCACTTTCCCCGGATCCCGAGGCGGCCACTTCCTCGATCTGATCGGCCGGCTGAAAGACGACGTCAGTTTCGAGCGGGCCGAGGCCGACACGACTGGTGAACCAATGGCGCGAGATCGCCCCGCAGGGGCACGTTCCCAGCGTGCCGAACCATCAATTGCGCCTCGATCCACTCAAAGATGACATCGTCGGCTCGATCAAAACGGCGCTACTCGTGCTGCAAGGCGCCGTGGTGTTGGTGCTGCTCATTGCGTGCGCCAACCTCGCCAACCTGCTGCTGGCTCGCGCGGAGACCCGGCAACGTGAATTTGCCGTCCGCACCGCTCTTGGGGCCGGGCGTCGCCGCTTGCTCCGGCAGTTTGTGACTGAAGGGGTGTTGCTCGCGACGATGGCTGCCGTGGTCGGCGTGGGTGGGGCTCACGGCCATGCTCGCGGTGAACCGGGACGCCATTCCGCGCGCGGCGTCAGTCACGCTTGATGGTCCGGTGCTGGGATTCACGTTGCTCGTCGCGCTGGCGACCGGCGTGATCTTCGGGCTTGCCCCCCTTCTCCACCTCTCGCAAAAACTCACGATCGCACTCAAGGACGGAGGCTGTGGCACCACCAGTGGCGCCCTGCGCAAGACGCTGCGCGGAGCGCTGGTGGTCTCTGAAGTGACGCTCGCCGTCGTCCTGGTCGGGTCGGTGAGATTCCTGGCGAAATCTGCCAAAACCATGCAAACTGGGCCGGAATCACTGTAAACCTACGTAGAAATTGACTCAAAATATTATACTCACGTACAGTACCCATCCATATTGCTGCTGGGACCTGAGTATCAAATCGGATGCTTTACAGGCTCTTGGCTAGGGTGGTTGGAGGATGAACCAGATGAAAGACCGTTGTATCCGTGTGCTCCTGACAGCACTGCTTCTCCTGGGGGTCGGCGTGCCGGCCATGGCCCAGAGCAGTTCGGCCTCGTCCCTCGCTGGCGTGGTCGTCGACACGGACGGCGGCGCCATTCCCGGTGCCACCGTCGTTATCAAGAACAACGCCACCGGCGTAACCAATGAAATTGTCAGCAACTCGACCGGGCGGTTTTCGTTCCCGGGTCTGGATGCCGGCACGTATACCGTCACGGTCTCGCTGACGGGATTCAAGACCTACGTCGCGACCGACGTCCGCCTGCTGGCGGCCCGGTCGGGTGAAATCACCGCGCGGCTGGAAATTGGTCAGCTGAGCGAGACCATTGAAGTCAAGGCCAGCGCCGAGCTGGTGCAGACGCAGTCGACCGCCGTGACCACCACGATCTCGGTGGAACAACTCAGCGAGCTGCCGATCGTGTCGCGCAACGCGCTCTACTCGGTCAACATGTTGCCCGGCGTGTCGACCACCGGAGGTCCGCGCAACGCGCTGATCAACGGCCTGCCGAACAACACGGTCAACATCACGATTGACGGCGTGGGCACGGGCAACATGCTGCAGTCGGGTGACGGCTTCTTCTCGATGGTCACACCCCGCATGGATGCCGTCGAGGAAATCACGGTCACCGGCGCGGTGCCTGGTGTCGGCGCGGGCGCCGGCTCCGTACAGATCGCGTTTGTCACGCGGTCGGGCTCCAACCAGTTTGATTCGAGCCTCTATCACTACTTCCGTCACCCGTCGCTCAACGCCAACTACTTCTTCAACAAGGTCAATGACCTCGACAAGAACCGCGTCATTGTCCACCAGTATGGTGGCCGCCTTGGTGGTCCCGTCGTATTGCCGGGGTATGACGGTCGCGGCAAGGCGTTTTTCTTCGTGAACTTTGAACACCAGTACCAGCCGTCGTCGGCCACGCGTACGCGCACGATTCTGGGAGAAGCCGCGCGCAGCGGGATCCTGCGGTACGAAGCCAACGGTGTCATCCGCAGTGTGGACGTGTTGGCCCTGGCCGCGGCCAACGGGCAGTTGTCCACGGCCGACCCGCAGATTGTCGACCTGATCCGCCGTGTGCATGAGGCCACGCTCACGACAGGCACGATCAACGACACCACGTCGCTGATCTCGCAGCAGTACGTGTACCAAGCCGAGGGCCAGGGCAACCAGTACGCGCCAACCGGCCGTCTCGACTACAACGTCACCGACAAACATCGCCTCAGCGGCACGTATTACTGGCAGCGGTTCAAGAGCAATCCCGACCTGCTCAACGGCCGCGAGGCCCGGTACCCCGGCTTCACGAACATCGGTCAGCAGAACTCCTACCGCACCACCGGCTCGCTCAGCCTCCGTTCGACGCTGACGCAGAACATGGTGAACGAGTTCAAAGGTGGATGGCAGTGGTCCCCGAACGACTTCTTCAGCAACGTCACGGCGGAACAGTTCGACGACATGAGCGGCTACGCGGTCTCGGTGCCGCTCTTCACGTCGCAGATTCACACGATCAGCCCGCAGCCGCGCAACACGACAACCTGGAGCGTCAACAACGACCTGAGCTGGCTGCGTGGATCGCACGGCTTCACGTTTGGTGGCTCGTTCTCGGGTGTGCATAACCGGACCAACGTCTACTCCGTCGCCCCGAACGTGGTGCTGGGCTTCGACACCAACAACGATCCAGCCAATGCGATGTTCACCACGGCGAACTTCCCTGGAGCGTCCACGGCGGTGCTCAACAACGCCCGGTCGCTCTACGGCTTGATGACCGGTCGCGTCACGTCGATTGGCGGCACGGCGCGCTTGAACGCTGACACGGGCAAGTACGTGTACAACGGAGAGTTGGAACAGAAGGCGCGCCAGTATTCGTTCGCCGCGTACGCCTCCGACTCCTGGCGTGTCACGCCCACACTGACGGTCAACGCCGGCCTGCGGTGGGACGTGCAACTGCCGTTTGTGCCGGTCACACAGACGTTCTCGACCATCGCGCTTGAGGACCTCTGCGGCATTTCGGGGATCGGCTCCGGTCCGGACGGTCGGGCCTGCAATCTGTTCCAGCCCGGCAATGAATCCGGCAAGGCGCAGCCTGAGTACTATCCGTTCACGCCCGGCACCAAAGCCTACAACATCAACTACGCGAACATCGGATACAACCTGGGGATCGCGTGGCGGCCGAACGCGCAGAGCGGCATCATACGCACGATCCTTGGCAGCCCCGAACAGGCAACCATCCGAGCGGGCTACTCGCTCACGTACAACCAGGAGCGGTTTGACCGGTTCACGGCCAATGCCGGTTCCAACCCTGGCGGCACGACCGGTGCCACCCGGAATGCCGGGACCGGCTTCTGCCTTGTGTGCCCTGGCGAAAGCTGGCCCATCCTGTTTCGTGAAAAGGATCGCCTCGGCGCACCCGCCTTCCCGGACGCCCCGGTCTATCCGATCCAGGCGACGGTCAACAACAGCCTCAACATGTTCCAGGCGGATCTGAAGCAGCCGCGTGTGCACTCGTGGTCGGCGGGCATCCAGCGCGCCATCGGCAACGACATGGCCCTGGAAGTCCGCTACGTGGGCAACAAGAACATGTATGCGTGGGCGGAGGAGAACTGGAACGAGCGAACGATCTTCGAGAACGGCTTCTTCGACGAATTCAAGCTGGCGCAGGCCAACTTGAAGGCCAACATCGCGGCTGGTCGCGGCGCGACGTTCGCCTACACGGGCGTGCCCGGCACGTCGCCGCTGCCGATCCACCAGGCCTACCTGAGTGGTCGCTCCGGCGCGGACGTCACCAACCCGACGCGGTACACGGCGAGCCAGTACACCAACAGCACGTTTGTCGGTCGTCTTGACCCGCTTGACCCCTCGATCACCGGCGCCGCGGGCGCGCTCGACACGACGTCGTTTCGCGCAAACGCGATCGCGGCGGGCCTGCCTACGAACTTTTTTGTGCTGAACCCGTCGACCTCCGGCGCCTGGATCGTGCAGGACCGCGAGGGTACGCGGTACAACAGCCTGCAGCTCGAGCTGCGCCGCCGGCTGTCGCAGGGCCTGCTGATGTCGGCCAACTACACGTACGGCATCCGCAAGTCGCTGACCAACAACTCCATCCGGTTCGACCGGATGGAAGTGGACAGCACCGGCATCCCGCACGAGTTCGAGATGAACTGGGTGTACGAGATCCCAGTGGGCCGCGGCCGCCGTTTCGGCACCGACATGAACCCGATCATCAACGGCATCCTGGGCAACTGGGAATACTCCGGCAACATGCAGCTCAACATGGAGCGGTATCGCATCACCGGCGCGAAACTGGTTGGCATGACGTCGGACGAACTCCAGAAAGCGTTCAAGATCCGCATCTACAACAACCCGGTGACCGGCGCGACCACGGTCTTCTCCATGTCGCAGGCCATCATCGACAACACACGCCGGGCCTATAACACCGACCCCACCAGCGCGACCGGCTACAGCACACTCGGCGTGCCCTCCGGACGCTACATCAAGCCCGCCAGTGATGCCGGCTGCATCTACATCTATCGTCAGGACTGCGGCGCGAAGGACATCCACATCAATGGTCCGCTGTTCACCCGTGTGGACATGCGTGTCAAGAAGTCCTTCCCGTTCCTCAGCCGCGGCAGCATCGAGCTGATGTTTGAAGTCTTCAACGTCTTCAACAACGCGAACTTCAATCACGCGATGAACCCGGGTGCGGGCTCTGGCATCTTCCAGGTCACGTCGGCGTACACCGACATCAACACGACGTTTGACCCCGGTGGCCGCATCGGCCAAGTCCACTGGCGCATCAACTGGTGACGCCAACACGTTAACCTCGCGTTAACGATCGACCGGACCCGGGTGGGACATGGTTCCCACCCGGGTCTTTCTTTTGCCGACGCACGCGTCACAAGCGATAGCACCACACCACATCTCTCTGCGTATAAAGGAGTAGTTATGCATACTGCGTCATGGATGATGCAATTGCACCTGCCTCCCTGGTGCCGTTCGGCTCATCCGCGCATACTCCCCCGCCCTCGATATGCTTTGACTGCGTTCGTTGCCGTCTCCTACAGTGGGAATGTTCGAGACCTTTACACAGGTGTCACCGTATCGACATCCGCGTGAGGGTCCGGACTTTTGGAGGATGACGTAACCATGACTGTCCGTTTCGTTCGTGTACTACTGTCCGCCCTGCTGCTGCTCGGCGTCAGTGCCAACGCACTGGCCCAGAGCAGTTCGGCCTCGTCCCTGTCGGGCGTGGTCGTCGACGCAGACGGCGGTGCCATTCCCGGCGCCACCGTTATCGTCAAGAACAACGCCACTGGCGTCACGGTCGAGGCCGTGAGCAATGCCACGGGACGGTTTTCGTTCCCGGTACTCGACGCCGGCACCTACACCGTCACGGTGTCGCTGACCGGCTTCAAGACGTATGTCGGCAATGACCTGCGTCTGCTGTCCGCCCGGCCGGGTGAACTCACGGCCAAGCTCGAAATCGGCTCCCTGACCGAGACCGTTGAGGTCCGTGCCAGCTCCGAACTCGTCCAGACCCAGTCGACGGCCGTGTCGTCGACGCTGACGACCGAACAGCTCACCGAGCTGCCGCTCGTCTCCCGTAACGCGCTGTACGCCGTGGCCATGCTGCCGGGTGTATCCACCACGGGTGGTCCGCGCGCCGCCCTGATCAACGGCCTGCCGAACAACACCGTCAACATCACGATCGACGGCGTCGGCACGGGCAACGCCTTGCAGTCGGGTGACGGCTTCTTCACGATGGTGACGCCGCGTATGGACGCCGTCGAAGAAATCACCGTGACGGGCGCGGTTCCCGGCGTCGGCGCCGGCGCCGGCTCGGTGCAGATTGCCTTCGTGACCCGCTCGGGTTCGAACCAGTTTGATTCGAGCATCTACCACTACTGGCGCGATCCGAGGTTCAACTCGAACGCCTACTTCAACGAGATCAACAACCTGCCGAAGAACCAGGTCAAGGTGCACCAGTACGGCGGCCGCCTCGGCGGTCCGATCGTGCTGCCGGGCTATGACGGTCGCGGCAAGGCGTTTTTCTTCGCGAACTTTGAACACCAGTACCAGCCGTCCTCGGTGACGCGCACACGCACGATCCTCAGGGATTCGGCGCGCGGCGGCATCTTCACCTATGACCGTACGGTCAACGGTGTGGTGACGCAGCAGACGGTCGACCTGCTCGCCCTGGCGCGCAACAACGGTCAGATCGGCACCTTTGATCCGAGCATCGTGAGCGCGCTCGCACTGATTGAGGCCTCCACGGGCACGACGGGGCGCGTCAATGAAACCACGTCGCGCAACACGGAAGCGTTTGTGTATCAGGCCGAGGGCAAGGGCAACCAGTACGCCCCGACGGTGCGCCTCGACTACAACATCACCGACAAACACCGCCTGAGCGGCACCTACTACTGGCAGCGCTTCAAGAACAGCCCGGACCTGCTCAACAGTGCGGATCCGGCGTTCCCCGGCTTTGCCAACCTCGGCAGCCAGAACTCCTACCGCACCACCGGCTCGCTGGGCCTGCGGTCGACGTTGAGCCAGAACATGGTCAACGAGTTCAAGGGCGGCTTCCAGTGGTCCCCGAACGACTTCTTCAGCAACCTCACGCCGAGCATGTTTGATGACTTCGGTGGGTACGCGCTGGACTTCCCGATCGGCACCGACCCCTACGTGCGCACGAATGCGGCGCCGCGCAACACCACCACCTGGAGCGTGAGCAACGACCTGAACTGGCTGCGCGGTGCGCACAGCCTGACGTTTGGTGGCTCGTTCTCGGGCGTGCACAACCGCACGAACAGCTACGACGTGGTGCCGATCATCAGCTTCGGCTTCAACACGACATTTGATCCGGCCGCGGGCCTGTTCAACGGGACCAACTTCCCGGGTGCCTCCACGGGCAACCTGGCCGATGCGCGTGCGCTGTACGCACTCCTGACCGGCCGTGTCTCGGCCGTCAACGGCACGGCGCGCCTTGACGCAGCCACCGGCAAGTACGTGTACCTGGGCGACGTCGAACAGAAGGCGCGTCAGTTCTCGTACGCGTTCTACGCGTCCGACTCCTGGCGTGTCACCCCGACGCTCACCATTAATGGTGGTCTGCGCTGGGACGTCCAGTTGCCGTTCACCCCGGTGACCAACACGTTCTCGACGATCGCGCTCGCGGACCTGTGCGGCATTTCGGGGATCGGTTCGGGTCCCGACGGCCGCGCCTGCAACCTGTTCCAGCCCGGCAACCTGTCCGGCAAGGCGCAGCCCCAGTACACCCGGTTTGAAAAGGGCACAAAGGCCTACAACGTCAACTACGCGAGCATCGGCTACAACATTGGCCTCGCGTGGCGTCCGAACGTTCAGGACGGCGTGCTCCGCACCATCCTCGGCAGCCCCGAGCAGGCGACCCTGCGCGCCGGCTACTCGCTGACGATGAACCAGGAGCGGTTCGACCGCTTCACGGCCAACGCGGGTTCCAACCCAGGCGGCACCACGCCGGCGACGCGCAACGCGACGACCGGCTTCTGCCTCGTGTGCCCGGGTGAATCCTGGCCGCTGCTCTTCAGCCAGACCAGCCGCCTCGGCGCGCCGGCCTTCCCGGACGCCCCGGTCTACCCGATCAACGCGACGACCGCGAACAGCCTGAACATGTTCCAGGCCGACCTCAAGCAGCCGCGTGTGCACTCCTACTCGGCGGGTATCCAGCGCGCCATCGGTGACGACATGGCGATCGAAGTGCGCTACGTCGGCAACAAGGGCGTGTATGCCTGGGCCGAAGAGAACTGGAACGAACGTGTGCTCTTCGAAAACGGTTTCTTCGACGAGTTCAAGCTGGCACAGGCCAACATGAAGGCGAACCTCGCGGCCGGCCAGGCCACGTTTGCCTTCACAGGTCGCCCGGGCACCTCGCCCCTGCCGATCACGCAGGCGTATCTCAGCGGCCGTTCAGGCGCCGGCGTCACCACCCCCGCGCAGTACACCGCGACGCAGTACACCAACACGGCGTGGCTCGCGCTGCTGAGCGACCTCGAACCGGCCGTTAGCACCTACGCGGCCAGCCTCGACACGACCGCGCTGCGACCGAACGCGATCGCGGCGGGCCTGCCGGTGAACTTCTTCTCGATGAACCCGGCCGTGTCCAACGGCGCCTGGATCGTCCAGGACCGTGAAGGCACCCGCTACAACAGCCTGCAGATCGACATGCGCCGCCGCCTGTCGAAAGGCCTGCTCGTGAGTGCGAACTACACCTACGGCATCCGCAAGCAGCTGGTCAACAACTCCATCCGGTTCGACCGCATGGAAGTGGACGCCACGGGCGTGCCGCACGAGTTCAAAGCACAGTGGACCTGGGAACTGCCCGTCGGCCGCGGTCGTCGCTTCGGCACGGACATGAACCCGATCATCAATGGTGTGCTCGGTAACTGGGAATTCGCGGGCAACGCCCGTCTGCAGACCCAGCGCTACCGCATCACCAACGCCAAGCTCGTGGGGATGACGGCCCAGGAACTCAACAAGGAGTTCAAGATCCGCATCTACAAGAACAACGCGACGGGTACGACGACGGTGTACAGCATGCCGCAGGACATCATCGACAACACCCGCCGTGCCTACAGCTCGGACCCGCTCACCGCGAGTGGTTACTCGACGGCGCTCGGTGTGCCGACGGGCCGCTACATCAAGCCCTCGAGCGGCGACGGCTGCATCGCCATCTACCGCCAGGATTGCGGCGCGAATGACATCCAGCTCAACGGTCCGATGTTCACACGCGTGGACCTGCGCATCAAGAAGTCGTTCCCGTTCCTCAGCCGGGGCAACATCGAACTGACGCTCGAAATGCTCAACGCGTTCGACAACGTCAACTTCACGCACGGTCCGGCCAACGGTAACCTCGCCCCGGGCGAAGGCGCGACCATTTTCCAGGTCGGGTCCTCCTACACGGACATCAACACGACCTTCGACCCAGGTGGCCGCCTCGGCCAGGTCGTCTGGCGCATTAACTGGTAAGTCCCCGTCGGGACTGATCGGTCTACACACACCCCTCAAGTGGGAGCTTCGGCTCCTGCTTGAGGGGTTTTCTGTTGGTCCAAGGGTCCTGGAGTCCAGGGGTCCCGCATTCGGGATATCCTCAGTGGATGTTCCCGAAGACACTGTTCCGGCCGCTGGCCCTCGCCATCGCCGGTCTCGCCCTGCTCTCGGTCGTCGTAGCGGCCCAGCAGCAGTTTGTGCTCTCCTCACAGGACCGCGCGCGACTTGTCGCCATTGACTTTTCTGCATTTGGCCCTGACGGCCTGCCGATCACGGACCTCACACCCGGGGACGTGACCCTCCGCATTGACGGACGCACCCGTCCCCTGCGCGCCCTCGACTACATCTCGACCACCGACCGTGCGCCGCGCGTGCCGGCCCCGTTCGGCTCCAACGCCGTCGTCGGAGACACGCGTACCGTCCTCCTGATCATCGATGACGAGACGCTGCGTCCCGGCCGCGAGCAGGACCTGAAAGACGACGTCACGAAATTTCTTGGAACGCTCAGCGCCGCCGACCGCGTGGCGCTGGTGACGGTGCCGTACGGCGGCATGAAGTCCGACTTCACCTCCGACCACGCCCGCATCGTCGCCGCCCTTGGCCCCATTGTCGGACGCGCGCCGCAGACCGAATCGGCCTCGGACGCCGGGTGCCGCACACGCAGCACGCTGGTGGCGCTCGCGGGCACCCTTGACAGTCTGTCGAGTGGAGATGCCCCGGTCACCGTGGTGTTGTTTACGGGCGGCCTCATCGGCCCCAAGGGGGTGGAAGGCCTGAGCCGCGGAGGCGAGAACTTCAACCCCATGGGTACGTGTGAGGTACTGACCGAGCACTACAACAACGTGAACACGGCGGTCGCAAAGTCGCGCACGCAGCTGTATGTGGTGATTCCGGAACTGGGCGCGGACAACTCCGGACGCGCGGGCCTGGAACATCTGACGGGCCAGACGGGGGCCCCGCTGTGGAATCTCCGCTCGGGGAACGAGTCAGCGATGCAGCGTATTGGTCTCCAGTCGGCCGGGTATTATCTGGCACGCTTCGAACCCGACCCGTCCGAGTCCCCCGAGACCGTGCGTGGGTATTCGGTCTCGGCCAATCGCCCGGGTGTGACGATCCGCCATCGCCCGCAGTTGCAGGTGCGACGCGCCGGCGCGGCGCCGGCCGCCACCAAGGTCACGTCCACGATCGACATGATGCGCGAGAGCCGGATGTTTCCGGATCTGCCGCTGCGGGTGTCGGCCGCGACCTCGCGCAATCCTGACGGCAGCCTCAAAGTGCTGGCGATCTTCGACGCGCCCGGCACGCCGACGCTGACCACCGCGATGGTCGGGCTCTTCGACGCGACGGGTCGTCTCGTCTCAAGTTCGACGTCGACCCCGACCGAACTGTCGAATTCGCCAGTCGTGGCCGCGCTGTCGGCGCCCGCCGGCGACTATCGTCTGCGTGTCGCCGCACTCGACAATCAGAATCGCGCGGGTGCCGCGGACGTGACTGTCTCGGTCGGCCTCACCGACGCGGGTCCGCTCAAGCTGAGCAGCCTCGTCGTGGGACAGAACCGGCCGGAAGGGTTTGCGCCGCGCCTGGAGTTCTCGACGGAAGTCACCGCGCTGGCGATGCTCGAAATCTACGGCGCCTCGGCGGGCGCGGCGGTGGGCGTGGCGTTTGAAATCGCGACATCACTCAACGGACCGGCGATTGCGACGTTGCCCGGAGCGTTTGCGGCCACCAACGAACCCGATCGGTTCATCGTCACCGCAGCGATTCCGGTCGGCGCATTGCCCCCAGGCGACTACGCCATCCGCGCGATCGTGGCGGCGCAGGGCCAGCCCGGTGGTCGCGTGGTCCGCACCATTCGCAAGCTCGCACCGGCGGCGCAATAAGTCATGGCACGCACGCCTTCGTTGTTGTGTACGTGGCTCGTCGTGTCGGTGATCGCCCTTGGGGTCGCCGTCTCCGCACAGCCCCAGCAGTTCGTGTTGTCCTCGCAGGATCGCGCGAAACTGATCGCCGTGGACTTCGCCGCCGTGGGCCCGGACGGCGTGCCGGTCGGTGACCTGCAGCCCTCTGACGTCACCCTGCGGATTGACGGACGCACCCGCACGATTCGATCGCTGGAATACATTCCCGTGCGCACGACCGCAGGAATGGCTGGTGCGTTGCCGTACGGCAGCAACGTGGTCACCGAGGACGGGCGCGCGATCGTGCTGATTGTGGACTTCGAGTCCATTCGCCCGGGACGCGAATCCGCCCTGCGTACACACATCGGTCAAGTTGTGCGAACCTTGTCGCCCAATGACCGCCTCGCCCTGGTGACGGTGCCGTACGGCGGCGTGAAGGTCGACCTCACGACCGATCATGCGAAGGTCTCGCAGTCACTGGCGGCACTGAGCGGGCAGGCCCCTTCTGTCGAATCCGAATCCGAAGCCGCGTGCCGCACCCGCGCGACACTCGTCGCGCTGCGTGGCGCCATCGACGACCTCAGGGGCGCTGAGGCGCCGGTCACCGTCGTGTTGTTCTCCGGTCAGATGGCCGGCCCTCAGGGGGTACAGGCCATGCAGTCCGGCGTGTCGCTCGGCCGGTGCCAGCTCCTGCGTGAACACTTTCAGCACGTGGGCAGCGCGGTCGCCAACGCCCGCGCACAGCTGTACATCGTGCAGCCGGAGCTGTCGCCGTCGTCGGCAGGATTGGCTGGGCTCGAACATCTCACCGGTGTCACGGGCGCACCGCTCTGGCACATCAGTGGTCCGACCGGCGGTGCGTTGCCGCGGGTGCTTCGGGAAACGGGTGGCTACTATCTCGCCCGGTTTGAACCAGAGCCCGAAGAAACCCAGGGGTCGGTGCGCGGGCTCAGCGTGACCATCTCACGTCCGGGTGTGATGCTTCGTTCCCGGCCCCAGATGACTGTGGTGCGCCAGCAGACCCGGTTTGCCGGCACCGCACCCGCGACCCCCCTCGCGATGATGAAGGAAGCGCGGATCTTCCGTGACCTCCCCCTGCGCGTGGCCGGCTACTCCTCCCGGGAGCCCGGCGCGCGGGACGTACGCGTCGTGGTTCTTTTTGACTCACCCGATCCCGCCGCCGCCCTCAACGACGCCATCGTCGGCCTCTTCTCAGAGGACGGGCGACTGGTCGCCAGCCGTGTGATGCCTGCCGTCGAGCTTGTGGGTTCCTCGGTGACGACGGCGTTGACGGTGCCGCCCGGCACCTATCGCCTTCGGGTGGCCGCCAGTGAGGCGTCCGGCCGGGGAGGCTCGGCGGATTTCATGCTGGACGCCGGCCTGGTCTCGGCCGGGGCCTTGACACTGAGTGATCTTGTGCTCGGACTGTCCCGCGACGGACAATTCCAACCTAGGTTGGAGTTCGGCGCAGAGGCGACGGCGATGGCGCACCTGGAAATTTATGGAGGACGCGAAGGTGGGCGCGTCGGCGTCATGTTCGAGATAGCCAGGACCATGAACGGCCCGGCGATTGTGACCATGCCAGGCGCGTTTGCGGCGACCAACGAGTCCGATCGATTTCTGGTGACAGCGGCCATTCCGATTGGCGCGTTGCCACCCGGCGACTTCGTGGTGCGCGCCACCGTCGCTGCTCAGGACCAGGCGGGCGGACGTGTGGTGCGTCCGTTGCGTAAGGTCGCCCGTTAATCCGCGCAACGTGAAGGCCCCGGTATGAGGATGATGACCCGACGAACCCTGCAGCAGTGTCTTGTTCTGACCACGACCGTCGCCTTGGCGGCCACGGTGTCCCTCTCGGCACAACGTGGTGGCCGCGGCGGTGCGGGCGGCGCCAGTGTGGCCGGCCCGGCCACGGTGGAATTTATCGCCACCACCGCGGACGGCACGATGGTGACCGACCTGACGGCCGCGCACCTGACGTTGAAGGTCGCCAACAAGGACCGCGTGATCACGTCGCTGACACGCGTGGACTTTGCGGCCAAGGCCGCCTCGGCGCTGCCCGTACCGTTTGCGACCAGCGATGCCGCCGACGCCGGTCGCTCGTTCATGTGGATCATCGACGAGGAGTCGCTGAGCCCGGGCCGCGACAGCGCGCTGCGTGACACGTTGCTGGAGTTCGAGAAGACGCTGTCACCGCGCGACCGGGTCGCGTTGTTCACGATTCCGCGTGGCACCATCGCGCTGCCGCCCACCACCGACCGCGAGGCGCTGCGAGGCGCGCTGGCGAAGGTACAGGGTCGCGCCAAAGCTACGATGACCACGGCAGAGCGCCGGTGTCACACACGCGACACCCTCAGTGCCCTGGGCTCCCTGCTCACGCAGAGCGCCTCGGGTGGTGTCACCCCCGTGCTCTTCTTCACTTCGGGTCTGGTCGGCGCGGAGGCCAGCTCCGGCATCGGCAGTTCCAGCGACTGCGTGGTGCAGCCGAACGATTTCCAGCGCCTGGGACCCGCCGCCGACGCGGCCAACGCCCAGATGTACGTGATCCGCCCCGAAGAAAATCGCGAACGGACCGCGCTCGGGGGACTCGAAAATCTGGTGGGCGTCACCGGCGGCCAGATGTTCCACATGACCGGGTCAGACGTGATGACGCGCGTGGCGCGTGAAACGTCGTCGTATTACGTGGCGACGTATATGGCCGAGGGCAACGAGCGCACGGGCGCGAGTGCACGGCTCGATCTTCGGTCGACGCGTGCGGACGTCACGTTGCGGACGCGGTCGACCGTGGCCATCGCCCGTGGATCGGCCGAGGCTCTTACGCCGCAGGCAATGCTCCGCGTACTCACCACGCAGAGCCAGTTTGGTCTGCGCGCGATCGGCATTCCGTCGCGCAACGACGGAGACGAAAAAAACGCGATGAAAGTGTTTGCGTTGGCCGAGACGGTGGATCCGTCGGTGAAGCTGCAGGCCGCCGCAGCGGGACTGTTTGATCCGCTCGGCAAGATGGTCGCGCAGTGGACCGCGCGTCCGGAGGAACTGCAGCGCCCGCTGGTGGCGGCCGCCATTCCGGTGCCGCCCGGCACGTACCGCCTGCGGTTTGCCGCAGTGGACACGACTGGTCGCGCCGCCACGGCCGACTACGAACTGAACGTCACCCAGGCCAGCGCCGGCCCGGCCAGCCTTGGCGGGTTGATGCTTGGCGTTGCCGGCGCGCAGGGATTTGAGCCGGTCCTCAAAATCACGAACCAGACGGAAGTGCTCGCCGTGTTTGAGCTGTACGGACGCCCGGCTGGCCCATTCGGCGCGCTGGTCGAAATCCTGCCGAGCCTGACCGACAAGGCCCTCGTGAGTGCTCCGCCGTCACCCTCGGCCACTCCGATGGCCGACAAGTTCATGTTTGTCGCGAAGCTGCCGGTCGGGGACCTGAAGCCCGGCGACTACGTGCTGCGCGCGCAGTTGGCGTTTGAAAACCAGCCAACCGGCACGCTGACGATGACGATTCGCAAGCAGTAACCCTTCGAATCACGATCGGCTCGGAGGCGATTTTCGGACAATCGCCTCCGAGCTCATTTCGGCAGCGTCCGCAGCCACTCCTCCACCCGCCCTTCCCATTCCCGCTGCCGACCCAGGTCGGTGCCGTGCGCCGTCTCGCGGTCGTACTGGAGCTGCAACGTGTTGGCCTGCTGATGAAAGCCGGTGATGAGCGCGTTCTGTTCATCGTCTGTCAGCGCACACGGATTGGACAGACGACGAAGAGTCTCGCGTGCACGACGCGCGTGCACTTCGCTCAGATCGAAGTGCGCCTGCTCATGCAGCAACGTCTGGGCTGACTGCCGGAGCACGAGATGGCTGGACTTCACCCACGACGAGTGGGGCATGAACCGCGACACGATCTGCCATGTGAAGTCATTGCCGGTGCACGACATCTGGTAATCGACGACGGTGGCCGTCGTGGCCACGGCCTCGCTGCGCAGGTCCGGCGGCCCCTGGAAGTCCGCCCAGGTGAGCCGACGATTGGCGGACCATTCAAATGCGCCGGCGGTGGCGGGCCCGTCGACGACCGGCTTCGGTTCCGGCTCAACGGCTCCCGGCATGCGTGCCGGCGCGCTGGTCGCGCATCCAGCCAGCACGGCCCCCAACCACACGACGATGGCCACCGAACGGGAGTGGGTCATAGGCTGAACAGCATCACGGCCGTCAGCGCCCGGTGGTCATCGGCTCAAGTTTGCCGGCCCACAAGCCGCTGTTGAAGTCGGTGAAGAGCACGTGCCCTTTCCACGGCATCGCGTTCATCACAAACGGCGCGTTCGGAGTGTAGCCCTCGGGATCAAACGGCTTGAACACCGCAATCTCGCGGCCCTGATCGTAGAGGTTGCCAAGCAACTGGCCGGACACATCCACGATGCGGACGCCGCCGTCGTAGTAGGCCTGATACAAAATGTCGTTCTCCACGATGATGTCGTGTGAGCCGTAGTCCTCGATGTGATACCGGCCGACCTTGCGGGGATTTTTCGGATCGGTGAAGTCGACGATGTGGGTGTAGCCGCCTGACGTCTGCGGGATGCCCCCCTTGGGCGGAGGACCACCGCCGGGCGTGGAGAGCTGATAGTTGGTGCCTTCCCACACGCGGCCGCGACGGCTCATCTGTTCATCACCGAGGAACAGATACACCTTGCCGGTGGACGCCTGCACGTACGGATAAATTTCATGGCCACTATTGATGGGGAACGTCGCGATGAGCTTCGGTTCCTTGAGCGAGCCGCCCCACTTGCCGTTGCCCACATCCACGACGACCCCGCCGACACCTCCCTGCGCGGAGTACGCGATCCCGTCACGCACCCACAGGTCGTGCAGACGCGCATTCGGGTGGCGATATTCGCTGACATACGTCGGCTTGCTGAGGTCTTCGGTGTTGATGATCACGTACTTCGATCCACCGGACACGGCGAACAGATGGTCGTTGGTCGCGAACATGTTGTGCACACCGCCCGTGAGCTCCGTGTCGAACGACGACGCCACCTTGGGATGCGCTGGATCGGCGAGGTCGAGCAACACCACTCCGTTCACACGATTGGACGCGCCTTCGCGCGAGAGCACGGCATATCGCGCGTCGGGAGACACGGTGACGTCGTTGATTGTGCGCGCGTCGATCTTGATCGAATCGGTCCGGACAATATTTGCAAGGTCCGTGATGTCGAACACATGCGCGTATCCGTCGCCGCCCCAGGTGCCGACGATGCAGTAGTCGCGACCGTCTTTGCCCGTGTAGGGCCACAGGTCGGAGGTGTGGGTATCGCGAATGATGCCCCGTCCGACGACGGTAAAACGCTGACGCACGTCCCGCGGGGTGACTTCGATCGAGGTGCGCGCACTCGCCGAACCTGCGCTCGCGAGAATCGTGTAGAGCCCGGGGTAGTTCGCCACGAAGTGGCCGTCGTCCACGATGCCTGCGCCGCCTGGCGCCTGCACGGTGTTGCCCTCGGGCGCACGGTACGTGTAGCTCCAGGTGACGGTGGCGTCGGAGACCGGCGTGCCATCGGCGCGGCGCGGTGTGCCGACCAGTTTGATCACGTCACCGGTGCGAATGGTCGTCTCGGCGATCCCAAGCGCGATGGTGGCGACCGGATTGGCCGCCACGGTGTAGGCCTTGGAAGCGGCCGCGCCATCCGCTGTGGCGTGGATCGTCACCGACCCGGCTTTGAGTGCGGTGACGTGGCCGAAACGATCGACCGCCGCGACCGACGGGTCAGACGACCGCCACGTCGGCACAAGGCCGGGCCGCGGCGAGTCGTCGGCGTGTGTGCCAACGGCGGTGTGGGCCAGAGTGACGCCCGTATAGAGGCCACCTGGCTCGGCGGTGATCTCAAGTTTCGCGAGCGGCGGCCACGCGACGGTGACGGGAATCTCGATCGTGATGGGCGCGCCGGCGGCTCCAGTGGCCACCGCCGTGGCGGTGAAGATGCCTGCGACAAAGGCCGTGACCTTGTTGTCGGCGAACGTCCCGGCGTTGCGCGGCAGGTTCACACGGACCAGCGCATCGGGAATCACCTTGCCGGAGGCGTCATACGCGGTAACCTTGAGGGCCACCGACTCGCCCGCGCGGAGCGACACCGACGTGGGTTCGGCAACCAGTGTGGCGACCGGCACCGCCTGGGCCTGCGCCGAGACCAGGTGGCCGATCGACAGCGCGGCCGCCGCGCACATGACGCTGAGGGAGGTCCGTGGTAATTTCATGGTCGCCATGATGCCAGACCCCCTCGACACCCGCAACAAGATAGCGGCCTCACTCAGCACCCTAGGTATTGTGCTGACGGCAGGCGTCCTGCACGCCGATCGCGAGCAACGGGGGGCTCCACCACGGCCGACCAGCACCTACTGGGTCTACGTCGGCGCCGAGTCGGCGGACCTGATTCACCGCATTCGTTTTGGTCCCGACGGCGCGATTGTCGAGCGCACGACCACCATTGGCGAACTGCCGAATGAAATGGAAGGTCCGCACGGCCTGCAGACGTCGGCCGACGGCAAATATCTGTACATGACCACTGGGCATGGGAAACCCGACGGCAAACTCTGGAAATACGAACTCGGAGAAAAGGCGGACACGCTCGTTGGCCAGGGACTCGATCTCGGCTACTTCCCTGCGTCGATCGATCTCACGCCGGATGGACTCTACTCCCTCTCGGTCAACTTCAACCTGCACGGCGACATGGTCCCGTCCACCGTCTCGGTCGTCTACACCCCCACCTTCGAAGAAGTCGCGCGCATCGTCACCTGCACGATGCCACACGGCAGTCGGGTGGATCCGAGCGGGCTGCGTCAGTATTCAACGTGCATGATGGACGACCAACTGGTTGAGGTCGACACGCGCACGTTTGTGTTGGCGCGCCGGTTTTCGCTGGCCAAGGGCAAGGAAGGGCCGCTACCTGCGGATGCCGACCTCCATGCGGCACACGTGATGCCGGGGGCACCGGTCGCCGCACCGAAGCCTGTGGTGGATCCGGCGGAAGTCGGGTACGCCGGCATGAAACACGAGATGGTGCCCGCGAGTTGTTCACCGACGTGGGCGCAGCCGTCGTTTGACGGCAAGAAGATCTTTGTCGCGTGCAACAAGGCTGATGAAATCGTCGAGATCGATCGCGACGCGTGGACGATCTCGCGACGATTGCCAACTGGACGCGGCGTCTACAACCTCGCGGTCACGCCCGATGGGCGCCTGCTCGTCGCGACGCTCAAGCAGGGTCACATGGTGGAGATCTTTGATCTCGCGAGCGGAAAAAGTGTGGCACGAGTCAAGACGTCCAACACGATCGCGCACGGTGTGACGGTCAGCACGGACTCGCGCTACGCCTTTGTCAGCAGCGAGGGCGTCGGCTCCGCCCCGGGCAAAGTCGACGTGATTGACCTGCGCACCAGAGCGATTGCCGCCACCGTCGACGTGGGCCAGCAGGCAGGCGGCATCACGTTCTGGAAGATGGCGAACAAATAGCGAAAATTGTGGTAATCTCGACGGCCCATGGCGGCCAAGACGATGCGGGATTACGAGAAACGGCAGACCCTCCGACGGTTGTGGCTTGAGCGCCCGCCCGACCGACGCACCGAACGTGACCTGATCCTCTTTCACGAGTGGCTCGCGGAAAACCTGCCCACCCTGCTCATGCGTGGCGGCGATTCGTACGAACAACTCCGGCACGATCTTGGCGACCTCTGTGAAGCGCTGTCGATTTAGGTCGTTCACAGGCAGACACGGAGGCGCGGAGGGCTCTGAGCTTTTTCCAACATGGGGACCATGGGGTTCCATGGAGGGCGATGGTCCCCGTGTTGAAAAAGCTCTTGTCCTAGGACGGTGCTTTCAGCAACTCCAGCAACGCCAGTGGATCCACGCGCGCGCCGTTGAGGCGCGCGGTCCAGTGCAGGTGCGGGCCCGTGACACGACCCGTGGCGCCCACACGGCCGACGATGTCGCCGGTGTTCACGACGTCGCCCACCTTGGCTGTGATCGCGGAGAAGTGGGCGAAGAACGAAAACAGTCCCAAGCCGTGGTCGATGACGACCGAGCCGCCCGAGTAGTAAAGATCACGCGCGAGGACAATCGTGCCTGGTGCCGGCGCACGCACCGGCGTGCCGGTGGGACTGAGGAAGTCCGCGCCGCTGTGTGCGCCGCGCGGTTCGCCGTTGAAGATGCTGCGCGAACCAAACGCCGAGTTGGCGCGATGGGGCACCGGCGCCGTGAAGAACAGGTCGGACGTCGACGGCACGGTGGGTGGTGCGCTCCAAATCGCGCCGATCAGTTTTGACTCTGCCGCGATGCGGGCCGCCATCGCAGCCGGCGGGTTCACAAAATTCCGATCGACGGTCAAGCGACGCGTGAGAAAGTCCTTGCCGGTCACGACGAGGTCATGTGTGGCGGTGGCCAAGCCCGTGGCCGAATCAGCCTCGATGGAGACCACGTGCGTGCCGAGTGCCACATCCAGGTCGATGCCAACAAGCAGCCTCCACGCGTCACCCACCCGCACGGGCGGCAACGCGCGATCAAACCCCCTGGCCCTGACGGCCGTGAGCGGTGCATCGGCGGTGATGGTCAGGATGACAACTTCGCCCGGGTGCAGGCCTCGGGCCCGACTGGTGACCGTGAGTGTCGGTGGAGGCGGGGGCGCGGCACACGCCGCCAGGGCCACAAGCGCCATGACACGAAGTGGAAGGAGCATGTTCGTCCGACTGTACAATGCCCACAGGCGCCCGTAGCTCAGTTGGATAGAGCACCGGCCTTCTAAGCCGGTGGCCACAGGTTCGAGTCCTGTCGGGCGCACCAGCCTTCGCCAAACGCGCTGCCGCGCGGCTTCGGCTGGCTGTGCCACAGATTTTGCCAGGCATCACACGAGCCTACGCAGACCACCTGTGCAATCCGGTACAGCGGTTCACGGTGAAACGGGCAGGTACTGTCTGCACCGGCGTCCTCACGCCGGCTTATTGCAGCACCGTGCCTATGAGCGAGCCGCACCCCAACACCAGCCATCCGTCCATCACTGCCACCGAGCCGGGATCGGATGCGACGATCCGCGCATCCGAGACGCAGTACCGACGGCTGTTTGAAGCCGCCAAGGACGGCATCCTGATGCTGGATGCCGAGTCGGGCGAGATTACGGCCGTGAATCCGTTCCTGACGGAGTTGCTTGGGTACGACGCCGCAGAGATCCTGGGCAAGAAGCTGTGGGAGATCGGCCCGTTCGAGCACACCGGCGAGTCAAAGATCCTGTTCAAGGAGCTTCAGAAAAAAGACTACATTCGCTACGACGACATCCTGCTCGAAACCAGAACAGGCCGGCTGATTGACGTCGAGTTCGTCAGCAACATCTACATCTCCGGCGACCAGCGGGTGATCCAGTGCAACATCCGCGATATCACTGAGCGACGGACCGCGGAGCGAGCGCGCCAGGCCAGCGACGAGCGCTACCACACGCTCTTTAATCACGCGCCCGACGGGATCGTCATCGCCGATCGCGCAGGCTGTTACGTGGACGCCAACGCGAGCATCTGCTGCATGCTCGGGTACTCCCACGATGAGCTGGTGGGGCTGAGCGCGGTGGACGTCCTGCTTGCCTCCGAGATCGATCATGTGACGCCGGCGCTGGCGGCGATCAACGCGTCATCGGCCTACCATCGCGAGTGGCAGTTCCGGCGCAAGGATGGCTCAACGTTCAGCGCCGACGTCATGGCCACGGCCATGCCCGACGGCAACGTGCTGGCCATGATCCGGGACCTGACGACCCGGAAAGAAGCCGAACAGGCCGTCATCGTCGCAGAAGAGCGCATGCGGTTTGCCTTGGAGTCCGCGCACATCGGCATCTGGGATCTGGACTACGCCACCGGCGTGCTGCAATGGTCCGCGATGATGGAAGAACAGTATGGTCTTGCTCCTGGAACGTTTGGCGGAACCGTCGAAGCCTTCGTCGAGCGCATCCATCCAGATGACCGGGCGTCGGTTCTGGAAACCATTAGCGACGCCACGGCAACAGGCAAGGACTGCACGGTCCGCTACAGGACGATTCGCCCCGATGGGTCGGTACGATCCCTGTGCGGCGTGGGCCGGATCATCACTGACGAAGCCGGGCAACCGACGCGGGCGCTCGGCATCTCGCAGGATGTCACCGATCACAACATGTTGCAGGCCCAGTTTCACCAGGCGCAGAAGATGGACGCCATCGGACGACTGGCAGGAGGCGTCGCCCACGATTTCAACAACCTGCTGACCGTGATGCTGGGCTTCTGCGAGATGCTCCTGGAAAGCCCGGGGCGCACCGGCCGGGACCGCACCGACATTGAGCAAATCCAGAAGGCCGCCATGCGGGCCGCCGGCCTGACGCGGCAATTGCTGACCTTCAGCCGCAAGGAAATCACGGAACCCAGGATCCTTGATGTGGCGGCCATCTTGACCGACATGCAACCGATGCTGCGGCGATTGATCCGCGAGGACGTGCGCATCGTCTTCGGTCTGCGGCCAGACCTCGCCCCGATCAAGGCCGACCGCGGTCAACTCGAGCAGGTCATCGTCAATCTCGCCGTCAACGCCCAGGATGCCATGACCAACGGCGGCATCCTGACAATCGAGGTGGACAACGTTGACAACGTTGACATCGTTGACATCGATGAACACGATGCCGCGCGGCACTTCAAGCCCACGCCAGGTCCCTACGTGGCCATCACCGTCAGTGATTCCGGCACCGGCATGACCGCCGCTATTCGAGAGCGATTGTTCGAACCATTCTTCACCACGAAACCGCGGGGCCAGGGGACGGGGCTCGGCCTGGCGACGGTCCACGGCATCGTCGCACACAGCGGCGGCAGCGTCAGCGTGTATAGCGAACCGGGTCGCGGCACGTCGTTCAAGGTGTTTTTTCCGCGTGCAGCCGGTGCGACGACCGTGGTCGAGATGCCGGCCTCGCCTGGGACGTCGGTGGGTGGCACCGAAACGGTGCTGGTGGTCGAAGATGCCGAGGCGTTGCGCGAGTTGACCAAGCGACTCCTGGAGAAACTTGGCTACACAGTCGTGGTCGCGGCGAACGCGGCCGAGGCGATCGGGCGGTTCGATGAGAACCCGGGGATCGCTCTGATCCTGACCGACGTGGTGATGCCGGGGCAAAGCGGACCAGTCCTGGCCGGGCGGCTGACTGATCGCCGGCCCGGTCTGAAGGTGATCTACATGTCGGGCTACACCGATGAAGCCATCGCTCAACACGACGTGTTGATGCCGGGCATCGCGTTCCTGAACAGGCCCTTCACCCCACACGGACTTGCCCGGAAACTTCGCGAGGTCCTGGACCAGCCCCTGCCGTCGAATCTGGTGTCGTATCAAATCGATGGCCGCGATCGGATCGAAACGGTCAGTGCCTCCTGGGAGCCGTTCGCGACGTCGAACGGAGGTGCGTCTGCGGCCACCGAGGTCGTCGGTCACTCGCTGTGGGACTTCGTCGTCGACGACACGACGCGGCACGTCTATCGCGACCTGCTCGACCGCGTCCGCAGCGGCCGGACCGTGTCTTTCGAGTACCGCTGCGACTCTCCAGCCTTACGCCGTTTCATGCGGATGACGATGACTCCGGGCAGCGACGGGGCCGTGACGTTCGACAGTCTGACCGTCAGGACCGAGCCGCGGCCCGAGGTCCCGTTGTTGACCCGCTCCGACACGGCGCCCGGCGACCTGCTGCGTGTGTGCGGCTGGTGCAAACGGGTCGCGGTCGGCGATGCGTGGCTCGAGGTTGAACAGGCCGTCAACGAACTGGGGCTCCTGGCCGGGCCACCTCCCGCTGGTATCACCCATGGGATGTGCCCGGCGTGTTTCTCCCGCGTCATGGCGGAAGCCGACGCGGCATGAGGGAACGGGTGCGCATCACACGATTTCTGATCTTCGCGATCCTCGCGACGTGACGCGGACGCCGACCTGTGCTTGCTGCCATCGTGGACATCGTATCTGCCTTTCATAAGGTGTCCACGCGCTCGGATCAATCTCATGCATCAGCCGCATGGTGTGCGCTCTGCACGTTATTGACATCAATTCATGTTCACAGCATCATTTATGAATGCGGACAACATTGACCCTAGACGATGACGTAGCGGAACTTGCGGGGCGTCTGGCGAAGGCGCGCGGCGTGTCGTTGGGCAGGGCGGTGACGGACCTCGTCCGTCGGGGGCTGACTGCGCCGACGCCGTCCATCGACAAAGACGGGCTTGTGATCTTTCGGTTGCCCTCTGATTCTCCGCAGGTGACGACCGACGACGTGCGACGGATTGAAGAAGAGGGGGCATGAAGGGGTACCTGCTCGACACCAATGTGTTGATTGCGCTGCTCTGGCCGAGCCACACGGCCCATGCCTCTGCGGTGCGATGGTTTGTTCGCCATCGTGCCAAGCGATGGGCTACCTGCCCGCTCACCGAGGCCGGTTTTGTGCGCATCGTGTCGAACCCGGCATTTTCACGCGATGCCGTCACCCCGCGCGAGGCCGCCAGCCTTCTGGCCGCGAATACCGCCGCCAACGATCACGAGTTCTGGCCTGGCGCCCTCTCGTTTGCCGACGCGGCGGTGTTCGCGGGGCCGCGGCTGGTCGGGCATCAGCAGGTGACCGATGCGTATTTGCTGGGGCTCGCGCTGAAGCGGGGTGGCATGTTGGCCACGTTCGACGAACGCATCGTCGCGCTCACCCTTGCAAAATCGGCAGAACGCCGGGCGTTGGAACTGCTCGCGTAGCGACAAGAAGCGCGCGGCGCCGTGGGCGGCCGGTGTGCACTACAGAACATTGCCGACGGCGATCGTCCGGGCTGAGACCAATCTGGCTACTTGACGAACGCGGCCTTGAGCCGACCACCGGCAACGGCCACAGCCTGCTTCGCCTTGTCCACCACCGCGCCCATGCCAAAAAATTCGTGCGTCACGCCGTCATAGTTCTGGTGGTGCACGTCGACACCCGCCGCCCTCAGTGCCACGGCGAAGGCCTCGCCTTCTGATCGCAGCGGATCGATCTGCGCCGTGATGACGGTGGCAGGCGGCAACCCCTTCAGGTTGGTGGCGCGCAAAATGGACAGGCGCGGATCGGCGCCCTCCGACGGGCTCTTCAGATAGTGTCCGAAGAACCACTGCATGCCGGCTTTGCCCAACGGCGTGGCGTTCGCGTTCTCCCGGTAGGAGGGCGTATCCAGGTTGTCGTTGGTCACGGGATAAACGAGCAGTTGATGCACGGGCGCCTGCACCTTCCGATCGCGTGCCATCATCGCAATGGCGGCGGCCATGTTGCCGCCGGCGCTTTCACCCGCGATGGCCACCTTCAGCGGGTTGCCGTTGAAGGACGCGGCGTTCTTGAGTACCCACTCGTACGCAGCCCAGGTGTCATCGTGCGCCGCGGGGAACGTGTGCTCGGGTGCCTGACGATAGTGCGTCGATACCAGCACCGCCTGCGCCGCGTTGGTCAGGGCGCGTGCGGAGCCGTCATAGGTGTCGAGGTTCGCGATGACCCACCCCCCACCATGGATGTACAGGATCACCGGGAACGGGCCGGTCCCCTTCGGCGTGTAAATGCGAATCGGGACGGGCCCCGCCGGGCCTGGGAATGTCCTGTTCTCGACGTTGCCGACCGCCTCGGGTGCCGTGCTCTTGCCCTGACTCTTGAGCACGGCCATGACGGCGTCGGCCGGAGTCGGCTGCGTTCGCGCCTCCGCAGGCGTGATCGACTGGAGCGGCTTTGGCCCGAGCGTGGCAAACTGATCGAGCACGGCCTGCATCTGCGCCTCGGCCGGTGGTGGCGCCTGCGCTGCGCCGATTCCTGCAGCGACGACGACCGCGGCGGCAGATGCGGAGAGGGTGCGGGGAAGTTTCATCTCCGCACTGTATGGGCCGAATCGGCCCGTGGCTGTACTCGGAGGCACACGGCCACCGGCGCTCCGGCTGCTTCCTGGCCAAGCCAGCTACAATGGCGGCGCATGCGGTTCGCCGGCCCACTCGTCCTCCCGCTCCTGACGCTGGCGCTCATCTTTTCGACCGTCCCGGACGTTCCTCTGGTCGCCGCACAGGCATCTGCGGTCACGACGATCGACGTGGTGGTGACAACCAAGAATGGGCGCGCTGTATCGGACGTGCGTCCCGACGAACTGGTCGTCCGCCTGAATGGGCGTCCCCAACGCGTCACAGGCGTACGGGTCGTGCGGTCGGCCACATCCGCCGTGCGCGTGGGACTGCCGTTGCCGTATGGCACAAACGACGGCGTGGCGGGACGCACCACGGCCGTCCTGGTCGATGTGGCGCGCCTGTCGTCGGAACGCGCCGAGGGCGTACGCACAGGGCTCGGTGACCTCACCCGCGCGCTGGCACCCACCGATCGACTGGCGCTGATTCCACTGGCCGGTGACACCCGTCCCGTGGACTTCACCACGACTCATACTCGCGTGGTCGAGGCGGCCGCCGCGTTGACCCTGCGAACCAGTTCCGTCTGGTCCGCCAAACAGGATGCCGACGCGGTGGAGTCCACGCTCGGCGCACTCGGCCGCGCGGCCGTGATGCTGGGTGCCGAACCGGGCGTCAAGACACTGGTGCTCGTGACCGAGCCGTTTGCCGTCTCAGGCCAACTGCGCCAATCCATTCAGGCGCTGGGAGCACTGGTCGCGCGCAATCGCATCGCGCTCTACATCGTGGTGCCACACGCCACTGCGGTCCCCCCAGGCAACGGCATCAACGTCCTTGCGGCCGGCACCGGAGGCGTGGTCCTTCCACTCGGGTCATGGTCCACGGTCGTTGCGCAGGAACTCGCGCGGATTGAGCTCGCCGTCAGCGAAGACGAAGATCTGGACGCCGGCACGATGGCCCGCGCGCTTGTGACCACGGCCCGTCCGGGTCTCGTGGTGCGGTCGGCGCCGTTTGCGTACGTGTCGGCCCAGGTGACTGACGGTCTCACGTCGCTCACCGACATGTTGCGGCAGTCGCGCCACTTCACCGATCTCCCGCTCCGCATCGCCGCCTATCCCGTGTTGCACAGTGATCGCTCCAGCATCCGCCTCCTCATTGTCGGCGACACCATCGAGGACGGCCGATCGCTCGCGTGGTCCGAGTTCGGACTCATCACGCCCGACGGCCGGATGACGGCGCAGTGGACCGAAACTCGTGAGGCGTTGGCAGCGCGCCCATTCATCAGCGGCGTCATCGCTCCAGAGGGTTCGTATCGTCTGCGATGGGCCGCGTCGGAATTATCAGGACGCCGGGGCGCGGTGGACGTGGATGTGGACGCGCGATTCACGCAGGCAGGCCCCTTCCGCGTAAGCGCGTTGATGCTCGGACGTCTGGCTACCGACATGTTTGTGCCGGTGCTGCAGCCGTCGCCGGATGCCACCGATGTCGAGTGGTATGCCGAAGTCTACGGCGACCTCGCCGCTGATCAGACGCTCACGACGCGCATCGAAGTGGCCACGGGACTGACAGATCCCGCACGCTCCATCACGCCAGGACGTGTGCTGACCTCACCCGATCCGTCGCGGCGTGCCATCACCGGCAGCGTCGATGTGCGCACACTCGAGGCGGGCGACTACCTCCTGCGCGCCACACTCGTGGTGAACGGCACCGACGCGGGCACCGTCATCCGCACCTTCCGCAAGGCGCGTTAGTGTCGGCACCGGCAGGTTCGACGCGCGCACTCGTCCTCTTCCTGCTCCTGACGATGGCTCACACGTGGCCACTGGCGTCAGCGCCACACCGGCTCTCGCTTAATCACAATTCAGACGCGCAGCTCAACGCGTTGCTGCGCGACGAACCCGGCGACGTGCTTCTGGCGGAGATGCCGTTTTACCCACCCGATGCGGTCGTTGAAAACGGCGAATACGTACTGAACGCCACGGGGCACTGGCGACCCGTGATGAACGGTTACAGTGGTGTGACGCCAATGTCGTATCGTCGGCACGCCGAGACACTCTGGTATTTCCCGCAGGCGCGGGCCTTCCCGACGCTTCAGGCGGCCGGGGCCACCCACGTCATGGTCCACCTCGAAAAGTTCGGGGCTGAGGCCGCCGACGTGGTGCGATCCCTTGATGGACGCCCGGATCTGCGTCTGATTGCCGCAGATCGAGATGGGCACCGCCTGTATCGGCTGGTTCGGGAATAACGGGCACGGTCCGCAGGTCTCATATGTCGGATGCCGATCTTGACCTTGTCGCCAGAGCCCGATCGGGCGACCTTGACGCGTTTGGCGATCTGGTGGGGCGGCACCAAGGAGCGCTTGTGCGGTATCTGACGCACATGGTCTCGAACGTCTCCGACGCCGAGGATGTGGCGCAGGAGGCCCTCTTGCGGGCGCACCGGGCGCTCAAGGACTTTCGCGGGCAGAGTTCGTTCAAGACGTGGCTCTACCAGATCGCGACCAACGCGGCGCGCACACATCTGGACAAACGACGCACTCGTCGCGAGGATCAGCAGGGCGAGATCGACGGGATGGATATCGCCAGCGGCGAACAGGTGGAGCGCCGCATCGTGGCGCACGATCAACTCCGGCGCGCGTTGGCGGCGTTGCCCGACGACTGGCGCGAGGCGGTGATTTTGCGCGACATCGAAGGGCTGGACTATCGCGAGATTGCCGCCGCGCTCGACATTCCGATCGGAACGGTGGAGTCGCGCATCTTTCGTGGGCGCCAACGCCTCAAGCAGATTGTGACGAGCAAGGAGAGCACGAGATGACCCATCACTGTGACGACCTGATTCCCTCGCTTGTGCGTGCCGCAGACGGATCGCTCGGGGAGTTGTCTGCACAGGAGCAGGCGGCTCTGATGGCGCATCTGGCCACCTGTGCCGCGTGTGCGGAGGCGCTCGCGGACCAGCAGGCGATGCGTCAGGCGCTGGTGGCACTGGCCGACGCCCCGCAGTCGACCTACGTCGGCACCCGTGTGATGGCCCACCTGCGCGCGGAGCGACCCGCCACCACATGGCTGGACTCGCTCGATTGGCAGCGCTGGACCTGGCGGCTGGTCCCGGTCGCGACCGCTCTGGCCATCGTTGTGGGCAGCGTGGCGCAGACGACGGCGACCGAAGCCGTTGTGGCAGTAGAGGCGACTACCGGCCTGCCGGCATCGTCAGCCCTGGTGACCGGTGAGGTCGGGGGAACGGACTTGTTGTCGCTGCTGCTCAACGCCTCGGCCGACTCGACACTCTCGACCACGGGCGGAGGTCAGCAGTGAACGCGCCCTCGCCACGTGTGTGGCTCGCGACGTTTGTGACGCTGGTGTTCACGATCGGTCTGCTGGCCGGCATTGTGCTTGAGCGCACGGTCCTGCATCCTCAGGATGCCAGGGGTC
>Ga0163152_10001748_pt1 | contig 33411 bp, 31 predicted proteins | sample OliLakLV19MP8IB2_FD_148635 | JGI IMG/M metagenome (GOLD analysis project Ga0163152, IMG submission 148635) | Freshwater microbial mat bacterial communities from Lake Vanda, McMurdo Dry Valleys, Antarctica - Oligotrophic Lake LV.19.MP8.IB-2 | ecosystem: Environmental > Aquatic > Freshwater >...
CGTCGACGGGCAGTAGACTCAGCGGGTGCTGCGCACGCGATACGTCGCTTCGATCTGGCTGCTTCTCGCGGCGGGGTGTGGGCCGGGGCCGGGCACGCACGCGACCGTCGACTTCGACAACGGGACGGCGGAAGGCGCGGGCCCGTCGCTCTTCGAAATGACGCTCGTGAAGATCGCGCTTCTCGGTAGTGACGGGCAAACCGTCATCTATCGCAATCCCGAGTGCGATCCGCTCGCGGGATGCGAGGCGCCCGAGCACTACGACTTCGCAGAGCGAGACCCCGATATCGACGCGCGAGAGCGGAACATCGACACCGGCCGCTACCACCGCGTCGAGGTGTCGCTCTGCTCGACCGCCGGCGTGCCGACGGTGCGCTGGCAGGGGGGCGCCATGACCGCGCCTCGCGAGTACGTGCGCGACTGCGTCGTGTCGATGCCTCTCGCCGGCTCCGTGCTCGTCGAGGCCGGCAACCAGCTCGACGTCACGCTCGCCTATGACGCGGCGCCCACCCTCATGACCGGCCTCGGCGCTACCGGCGAGGACTGCGACGAGTCCGCCGTTCCGCGCGTGTGCTTTTCCGTTCCCGTTCTCCAACCGAGCATCGACGTTACGATCGTCGTGGAGTGACCGTGCGTGCGTTCCTTCTTCTCGCGATGCTGTTCTTCGCCGCTCACGCGAGCGCAGCGGAGCGACAGCCGCACGCGATCGCGTTCGTGGTCGGCGTGCCCGGAGGTTTCGGCGCCGATCTCGAGTGGTCGCTGAGCGAGCGCACCGCCGTCGCCGTCCAGGCGTCGACGTGGCTCGCCGTGTCCGACATTGGATTTCATGGTCGTTATCGCTTCCTCACGAATCCGCATTCCGATCTGTACGTGCAGGCTGGCGCGCACGCTCTCGCGTCGCCGCTCCTCTTCCGCATCGGCGCGCCGGGGATGAGCGCGGGTATCGGCGCGGAGCGTTGGCGGCGCGGCTTCGTCATGGCGGGCGAGCTCGGCGCCTACGTCATCTGGGTTCCGCCAGGCAGCGAAGGCGGCGGCAACGAGATCGGCGCCATCCCGCTCATCCAGTTCCGCATCGGACACGCCTGGTGACTCGCGGCGGTACAATCGCGGCATGAGTCCCAAAGCCAAGCCTGACGCCGTCACCGAGGACGAAGGTGACGACGACGCGCCCTCGCCGATGACGAGGTTGTTGTCGGTCACGCCAGGAAGGTTCACGCCGACGCCGGAGCTCGCAGCGGTCGTGGGCCCGGCGCCTCTCACGCGCATCGAGGTCGTGAAGCGCCTCTGGGAGTACATCAAGACGCACGCGCTCCAGGATCCGAAGAACCCGCGCATGATCCGGGCCGATGCCGCGCTGCGGCCGGTGTTTGGCGCGGACAGCGTGTCGATGTTCGAGATGACGCAGAAGGTGAACAAGCACCTGAAGAACTAGGCGTCGGTCTTCTTCGCGTGCGAGAGCGCGCCTGGCGTCGATGCGAGACTCACCGCGCCGCCCTCGTCGCTCGCGATGCTCAGCTGACCAGGCGCCGCGCCCTCGAGGCGCCCCTGGATCTGCGACGCCGCCTCCGACGCCGCGCGACCGACGGCGCTCAGCAGACCCGAGAGCGCGTGCAGCCGCTCCACCGAGCGCGTCGTCCCGACGCGCCCGAGCGCTTCCACGACGGCGAGCTGGACCTCGGCCTCCGCGTCGCGAGACACCTCGAGCAGCAGCGCCTCCGCCTCGCCGGTCTCGAGCACCGCCACGAGGTGGCCGAGCGCGCGAACTCGGGCCGACGGCGGCGGGGATCCCTCCAGCGCGATCGCGCGCACGATCTCGTCCTCGCCCCTTCCGATCGCACCAAGCACACGGATCCGCGAATCCGCGTGCGCGATCGCGGCGTCGAGCGCGGCCAGCGCGAACTCGTTCCCCTCGATTTCCTGCCCGACCAACACCTCGAGATTGCGGAGACGCACCGCGGGATCCGGATCGGTCATCGCGTTCTCCGCGAGACAGCGCACGCGTCCCTTCCGCTGGTATCGCGTGCCGAGCGTCTCGGCCATCTCGCGCACCGCGTGAACGTCCGTGACGATGCGGAGTGGTCTCGTCGGCAAATCGAGGTACTCGAGGGTGACCACCCCCTTCTCGACCCGGAGAGTCCCGGCGTAGCTCTGGACGTGTTTTGCGACGACTTCGCGCGCGTGGGCGTCCATGACGGCGAGCACCACCGCTTCGTCACCGTCGACCCGGATCACCCGATCGAAGGCGGTGTCGCCGGTCTTCACGTCGTCGCGGCTTGCCGAGAACCCCTCGCCGCCCAGAGAGATCGGCGGAAGGCCGCTCGTGCGGAAGCGATAGCCGTCTTTTCCGCCCGAGCCCGGCGCCCCGGTTCCGGCGATCTCGATGTCGTTGACCGTGCCGCTCATCGTGCCCGGCTTGCCGGGAGTAAACGCCATGCCGAGCTCGTGCGCTGCCGCAGTGAACGCCTTCACCGCGCGCTTGCCGGCGACGTGGCGCCACCACTGCACGCCCGCGAAGATCACGCCGGCAGAGCCGAAGACGGCAACGGTCGTCCAGTCCCAGCTCGCCACGTCGTCGATTCTACGCGGCCGGCGACTCCACCTGCGGAAGCGCCGCACGCTTCTTCTTCGGCATCACGAGCATCGAGCGTTCCTCCTCGTCCTGGGGCTTGCCCCAGAACGACTGCAGCGTCGGCCCCTTCGCGAGGCGCGTGTCGCGCAGGAAGAAGTTCTTCAGCTCGTACGGCCAGACGCGGCGCCCCATCTGCGTGTACCAGCGCATCGCGTGACGCAGCCGCGCGTCGCGCTGGAAAAGCACGCGCCAGATCGCTTTCGGCCGCAGCTGCACCATCGCTTCGATGAGCTTCACCCACAGCAGCACCCGCCACGGCGGGAGGTGCCGCGTCGAAAGCACCTGGTGTTTGTAGTCCCAGCGGCGCTGATCGGTCTGGATCACTTCGCGCTCGGCCGCGATCCGGAAATACGGCGTCCAGCGATGCGGCGTCACGTAGAGCGTCTGGATCTGGTCCGGGTCGTAGGTGAGGAGCTGTTTGAGACCACGCCAAAAATCGCGATCGGTGTCCTCTTCGAAGCCGGCGACCCACGTCGCCATCGAGAGGATCCCGTTCTTGCGGAGCAGCCTCACCGCCTCGCGATCCGTCGTCGTGCTGCCGCCCTTCTTGATCATCTTCAGCGTCTCTTCGTCGGTGTTCTCCATGCCGAGGAGAAACCGCACCCAGCCCGCCTTGCGATAGAGCGGGAGCATCTCTTCGTCGCGCACGATGTCGTCCGCGCGCGTGGAACCGACGAGCGTCAGCGGCACGTCTTCCAGGATCAGCGCCTCGAGGAACTCGCGCCACGCCACCGGATCGACGGTCGGGTTTTCGTCCGCGAAGTTGATGAGCGTGACGCCGTGCTCGCGGTAGAGCCACGCGAGCTCCGCTGCGAACTTTTTCGGATCGCGGTGCCGCCACTTCGCCCAGAAGCCGCGCTGACCACAGTAGTTACAGAGGTGCGGACAGCCCCGCGAGAGCTGGACGACGACCGCGCGCATGCCGCCCCAGTAGCTGTATCGCGAGTGATCGATCAGCTCCCACCCGACGCGATACGCGTCGAGGTCGCGGATCACTTCGGCGTCCTCCGTCGACGCGACGACGCCGTCCGCGTCGCGAAACGAAAGCCCGGGAACGCCGACGAGAGCGGCGCCGTTCGCCAGCGCGTGCACCAGCGCGACGCACGTGGCTTCGCCCTCCCCTCGCACGATCACGTCGATGTGCGGCTCCTCCGCCAGGATCTCGCGCCAGTGATACGTCGGGAAGACGCCGCCGTAGATCATCCACGCTTCGGGCAGCGCGGCGGCGACGACGCGGCTGATCTCCACGACGATCGGATGCCCCGCGGTGGAGCCCGAGTGCCCGAAGAGCACGGCTTCCGCACCGAAAGAGCGCGCAGCCTGCACGATGTCGGTGGTCGACGTGCAGCCGTACTGCCCCCGCTCCCACGTGCCGATGAGCGGCTCGCGTCCCGCTTCGAGGTCCGCGTCGAAGAGCTTCACCGTGTGCCCCGCGTCGATCAGCGGGCCGCCGATCGCGAGCAGCCCGAGCGGCGGGAGGTGATCGTCAGGAATGCGGCTGCCGATCGAGGGATGCGGAATGTTCACGAGGAGGATGCGCATTGCCCTCCGGAGAGAGCACCGCGCGTGCCACAGGCGGAGCGCACGATATCGCGGACTTGAGCGGAGGCTGCCGGGTTCCCGGCGACACGTTGTCGGAAGTCTTTTCGCGCGCCCGACAGTTTGTCGCGGGACTGCCACATCGTGGAATTACTTCTGCCGCACCGACTCCTTGAAGCGCTCCCAGGGCGTCTGCTTCTTCTTCTCCGGCCACGCCCACACGACGATCGTCACGATCACGATCGCCATGAAGAAGAGCGCGCCGAGCCCGGTCACCCAGCGAAACGTCCGCGAGCGGACCACCGGCATCGCCCTGTCCACGACTTCCTGCACGCGATACGCGCCGCTCATCCGCTCGCGCACTCTCCCGAGCGCCACGCCGCCGAACGGAAGTGCGGGCGGAGCGAGTGGACTCACAGCGCCGCCTTCGACGGCGGCGCCCGAGCCCTTCAACTCGTAGCCGCCGATCTGCGCAACGCGCGGCACGCGGTAGAGCCGCACGGGATCCTTGATGCCCTTGAGCTCGCGAAGCCCGACCTCTTCCGTCGGCACCTCGCTGCGCGTCATCACCAGGTAGACCGCTTCGGAGAAGTAGATCTCACCGGCGCCCGCTTCGCCTTCGATGCGGCTCGCGATGTTCACCGCTTCACCGAAAACGTCGTTACCCTCGACGCGCACTTCGCCGACGTTCACGGCCACGCGGATGTCGATCCGGTCTTCCGCGGCGATCGTCGCATTCGTTTCGGCGAGACGGTCGTGGACCGCCATTCCCCAGAGCAACGCGTCGGTCGGCGAGCGAAACGTCACGAGGAACGCGTCGCCGATCGTCTTCACGATCTTGCCGCCGAACGCGCCGACGACCGGCCGCACGACGCCGTCGAAGCGCTTGAGCATCTGCTCGTTCTCGACCCGTGACTGCGCGGACGTCTTGGGCGTGAACCCGACGATGTCCACGAACGCGACGGCGAGGTTCTCGGTCTTCATCAGGCGACGCCCACGATCTCATATTCGAGCGCTTCACCGCGGACCGTTCGCTCGAACGTGTCGCCGGTCTTCTTGCCCATGATCGACTGCGCGAGCGGCGCCTCGGGCGTGAGCACGGAGATCTCCACACCGTCGTGCTCGATCTTCGTGCCGCCGCCGGCCTCGGCCATGAAGTAGCGCGACGACTTTCCGTCGATCTCGATGTCGATGAGCGCGCCGGGCGCGATCGCATCCCCGGCCTTGAACTCCCGCAGCTCCTGGAACTGGAGCCGCTTGTCCGCCGCCTCGAGCACCCGCAATCGTGCTGCCTGCGCGCCCGCGAGGTAGCTCGCCTCGATCGCGCGCGTATCCTTGTCGCCTTCGGGCTTTGCCTGCTCGTGCGTCGCGCCCTCGCGCGCGCTCGCCGCCGACGCGCGAAGCACGTCGATCTCCTTCGCGAGCACGGCGCGGATCTTGGTGATCACCGCGCGCTTGTCGATGGGGCCTCTCGCCACGCCCCCATCCTATGCTGTCCAAAGCCGTTGCGTCCGCGCTACAAGTTCACGCGTGAGCAGCGCGGCCCCCGAGCAGCCCCTCGCCGACGAACCGACCCTTCGTCGCGTGATCTTCGCGTCGAGCCTCGGCACGCTCTTCGAGTGGTACGACTTCTACCTTTACGGCTCCCTCGCCGTGTTTTTCGGCGGCCTCTTCTTCCCTGCCGGAAACGATCGCGCCGCGCTCCTCGCGAGCCTCGCGACCTTCGGCGCGGGCTTCGGCGTCCGCCCGCTCGGCGCCCTCGTGTTCGGCCGCATCGGCGATCTCGTCGGCCGCAAATACACCTTCCTCATCACCATCTTCACGATGGGACTCTCGACCGCGCTCATCGGCTTGCTGCCGACCTATGCGTCCGTCGGCATCGTCGCGCCGATCCTTCTCGTGACGTTGCGCCTTGCGCAGGGCCTCGCGCTCGGCGGCGAATACGGTGGCGCGGCGACCTACGTCGCCGAACACGTACCCGACGCGCGCCGCGGCTGGTACACGAGCTTCATCCAGACGACCGCGACGCTCGGCTTCTTCCTTTCGCTTGCCGTCATCGGCGGCTGCCGCCTCGCGTTCGGCGCCGAAGCCTTCAAGGAGTGGGGATGGCGCGTCCCGTTCCTCGCGTCGACCGTGCTCCTCGGCGTTTCCGTGTGGATCCGCCTCAAGATGAGCGAGTCGCCGCTCTTCACGAAGCTGAAGAGCGAGGGGCGCGTCTCGAAGAACCCGCTGCGCGAGAGCTTCGCAAACCCGACGAACCTGCGCTACGTGCTGCTCGCGCTCTTCGGCGCGACCGCCGGCCAGGGTGTCGTCTGGTACACCGGCCAGTTCTACGCACTCACGTTCCTGCAGAAGCCGCTGAACCTCGACTGGCGCTGGGCCTACTCGCTCGTCGCGATTGCGCTCGCGCTCGGCACGCCGCTCTTTCTCGTGTTCGGCTCGCTCTCTGATCGCATCGGGCGCAAGCGCATCATGATGGCGGGCTGCCTGCTCGCCGCGATCAGCTACGTCCCGATCTACATGGGGATGACGGCGCTCGTGAACCCCGACGGCGCCGCCGCGGTCGCGACGCTGCCCATGGCGAACGCCGCCGGCGTCGTCGCGCTGCTGTTCGTGCAGATGATCTGGGTCTGCATGGTGTACGGGCCGATCGCCGCGTTCCTCGTGGAGCTCTTCCCCACGTCGATCCGCTACACGTCGATGTCGCTGCCGTACCACCTCGGCAACGGCTGGTTCGGCGGCTTCCTGCCGCTGATTGCGACCGCGACGACGACGTCCGCGTGGGCGGCGACGACGTTCGGCGCGAACGCGAAGTACACCGGCCTCGCGTATCCGATCGCGATCTGCCTGATGACCTTCGTCATCGGCTCGCTGTTCATTCGCGAGACGAAGGACCACCGCATCGATACGCCGATCCGCTGACGGCCGACTACAGCCGGAACTGATTCACGCCCTGCAGCACGAGCCAGCGAAGGCGCGAATTCGGCAGCTCCGTCGGCAGCCCCAGCTCGAAGCAGAGGGCCTCGACGACTTCGCGATCCGGCTCGGGACCGGTGAGGATTTGCAGCAGCTTCTCGTAGAGAAGACCGAGCAGCGCGACGAGCTTCGCGATGCGCGCTTGCCCGTCCGCCGACATCACACTGAAGCGCAGTCCCGTCCCGCCCTTGCGGCCGTCACTCGGCGGCAAGTTGTAGATGACCTCCGCGCGGCAGACGACGGGCTCGAACGTCTTCGGCAGGATCAAGTGGACGCGGTATTCCTGCCCGACGGGAAGCTTGGGAATGCCCGCGATGAAAACCCCGCCCTCGGAGAGCGTGGAGACTTCGCCGCTGCAGCGGAACGTGCCCTGCGTGAGCTGGGCCGTTCCGTTGAGCGACGCGCGTGGGAATCGCCGTTTCTGGTTCGTCGACACCGGACTCCCCTCTGTGCAGCAAACCCGGTACCGGAAACGATCACCACACGCTGGGAAACCGGACGCTGCCGTCCTGGTGTTCCGTGAGACCGAGCCGGCGCCATCCTTCCGAGCCGCCCGCAAGCGTATCGACGGACGGATAGCCTTGCTGCCGCAGCATGTTGGCGAGGAGGTTCGCGGGCGCATCATCGGCCGCGTTGCTCGCGTAGGCGATGAACCGCGTTTCCTTCGGCAGACCCTGCTGCAGACCCGCGACCTCTTCGGGCCGGAGGCGGCGCACCCCACCGGTGCCCTTTCCCGTCACCTGATACACGTCGGGACGGGCGGCATCGAGGAACACCACGGGCTCGCCGCGCGAGATCCAGTTGTTGACGTCTTCGGCCGTCACCTTCATGGCGCGGAGCATATACGATGGCCGCACGTGCGTGTCTCCCTCGCCGCGATGGTCCTCCTCCTGAGCGCCTCCGCGCACGCGCAGGAGGGCCCGGAAGAACCCGAACCCGAGCCCGAAGACGCCCCCGACACGTCGATCGTGATCTTCGACAGCGCGCCCGACACGCCTCGCAACTTCGGGAACTTCCGCGCGGGCGCGGGCTCGAGCTCCGAGAGCGGCCATCCGTATCTCTGCCTCGAAATGTCGCCGCTCTCCTTCCTCGGGATCGAGATGTGCGGCACCGGCAGCGGCTTTCTTCATGACGACGAAGCGCCGGAGACCGCACACTTCAGAAGCAAGCTCCGAATTGGTTCGTACAAGTGGCGCGATGGATTCCTGCAGCCGCACTTCGCGCTCGGTTTCGCCGAGCTGCAGATCGCGGAGGACACGTCGGGCTTCGACTTCGCGGGCACCGGTCCCGACGGCGTCGAAACCGCCGGACCCGAAGCGGGACTCGGCGTGCGCATGCTCTTTCCGCTGAGCAAGGCCGTGGAGATCGTCGGCGACGCCGGCGTTTCCTACGCGTGGATGCCGCACGCACCCGATCTCATCGAACCCCAATCCGAGCACCAGATCACCGCGTCGTTCACGCTGGGCGTCGGCTTCTAATCCAAACCGCCCGGCGCTTCCTGGATTTGCAGCAGCGGGTACGCGATGTGATGCCGCTCCAACGCGAGCCCGACGATGCGATCGATCAGCTCGGGGTACTCGATGCCGGCGGCCTTCGCGCCTGTCGCCAGCGCGCCGTGCTGCGCTAGGCAGCAGTTCGCGTTCACGGCGAGCACGAAGATTTCGTCGCTGCCATTCACGCGCAAAACCACGCGCGCGTAGTCGCGCACCTTCAGCGCGCGGCACGACGCGATCGACACCTGCTGCAGCCTTGCCTTCAACGCGCCAGAAACGTCGACCCTCTTCGCCCTCGGACCGAGCGGCGCCAGCGCGAACGCGTTCGCATTGCCGATGACGCCAACGAAGAGATCGCGCCCCTCGATGTCCGCCGCGTCGCTCGCGTACCGCAACCCTTCGAATGCGAGAAGCTGCCTGGCGAGCGCGTCGTCCTGCGCGAGGAACAACTCCCCGGGACCGCCGCCGGTATAAGGAGTCCCGAGCCGCTGGAGGACGCCCGCGACGGCGACGTTGCTGACCACCTCGTCCCCGAACAAATTGAAGACGAGATCGGGCCGCGGCTCCGCGCGCAGCCGCATGAGCGCCTCGACGTCGTCGTACACCGCGACGATCGAAACGTCGTGACGGGCCGCGCGCAACGTGCGCGTCACCTGCTCGACGACCGGGTCGCACTTGGCGTCCACGTCTTCGACCCACGTCAAAACCGCAATGCGCACGCTCCCACGATGGTACGGAGCGAGCGCGCGGCAAGCGGGCTCGTGCGATCACCCCGCGATTCGCATTCCTCACTCTGAGCGAGCGAAGCGAGTCGAGGTCAGACGTCCTTGTAACCGACGAGCTTCAGCAGCGTCTCGGTGTCGGTGGGCCACGCGCCGCCTTCGAGGCTGCCCTGGATCTCGAGGAGCTGCTCTTCGAGCTCGGTGAGCGTCTCGCCGACGCGCGAGTAGATCGACGTGAACATGTCGTCCGCCTCGCGCACACGGCGCGAGAGATCGACCGCGATGCGCTCCACGAACCGGAACGCGAACGGGCTCGACGCGCGGAAGAGCTGCTCGAACTCCGCGCGGCCGCACTGCAGCAGCACCGACTCACCCATCGCGAACACGGTCGCCGAGCGCTTCTTGCCGTCGATGAGCGAGACCTCGCCAAACACCGCGCCGATCGCGGCCGTCGCCAGCGTCTTGCGAAAGCCCGTCTTCAGGTCCTTCACCACGTGCACGCCGCCGGCCGACACGATGTCGAACGCGTCGCCGGGATCACCTTCCGTGCAGACGACGGCGCCGTCCGCGAACACGCGCGGCTTCACGATCTGCGCGAGCACATCGATGTCCTTCGGCGGCAGCCCGCGCAGCATCGGGACGTCCGCGAGGAACACGCGGAGCCGCTGGACATCGCCGCCCGGGAGGAAGCTCGTCGAGACCGGCTTCGCGGCCGCACGAGCCGGGAGGGCGGAGCGCGACACGGACGCGCCGGGAGGCGGCCTCGTCGCCGACATCATGCGGGCCTTCACTTCGGCGGCGACCTTCGCCTGCCGCTCCTTCATCTGCGCGAGCGACTTCTCGGGATCCGCCCAGAAGACCTCGATGGATCCGTTGATCTCGCGCAACCGCCCACAAAGCGTCCGCGCGAGCGTGCGGATGACCTTGAACGCGGCCGGCCGCAGGTTCACGCGCAGCGTGTTGAACGCGGCTCGATCGATGCGATACACGGTGCACGCGTCGACGGCCGTCACCGTTGCCGAGCGCGGCTGCCCGTCGAGCAGCGCCATCTCGCCCGCGACCGAGCCGGGGCCGAGCTTCGCGATCTCCTGGTCGATGCCCTGCAGCGTCTTCTTCGTGACGCGCAGCGTGCCCTTCTCGACGACGTACATCGCCTCGCCGGGATCGTTCTCGCTACAGAGCTGCTTGCCGGCCTCGACCTTCTCCGTCGCGAACGTGCGAACGATGTCCTCGCACTCGTCGTCCGTGAGATCGGCGAAGAGAGGGATCTTCTTCAGGTAGGCGACAATTCCAGGAGGCAGATTGCTCATACGACGATCCCTTCTGCGCGGGCGACCCACTTCTGCGGATGGAACTCCGGAATCTTCTTCGGCGTGAGCAGCGGCGCGCCGTCCTTCCAGAACGACTTGAACGGTCTCTTCTCGCCCGAGCGGTAGAACGCGTCGAGATACGCGAAGTCGCACGCCGAGTAGTCCGACACCCACTGATCGATGTCGCGCACGCCGGCGTCGTGGAAGAGCTGGAGGCTGTAGCGGCAGGCCTCGTGCTCGTATTCCTGCAGACGACGCATTTCTTCGTCGGTCGGGTTCTTGTAGAGCTTGTAGCCGATATCGCGGGCCTTCTCGTCGGTGTTCCATTGCACGGTGTGCCCGAAGAGGTGCGCGATGATGAAAAGCGCGCTCTCGATGTCCTCTTCGAAGTCGACGTGGATTTGCTCGCCGTCGAGGTCCCCCGTAAACGGATTCGGCACGTCCGTGATCTTGATCGGGATGCCGTACGTGCGCTCCACATACGGCTCGACGGTGTTGAAGACCTCGACCATCCGGTCGTGTGCTGGAGCGGGCATCGCGAGGATTCTCGCAGGAATGGGCGCTTTGTCGCCGATGGAAATCGGTTACGATCCGCGCGAATCTCAAGGCCAACCGCCCTCAAGGAGCCACTTCGATGAAGTTGACCCCGTTCGCGAAGCTCATCTTCACGTTTGTCGTCGTCGGCATCATCGGCGCGATCGTCTATTGGCAGAACGGCGCCGCCATCCGCATGTGGGCGACCGGGAAAGCCGGCGGTCCGACCACGGAGACGATCGAGAAGACGGACTTCACGAAGCTCGGCGAGATCCCCGCGGATCCGGATCGCAACACGAAGGTCAGCGGCGTCACGGGCGGCACGGTCGGCTCCGGGAAGCTCAACCGCACGCTGGTCGTCGGCATCAACACGTGGGCCGGCCACGCCCCGGGGATCGTGTTCAACGCCGGCATGGATCCGAGCGCGCAGTCGCTCTGGAAGAAGGAATACGGACTGGACGTGCAATTCGTCCTCCTCGAGGACCCGGCCGCGAAGCTCGCCGCGTTCAAGAAGGGCGACATCGACATCATGTGGGACACCGTCGACAACTGGGCGCGTGAGGCGTCCGTGCTCGCGGAAGGCTCCGTGAAGGGCAAGTCGATCCTCCTGCAGGACTGGTCGCGCGGCGGCGACGGCATCGTCTCGCTGAAGTCGATCAAGTCGATCGAAGACCTCAAGGGCAAGAAGATCGCCGTCACGCAGTTCACGCCCTCGCACTTCCTCGTGCTCTTCCTCCTCGGCCAGTCCGGTCTCTCCAACGAGGACCGCTCGCAGATCGAGAAGAACATGGTTTACACGGCGGACGCTCCGGCCGCCGCCGCCATCTTCAAGGCGAAGCAGGTCGATGCCGCCGTGACGTGGGAGCCCGATCTTTCCGGCGCCGTCACCGCGCGCGAGAACGAGGCGCACGTCCTCGTCTCCACGATGGCGGCGACGCACGTCATCGCGGACACGCTGATCGCGCGACAGACGCTCATCGAGCAAGCGCCCGGCACCGTGCAGGCGTTCGTCGACGGCTGGTTCCGCGGCATCGAGATGATGAAGACCGATCCCGACCGCGCGTACAAGATCGTCGGCGACGCGCTCAAGCTCGATACCGAGACCGTCAGCGGCATGCTCTCGGGCCTCAAGCTCACGCCCTACGCCGACAACGCGCAGTTCTACGGCATCAGCGGCGGCAAGGCGCACTACGAGACGCTTTTCGACACGGCCTTCGTGATCTGGCGGAAGAAGGGCCTCGTCACCCGCGCGGTCAGCGCGAAGGACTGGGCTGACGCGTCGTTCCTGCAGTCGCTCGCGAAGAAGTACGCCGGCGAGAAGGTCGTCGAGCCCGAGGTGAAGCCCTCCGGTCCGAACGCGAAGGACCGCGCCATCATCAACAAGCAGATCCAGGTGCACTTCACTCCGGGCTCGGACCAGATCATGGACGGCTCGTTCTTCGTGCTCGATGCGCTCGGCGAGACGATGGTCTCGTTCGGCAACACGTATCTCCGCGTCGAGGGCAACACGGACAACGTCGGCGCCGACGCGCTGAACCAGCAGCTCTCGCAGCGCCGCGCGAACGCCGTGAAGACCTACCTCGCGAAGAACTTCCCCGAGATCCAGCCGACCCGCTTCCAGGCGATCGGCAAGGGCGAGTCGAATCCCGTGGCCCCCAACGAAACCGAGGCCGGACGCCAGCTCAACCGGCGCACCGACATCAAGGTCGTCCTCGCGGCCGAGTAATGGGACACCGTCCGGACGAAGCGTTCGCGATTCGGGGGCCGCTGTCGGCGAGAGCGCGCATGCTCTCCGCCGCCGTCGTTCCCGCCGTGATCCTGGTGACGTGGTTCGCGCTGACTTCCGGCGCGAGCCCGTTCGTGCAGCCCGACTTCCTTCCGTCCCCGACCGGGACCCTGAAGGGCTTCTTCGAGCTCTACTTCGACTACCAGCTGCTGAGCGCGATCAAGACCTCCGCGATCCGGATCCTGATCGCGTTCGGCCTTTCGGCGGCGGTCGCACTGCCGCTGGGTATCGCGATGGGCGCGTTCACGCCGATCCAATCGGCCCTCGATCCGGTCTTTGCGCCGCTTCGCTACATGCCGATCACCGCGTTCATCCCGCTCTTGATCCTGTGGTTCGGGATCTACGAGCAGCAGAAGATCGCGTTCCTCTTCCTCGGCACGTTCGTGTTCCTGCTGCCCGTCGTCGTGACCGCCGTCAAAAGCGTCCCCGAGGAGCTCGTCCAAACCGCGCTGACGCTGGGCGCGGGACGCTGGCAGGTGATCCGCACCGTGCTCATCCCGCACGCCATGCCGGAGATCTTCGACAGCTTCCGCGTGATGAACGCGATCGCGTGGACCTACGTGATCCTCGCGGAGATGGTGAACTCGCGCGAAGGCATCGGCTACACGATGCGTCTTGCGGAAACGCACCACAAGCCGGCGTGGGCGTTCGCGGGACTCGCCGTGATCGCCGTGATCGGTCTCGCGACCGATTGGGCCATCCGCTTCTCGAGCCGCCTCCTCTTCCGTTGGCGGGAGGCCACGTGAGCCAGAAATTTCCCGGCGTGAAGCTGTTTCACGATCCCGACGCGCCCGTCGCCACGCCGCAGACTCCCGAGCCCGAGGCGCCGGTTCATCCCGCGACCGCCTCCGAGCCCGCGCCTCCCGGATCCGGCGAAGACGTGGTCGTCACGCCGCCGCGTCCCGCGACGAAGACGAACGTTCCCGCCGGACCCATCCCGAAGCTCTCGATCAAGGATCTAGACGTCAACTACATCGGGCGCCAGGGCACGATCATCGAGGCGGTGAAGGGCGCGACGATCGAGGTGCCCGACAAGCCCGGCGTCGGCGAGATCATCGTGCTCCTTGGCCCGTCGGGCTGCGGCAAGTCCACGATCCTCAAGTGCATCGCCGGCCTCCTTCGCCCGACGAAGGGCGAGGTGAAGATCAGCGGCCAGCACGTCGACGGCGTCGGTTCCGATCGCGGCATGGTCTTTCAGCAATACACGTCGTTCGGCTGGATGAGCGTCCGCGAAAACGTCGAATACGGACTCAAGCTGAAGGGCGTCGCTGCTGCCGAGCGCAAAGAGAAGGCGATGCACTACCTGAAGCTCGTCGGCCTGCACGAGTTCAGTGAGCAATATCCGAAGAGCCTCTCCGGCGGCATGAAGCAGCGCGTCGCGATCGCGCGCACGCTCATCAACAAGCCGAAGCTCGTGCTCATGGACGAGCCGTTCGGCGCGCTCGATCCGCAGACTCGCTGGGAGATGCAAACGCTGCTGCTCGACATCTCGCGCAAGGAGGACAACACCATCGTCCTCGTGACGCACGACGTGAGCGAAGCGGTCTACGTCGGCGACACGGCTTACGTGCTCGCGAAGCGGCCCACGCGCGTGCTCAATCGCGTCGAGGTCCCGGACTTCGGCACGAAGACGGCGGCGCTCAAGGCGGCGCCCGAGTTCCGCGTCGTCGAGAAGCTTCTCCTCGACGCGCTTTACGCCGAGAAGAAGCCAACCGGCATGATGCCCGCCGCGCAGTAGCGCGGGCATCCGCCGAGTTCGCTCAGGGTGAAAGGCGCTGTTTCTTTGCGCCGGCGGTGCACTTGGGGTTTTTCGGGAAGAGCTTCGCGGCCTTCTTGTAGTCATAGGCCGGCGCGAAACCCTCGGGCATCTTGCCGCCCTTCGCGAGCACGGGCTGCCCGAGCATCTCGCGCACCTGGTTCCACTCGTCCATCGTGACCTTGCCGGGCACGTAGGCCGTGCGGCCGAGGTACGCCTCGAACCACTTCTGGTCGAGCTCGAAGCCGCAGTTCATCACCTGGTTGCCGTCGGCCTTCTTCAGGCCGAGGTCCGGCAACGACTTGAAGTTGTCGTCGTCGATGAACGAGCGCTTCGGCATCCAGTACGCATTCGCATAGAGGTTCTGCGCGAAGACGTTGTTGGTCATCACGATGTCCTTCACTTCGGCGATCTTCACGCCCACGTTGTCGACGAACGCGAACACGTTGCCGTCGACCTCCACCTTCGCCCACCCGCCCGTCTGCAGCGCGAAACCCTGGCTCGTCTCGGCGATGCCGAACTTCGTGTTCCAGATGAAGAGGAAGGTGTTGTTCTTCAGAACCGTCACCGACGTCGACGGCGAGCCCGGGGACATGTTGATCCCGAACGAATTCGTGTTCATGAAGATGTTGTTCTCGATCCGCAGCGAGTCGTGGACGCGGATCGCTCCTTCCGACGCGTTCACGAACGTGCAGTTCCGGACCACCGAGCCCGGCGCGTTGATCCACACCGGCGGCGTCTTGTCCGAGCGTCCGTGGTCGAGATCGCCGTTCGCCAGGTAGTTGTTCTCCGTCTTCTTGTCGAAGACGAAGCCGTCGAGGATGAAGCCCTTCGCATCCGCGGTGACTTCCAGCGTGTATCCGGCCGCGGTGCTCTTGCTGTCGGCGGGCCAGAACAGGAGCGTCGGCCGCTCCCACGGATCGCGATTCGCGAACGCGTCGTCGTAGCCACCGAGCAACGCGAGAAAGGGCTTCTCGACCATCCATTTCCCGATCTTCAGCTTGCCGCCATATTCGCCGCCTGCGACCTTGATCGTGTCGCCGGGCCCGGCCTTCTCGATCGCCTGGAACGGATCCTTGAACGGCTTCTCCTTCGAGCCGTCACCGCCCTGCGATCCCGCCTTCACGAACCATTCGCGGCCGGCCGGGCGATCCAACGCCACCGGCGCGGCGACTTCCTTCCGCTCGATCGATTCGATGACGAAGCCCGCCTTCGGGAAACCGGTGAGCGCACGCGCCGTGCCCTTCACCGTGTAGAGCTCGGTGAGCTTCTCGCCCGTGCGGAAGTTCGTCGCGCCTTCGAGCGTGCGCTCGATGCCGGTGCCCTTCGGATAGAGGCCGACGACCTGCTCGGCGCCGGCTTCGTCGATGAGCCAGCGCGCCGCGTGTGTGTCCTTGAGATCCGCCGCGCCCGATCCGTTGGTCACGCTGCCGACGGCGACCGTCATCTCGAGCGCCTGCTTGTCGACCTTGTCGGGGCTCTTCACCCACGTCGCGATCGCGCCCGGCTTGTAGCTTTTCGCCGGACCGGCCGCGACGGCCGCGGAGAACTTCACCTCCAGCGTCTTCGTGCGCGCGCCCGCCTTCACGGCCGCGTTCTTCGGCGACCAGAGCAGCATCGCGCTCTTCACGTTGTACGGCGGCGCCAGGTTCATCGCGGGCGAGCCGCCCTTCGCGAGGATCGGCAGGCCCATGATGCGCCGCATCTCGTTGAGGTCGTCCATGGTGACCTTGCCCGGCGACGCCGCCGTGCGCTGGCTGTAGAGATCGAGCCACGCCTTGTCGAACGTGAGCTTCGGATCCACGACGGCGTTGCCCGAGTACTCGCCCAGGCCGATCTCCTCGAGCGAATCCATCTCCGCGTCGTCGATGACCTGCTTCGCGTTGTCCTTCGAGTAGAGGAAGTTGCTGTAGAGGTTCCGGCTGAAGACGTTGTTCGTCATCTTCAGTTCCTTCGGGTCCCAGCGATAACCGGTGACGCCGTGGTTGTCGTTGTTGACGATGAGGTTCGCGTCGATCACCGCGTTGCCCGTGTTCGTGAGGATCGCGGAGCCGCGCTCGTTGCCCTGTCCCGGCGACTTGTGGTCCCAGGTGAACGCGATCGTGTTGTTGCGGATGATCGCGGGCGCCTTGCTGGTGTTGCCGCTCAGCGTGTTGCCGTCCTTCACGTGCACGCCGATGTAGATCGTGTTCACGATGAGGTTGTTCTCGACCGTGACGCCCTGGCGGATCGAGAGCGCGCTGTGGGGAGAGTTGAGGATCGTGCAGTTGCGCACCACCGAGCCGGGATGCTCGAGCGTGATCGCGCCGCTGAGGAACGGCTCGGAGAGCGACGTGCCGCCCGCGTACTGACTCCGCTCCTGCAGGTCGATGACGAAGCCGTCGAGCACCGCCCCCGAGTGATCAGAACCGCCCGAGATGCGCGTCTCGACGCCACTCGGTTTGCTTTTGCCCGGCTTGTAGGTCAGCGCCGTCAGGTTCTTCCACGGGTCGCGCGTCTTGAACGCGGCGTCGTATCCGCCGAGCATCTCGATGCGCGGAAGCGAGAACACCCATTGTCCGACCCCGAGCTTGCCGGTGTAGACGCCGGCCGCGACGTGGATCTTGTCGCCGGGCTCGATCTTCTCCAGCGGCTGCCACGGATCGGCGAACGGCTTTTCCTGGCTACCGTCGCCTCCCTCGGAACCGGCGCGGACGAACCAGTCACGCGCGAAGGCCGGAGTGGAAACGAGGAAGAGTGCGGCGAGGACGGAGAGGGCGAGAGTCTTTTTCATCGCCGCGGAAGCTACCATCGCTCACGCGATCAGGCGTCTGGGCGCTTCCGGAAGAGTCGCAAACCCAGCGCCGCAAGGATCCACGTGCCGCCGATCGCCGCGAGGGCGAGCGGCCGGTCGATCGCGGCGATCCCCGTCCACTGCAGGTAGTGGAGGCGATAGAGGAGGTCGATGCGCGACGTATCGGCGCCGCTCTGCGCGAGCGAAAGATCGCTGCGCCCCACGCGCACGACGGCGCCGCCCTCGAACGCGACCTCGATCGTGTCGCCGTCTTCGCGGGATTCGCGAACGGCACCGTACCGCTCGACGGCCCTCGCGCGCGAGGTGGCGTCGACCGCGACCTTCGTCGCCGCGTCGCGATCGAGCGGCGAGATCACCGAACCCGTTCGTGCGTCCACGAGCCGGGTGCCGTCGGATCCGTGCACGCGGTACACGAGACCCAGCGCCGTCGTCCCCATCTCCACGCGAACGGCGGCGCCCGGCTCGCCCGGCTTCGCGGACACGATCGAGAACGGCGCGAGCCCCATCGGGTCGAACGCCTCGTCGCGGAACGCATCGAGCGATTCGTACGCACCGCGCCACCCGGGTTTCACGAGGAAGAGTAGGCCCGTCGCCGTCCACACGAGGAACGGCGCGACGAGGGCTACTCCGAGAAGGCGATGGAGGCGACGGGTCACCACCAGAGAATGCCAGATGCCACTTCCGAGGTACGATCAGGAGTGGCCGACGTAAAGCCGTGGTGGAACCGGATCCCCTCGATCCTGGCCTACCCCTTCAGCGTCACCGGCATCATTGCGATTCTCGCGATGACGGCGGCGTCGGTGTTGCGCAGCCTCGGCGGTCTGAGTCCGTATGGAATGCTCGCGCTTCTGCTCGGCTCGGGAATGGTGTTCTCGATCATCTTCCTGGTGATTCGCGAGTCCGCGAAGGGCGCGACCGAGTTCCCCGCGGTCGACGCGATCGAAGATCCGTTCGACGACCTGATCATGCCGGGCCTCAAGGTCACGATCCTCGCGATCGTCCTCTACCTGCCCGCGATCTACTGCGCGTTCCAGGGTTTCTTCGGCGTGATCGACGTCGGCAGCTCGATGATGATGCGCGGCGGAACGTCGTCGAGCGTCGTTCCCGGAGGCGTGTGGCCGCTCCCAACGAACACGCGGCGTCCGTCCGCGGCGGCAACGCCGTGGTCCGGATCTCCCGACGAATTCGGGGACGACGTAATGTCCGAAGAGGAACGGGAGAGCGTGCCGTTCTTCGACAGCGCGGAAGAACAGAACGAGCTTCTCACGAAGGGCGCGAAGGTCGCTGCGTGGTTCCTCGCGGCAGGTGTTGCGGCGGTGCTCTGCTCCCTCATCTATCCGCTGTGCCTCATCGTGCTCGCGCTGAGCGGCAGCCTTCAGATGGCGCTCTTCCCGATGACGTGGTTCGTGATCCTGCGCCAGGTGCCGCTCGGATACCTCGGAGTGCTTTTCGCGCTCGGCGCCGGCAGCAGCCTCTGCTTCGCGGCGACATTGCCGTTCGCGATGATCCCGATCCCGTTCCTCCCGGGAATCGCGGCCGCCGCGATCAAGATGTACTTCGCGCTGTGCGGCGCACACCTGCTCGGCTGGTTCGTGTACCAGAATCGCGCGCGACTCGGGATCTCCGAGGAGCCTGAGCGGCGGGACATTTCCGTGGCCGAGGTGAAGGCGTCGTTTGGCGGACCGGCGGCGCCGCAATATCGCTCCGCCGGGATGGTGCGTGTCGGGACCGCGCCGAACGCGGCGCCCGGCGCGCTGGCAGCCGGCGAGGTTGCCGGCGGACCGCCCGCGGGCTGGGGCGCACCGCAAGAGTCCGCGCCGGGCGGCGATGAGATCGCGGGGCTGCACGCGCGTTTTCAAGCCGCGTGCGTGTCGCGCGACATCGCGAGCGCCGCGGCCTCCGCGCCGCTCTTGCTCGACGCGTATTGGCAATCGGGGAACGTGATCGGTGCCGTCGACGTGTATCGAGCGCTTGTCGCGGTCTCTCCGGAAACATCCCTGGGCCCGGAGCGCCAGGGCCGCATCGCGAAGGAGCTCGAGGCCGCGGGCGATCTGCAGACCGCGATGACCGCGTGGCGGACGTTCGCGCTCTCGCACCCTGATCACCCGCGCGCGCCGACTGCCCTGTGGCGCTGCGCCGAGATCTGCGGAAAGCTGAACCGCCCCGACTGGGTCGCGAGCGCCTGCCAGGCCATCATCGCGCGCTACCCCATGAGCGAGGTCGCCGCGCTCGCTCAATCCCGCATGAAAAAGCTCGGCACCGGCTGAGCGGTTCCACCTTCACCCTGAGCGAGGCGGCGCAGTTTGCCGCCGAGTCGAAGGGCCTGCTGATCACCGACAGCCCTTCGACTCGCTTCGCTCGCTCAGGGTGAGGCGACGTTTCTAGGTGTGGTGAGCGCCGTTTACGCGGAGGACGACGCCGGTCGTGTAGCCGGAGGCGATCGGGGAGAGCAGGAACGCGACGGCCCAGGCGATCTCCTCGGGCTTGCCAAAGCGGCGCATCGGGACCTCGGCGAGGATCTTCTCTCGCACGTTCGGCGGGACGTCCTTCAGCATGTCCGTTTCGATGAAGCCCGGCGCGACCACGTTCGCACGCACGCCAAACCGCGCACCCTCGCGCGCCAGCGCCTTCGCGAGGCCGATCAGCGCGGACTTGCTCGCCGCGTAGTTCGCCTGGCCGACGTTGCCGCGCTCGCCCACGATCGAGCTGATGAAGACCATCGCCCCCTCGCGCCGGTCGTAGAGGCGCGGCACCACGGGATGGATCGTGTGGAAGACGCCGTGCAGGTTCGTGTCGATGACGTTCTTCCACGCGGCGAAGTCCATTTTCGGGAAGAGGCTGTCCTGCGTGATCCCCGCGTTCGCCACGACGCCGAAGATCGGGCCGAGCTCGTTCTCGACCGTGTCGATTGCCGCGCTCATCGCCGCCGCGTCCGTCACGTCGGCCTTGAGGTGCATGCGGCCCAATGTCGGCCCCACATCGCTCCGGCAAATCGACGCCACCTTTGCGCCCAGACCCGAGAGCAGCTCGACCGTCGCCGCGCCGATCCCGCGATTGCCACCGGTCACCACGATCACTTTGCCTTCGAGTCCGAGCGAGAGCGCCATGCACTAACGTTGGTGACGCTTCGGGCAGATGCACGCGCAGGAATTCCGCGTCAGCGCGTGTTGATCACGAGGCGCGGCCGCGATCGGAGCGTCGCGAGCCCGCCGTCGGTCACCTTGCCGCCCGCCACGCTCAGCGACGTCAGCTTCGTCAGCGGCAGGAGCGCATTCATCCCGTCGTTCGTGACCTTGCTGTTGTCGAGCTGCAGCGTCTTCAGCTCGGTCAGCCCCGAGAGGCTCTCCAGGCCCGCGTCGCCGACGGCGGTGTTGTTGAGATAGAGGACCTGCAGACCCTTCATCCCTTTGAAGTTCGCGACGCCCGCATCGCCGACCTTCGTGCTGAAGAGGTTCAGCGTCTTCATCGCGCTCAGCGTCTTGAGGTGCGCAGCGCCCGCGTCGCCGATGCCCGTGTTGTCGAGCACCAGGTTCTCGAGCTTCGTCATCCCCTTCAGGTGCGCGAGGCCGGCGTCCGTCACCTTCGTATCGCCGAGCGAAAGCCGCTTCAGGCGATCGAGCCCCTTGATCTTCGCGAGGCCCGCATCCGTCACGCCGGGACACCCGAAGATGTCGAGCTCCTCGAGCTTCTCCATCGTCGCGGCGACGCCCATCGTCGCGTCGGTGAGCTTGCACTGCTGCACCGTGCTGCGAAGGTCGAGCGCCCGCATGTCGCTCATGCCTTTGAGCTTCGCGACGCCGGCGTCCGTGATCTTCAGCCCGTAGAGACCGAGCCGCTGCATCGCCTTCATGCCGGCGAGGTGATCGAGCCCCGCGTCCGTCACGCTCGTGTAGGAGAGCTTGAGGACCGTGAGCCCCTTCATGTCTTTCAGGTGCGCGACGCCCGCGTCCGTCAATTGATTGAGCGGCGACAACGTGAGCGCCGTGAGCGGCAGAACCTTCACACTTTGCAGGCCCGCGTCGGTGATCTTCGTGTTGCCGAGGTTGAGCGCCGTCAGCTTCAAGGCCGAGAGCTTCGCGATGCCCGCGTCCGTCACCGGCGTCGACGCGATGCTGAGCGACGTCAGCTTCGTCAGCTTGCCGAGCGGCTCGAGTCCGGCGTCCGTGATCTTCAGCCCGTCGATGGTGAGTCGCTGCAGGCCGTCGAGCTTCGCGATCTGCTTCATCCCGCCGTCGCCGATCTGCGAGCAGCGCGACACGTTGAGCGTGGTGAGCGCGGGCAGCGACGCGAGCGCCGTGAGCCCTTCTTCCGTCACCGACGTGCTGCCGAGATAAAGCGTCTTGAGCCCCGGCATCCCCTCGATGTGGCGGAGATGGTCGTCGGCAATGTTGCGGAAGCCGGTGAACGAAACGCCGGGCACGTTGCGAGCCTTGAGCTCCGCCGCGAGCTCGGACACGTCCTCGTCGAGGAGCGTGCTGCCATAGGGCTGCACGTACCAGATGGCGCCTTCGGGAATCGCGACGCCCAGACCGTCGACGGCGCCCGTCTGCCCGAGCAGTACGTCGTCCTGCCCCGCCGGCATCACCTGATACACCTTCAGCGGCCAGAACGACTTGAAACTGGTCCCCGCTGCCGATGCGCCCGCCGGCACCAGGAGAAACGTCGCCGCGGCAAGGATTCCCGCGGCGCGCTTCACTTGATCTCCGCCTTCGCGAAGATCTTGATGAACTCGTTCTTGATCGCGTCGGAGTCCGCCGCGGGATCGTAGATCGACGCGGGCGTCTCCTTGCCGAGCAGCTCCTCCAGCTTCGGCGCACCAGCCGGCGTCGGCATCGCGGGATCGGCGGAGTGCATGCCGCCCCTCTCCACGAGAATCTTCTGGATCTCGACCGAGAGGATCGCGTCGTACACCGCACGCGCCTGTTTCGAATCCTTCGCGTGCGGAAGCAGCGCGATCGGGCCGGGGATCACGATGGCGCCTTCCTTCGGAAACACGACGCCGACCTTGCTGCCGCCCGCCTTCGCGAGCAGCAGGTTCTCGAGGAGACAGATGCCCGCATCGGACTCACCCGTGTCGAGGCGCTGCGATACCGTCGAGTTGCTGCCGGCCGAAAGCGCCTTCTTCTTCTTCAGGTCCTTGAAGTAGTCCCAACCGAGCCGCTTCGAAAGCGTCGCGACCGCCGTGAACGTCGTTCCGGAAAGCGCGGGATCGCCCATCGCGATGCGCTTCAGGCCCTTCGCGTCAGCGAGATCCTTGAACGACGCCGGCTTCGGCGACGTCATGCCCGCTTCGACTTCCGGCGACACGCCGATGACCATCGTGGAGAAACGCGCGGTCGCCCAATAGCCGTCCGCGTCGCGATAGCCCGCGCCCTGGCGCTCCGCCTCGGGCGACTTGTAGGCGACGAGCTTTCCGTCGGCCTTCAGCTTCTTGTAGAACGCCGGATCCGCCGTGAGGAGGATGTCCGCTTCGTTCTTGCCCGCGGCCCACTCTTCCTCGAGACGCGCGGCGATCTTGCGGCTGCCGGCCTGCACCCACGTCACCTTGATCGCGGGCGACTGGCCTTTGAGCTTCGCGTCGATCGGCTCCTTCAGGATGTCCACGACCTCGCGATACACGGAGGTGTAGATCTTCACTTCGATCGGCGTCGCCGCGGCGACGGCCGGAGTCGGCGTCGGGGTCGTCGCGACGGTCGGAGTCTTCGGGCAGCCGGAGATGGCGACGGCAACCGCACCAAGGGAGAGCCACGTGAGCAGGGAGCGCATGGCGCGGAGCATGCCTCCGCGGAGCGGTCCCCTGCAACGGTCCTCAATTCTTGAAGAGCGCGTTCCAGAGCGTGTCGCGATTGCAGGAGAGTTCCGCGGCGAGTGCCGGATCGTTCGCCAGCTTCTTCACGACGCGTTCGTGAAGCGACACGTATTTCGCGCGAAACGCCGACGCTCGATCGAACGCCAGGCCGGCATCGCGGATGGTCCGACCTTCCGTGAGGAGCTCTTCGATCTCGCTGGCCAACGCGAGCTTCCCGAGGAAACTGATCGCGTTCGTCTCTCTGAGCTTCTTTCCGAGACCTTTCAGGTCGAGCGGAGTGCAGCTTGATCCGGCTGGCGGTGCGGGCGCGAACACACCCCCCATGAGCTCGCACACGAGATTGCCCGCCGCATCGGGAATCGGCGTGCAAACAGCGTCCCCAGGGGCCGCGCCCGCCGAGATCGGCAGTGCGAGCATCAGCAGCGCGAGAAGGGTCCGGGAGACCATGCGTCCCTGTTCTGCACCTGGCATGCCGCGTCTTTCGTTCCGCAGCCCACCACAAAAGCGAGGGGCGCCCAGGAGTTGGGCGCCCCTCGCGGTGGGTCGTCGGCGCCTCAGGGACATCTCGGTCCCGGACGCTCAGGGTGAGGAGATCAGCTCCCTCCGCCGGCGCTCGCGCCCGTGACCTCTTCCGCCGTCACGAAGCGCGGCTTGATGTCCGTCGGGACCGCCGTCATCTTGTCGATGAGCTTCTGCGTCTCGGGGCGGATCTTCACGTCCTTCTCGAGCCACGCCTTTGCGCGCGCGTAGTCGCCCGCCGCCTGCAGCTCCATGATCTCCGTCGTCAGCGCCGCGACCGCCGTCTTCATCTTCTTGCGATCGACGGACATCGTGCCGTCCGCGCCGACCACGACCGCGCCCTTGTCGAGCAGCCAGTTGAGCTGCAGCGCCATTCCCTTGCCGTGGGCCTCGTTGATGCCGAAGCGCAGCGTGCGGAACGAGCTCGCGAGGAACGTCTCGTACATCGACTCTTCCATCGACTTGTCGATCACGCCCTTGTCGACGAGCTTCTGCAGCGCCCACAGACCGGAGATGTCGGCCTTCGCCTCTTCGAGCGCGGAGTAGGTGTCCTTCAGCTCGAGACGCGGGTTGCTCTCCTTGCCGTCTTTCGTCTTCACGCTGTGCGGCCCCAGGCCGTGCATCAGCTCGTGCATGAGGATGTGTGTGAAGAACGGGTCGAACTTCACCTTCGCCTGGTCCTTCGGCGAGAGCGCAATCTTGGAGATCGGCAGCAGCACGTTGTCGAACTTCGCCTGCTGAACGTTCTTCAGCATGACGCGCTTGCTGCCCTTCTCCTTGATCACCTTGTCGTCGTTCGGCAGGTTGAACGCCGCCGTTTGCACGCCGCGGTTCGCATCACCCGACGTGTAGACCACGTTCACGACGCGGATGGGCGCGAGCGCGCCGATCTTCGCGTTGCGCAGCTTTTTGTCGATCGGGAGCGCGTTCTCGAGGCCCTGCAGCTCCCTCTCGAACTTCTTGAGCTTCCCGGTCTCGACGTCGTCACGCACGGTGATGAACGCCTCGAACGCCGCCTTGTAGCCGAACCACTCGTCTTCGTACGTCTCATACGGCCCGATCGTCGGCTCGAGCGACGCATCGAGCTCCATCCACGCGATGTCCGACGCGTAGTAGTCGTTCGACGTGAACGCCGCCGCGCGCTTCTCGAGGTAGCTCTTCAGCGTCGGCTGCTTGGTGAGCTCGGCGGCCTCGCGCAGGAGCGTCGCGGCGCGATCGAGCTCGCCCTGATACTCGAGCGAATACGGAACCGCGGCGAGCTTGCCGTCGGCGCCGCGGCGGATCGTCGTGAAGAAGCCCTTCGCGTTCGCCTGCTCCTTGTCGGAGAGCGAGCCGATCCACTTCTCGATCTCTTCCTTCGTCGCGCCCGCGGGATAGAAGTTCGCCGAGCCGGGCTTCTTCGGAACGCCGGGCATGAACGCGCGATCGTGATCGAGGCGGTCCCACGGACCCTTGTGGATGAGGAAGTTCTGGAGCCGCGCCGCGCCGACCGCGGAGGTCTCGTCCGCGAGATCGATGAGGAGCGCGTCGTTGCCTGCCCACACCTGGCGAAGGAAGAGCGCGTCCATGATCCGCGCGGCCTCGACCTGCTTCGCGAGCGACGCACGCTCGTTCGCGGGGAGCGTGGAGACGTCCACCGTGAGGTCCACCGGCTTGAAGCGCGCGGCGAGCCGATCGAGCTCTGCCTTGTCGGGGGCGGCCTTCGTTTCGGGAGCACCGGCGGTCGCGGTCATGGCGACACCGAGAATCGCGAGCGCGGCAAGTAGACGTGTGTGCATCGTTCCATCCTTCGTTTGCTTTGGTTCGTTCGACCCGTGAGTGCGTGCTTCTACCAAGAGGCTCCCGTCATCGCCACGAAATCGTTCGTGAATCGCCGGGACGCTTCCCTGGCGGTCCGGAGCTTGCGCCCGGCGCCGAAACGAGCCTACTATCCGCCCCTTTTTCCGAACCTGGGGAGGTGCGGAAGAGGGGACGACGGCACGGTATTTCCGCGCGGTCAACGAAGGGGACGCCTCACCATGTTTCGAAAATTCTCTCTGCTCGTGATGTTGCTGGCCGTCAGCGGCGTGCTTCTTGCGGGCTGCGCGAAGAAGCGCACGCTGAAGAAGGCCGACCAGGTCGCCAAGACCGGTGACTGGGAAACGGCGCTCACGCAGTACAAGCTCGCCGCCGCGGATCACCCCGGCGACAAGGACGTGGTCGATCGCGTCCGCCGCGCCGAGCGCGAAGTGGCCCAGCTCTACATCCAGCGGGCCGCCGACGCGAACGTGAAAGGCGACCTCGGCGAGGCCGGCGATCTCTGGCGCAAGGCGCTGGAGATGTCGATCGATCCGTCGACGCAGGAGCTCGTGAAGGCGGAGATCTTCGCGAACTCGAGCTCGCTCGAGTATTTCGGCGACATCTCGGGCGACTTCTACGCGTGGGAGGACGCGCTCGGCGCATACGGCGCGCTGCTCCTCGTGCAGCCGAACAACATCGAGCTCCTCGAGAAGTTCCGCGAGGCGAAGCGCGAGTTCGCGGGCGATCTCACCATCGCGTCCGACGAGCTTACGCGCAAGAACCTCAAGGGCGCCGCCCTCGTGACGTCGCTCCGCGCGCTCGCGCACGACCCGCTGCAGCAGGGCGCGTTCGATCGCGTGACGTATCTCCGCAAGGATCTCGCGGGCCGCTCGCGCGTCGCGATCCAGGGCGTCGAGGTCGAGGAAATGGACCGCGGCGCGAAGACGTTCTCGCTCGCGCTCGTTCCCGTGCTCACCACGAAGATCGACGACTTCCCGCCCTACGGTCCGACGAAGGACCCGAAGGCGCTCTCCGCGAATTTCGTCGCGGTGATCGAAGACGTGAAGAAGACGGAGACCGCGGTCACGGGTGAGGACATCCTCCCGAACACGATCCCCGCGTCGAAGACCCCGGTCGTGAATCCCGCGATCGGCGAGCAGGAGAAGGTCGTCGCCGGCCTGAACAAGGAGCTTCGCGAGCTCCAGGATCAGGTCAAGAAGTCGAAGCCCGGCAAGCAGAAGAAGGCCAAGCCCGCGAAGACGGCCGCCGCGAAGAAGAAGCTCGCGCAGATCGACGAGGCGAAGCGCAAGGAAGGTCTCGAGCTCGCGCGCCAGGTCGACAAGAAGCGCAAGGAGATCGCCTCCGCGCTGAGCGACCTGAAGGCGCTCCCGACGACGGTGCCGCCGCCGGCGCCGCCCGAGACGTTCGCGCTCGCGTGGAAGGACGTCACGCGCACGGTGACCGCGAAGGTTCGCTTCGAGCTCCGCGAGAAGGACTTCGGCGAGCCGATCACGCTCACGCTGACGAAGTCGATGACGCGCAGCGACCGCACGAGCAACGGCGACGAGAAGCAGGGCGTGTTCCCGGATCCGCTCGAGCTGCCGTCGTTCGAGGCGATGTATCAGGAGCTCGCCACGGAGTTCACGGAGGGCGCGGCCGTGATCGCGACCGCGCGTGCACGCCGCGTCGAGCGCCTCCTCGCGGAGGCCCGCAACAAGAAGGCCATGGGCGATGACGAAGCGGCGCTCGACGGGTTCGTCGAGTCTCTCTTCCTCCTCGGCGCCGAGGAGCTTCCGCAGGACGCCGCGGTCGACGTCGCGAAGAACGCCGAGAACGAGAAGCTGCTCGAGATCCTCGGCAGCGCGGCCCGGCCCCCCCAGCAGCAGTAAGCCCTCCTCAGAATTTTCATGCGCCAAGGGCGTCCGAGAGGGCGCCCTTGTTGCGTACGGCGCTACCACCCTCACCCTGAGCGAGGCCGCGGCAGTTTGCGGCCGAGTCGAAGGGCGGGAGGTCGATCACAGCCCTTCGACTCGGCCCGCTCGCTCAGGGTGAAGATGGCTGTATCCTCGTTTCCGGAGGCTTGTACTGATGAACCGCACACTTCGCCTGTTCGCCGTGTTCGCCGTACTTTCCGTCACGTCCCTGTTCGCCGCAGGTTGCGTCAACCACCGGAAGTCCGCCGATGCCGCCGCGAAAGCCGGCAACTGGCGCGCCGCCGAGATGCACTATCGCGAGGCGGCCCGGAAGAAGCCCGAGGACAAGGCGCTCGCCGCGAAACACGCCGAGGCGAAGCAGAAGGCCTTCGAGGGCGCGATGGGCGCCGCGCAGAAGTGCATCGAGACGAAGCAGTGGCCGTGCGCGACCGGCGAAGCGGACTATGCCGCGGCGCTCGAGCCGGGCCGCGCGGAAGCCGCGGCGCTCGCTGCTTCCGCGCGGAAGTCCTACGCGCTCGACGACCTCGCGAAGGCGCGCACGGGCGTGGCGGGCGACGCCGCGTGGGGACTCGACATGGTGGATCACGCGCGTGGGCTCTCGACCGACGTCGAGGTCACGCGCGAGATCGGCGTCGTCGCCGGTGAGCTCGTGAATGCGATCATCCGGCAGGCCGCCGACCTCCGCAGCCAGGCCGCCGCCGCCGGACAGGGCGCGCTGCCGATCTACGATCGCGCGATCGTGTTGCTGGAGCGCGGCGCTCGCGCCGACGTGCGCTGCAACCAGGTGCTCGCGGAAGTTCGCGGCGAGCGCACGCGCTGGATAGACGCCGAATACGAGCGCTTCGCGAAGATGGGCGACGAAGGATTGATCCGCAACCAGTGGCCCGCCGCGATGCAGAACTACCAGGCCGCCGAGGCGCTGCGCCCGAACGGGCGCGGCAAGTCGGCCGCGATCTACTCGAAGCTGCTGATCGACGGCGAAGGCGGTGTCGCACGGCGCGACTGGCGCGTCGCCGCGGAGAGCTACAAGCGCGCGGCCGGAATGCAGGAGGACAACCTCACGCGGAAGTTCGCCGCCGCGCAGATCGATCGCGTGGAAGTGCGCCCGTATCGATTCCGGCTGTCGAGTCTCCTCGTGAATCCGCTCGGCCCCGACGGAAAGCCGTGGAGCGAGACGGGCCCGGGAATGACGCCGCGCCGCGACAGTGTGCCGCCGCCGCCGACGTCGTCGAATCGCGGTCCCGAGTATCGCAACCAGCTGAAGGGCTACGCCACGCGCGTCCCGCCGGCGGCGCGCCCCAATCTGCTGATCGACGTGACGCTCCCTGACGGTCGCGTGCTGCGCGCCGGACCGAAAAACGATGCGTGGGCGACGTTCGACAGCTGGTTCGTGATCGACTCCAACCAGCTCGACGCGCGTCCGCTGCTCGTTCACGTGTCGCATCTCGAGAAGAGCGGCGCGGTGAAGGATCTCGGCACCGTGAACATCCCGATCGGATCGCTCGTGACGGGTGCCGCGCCTCCGCCCGCGGGGCCGATCCTCTGGATCGACATGATGGTGGACTCGCAGCGCACGCTCGCGGACGGCGCGTTCGGCGGATTCGCATCGCTGGTGCCCGGTCGCGCGAACGAGGCGACGGACGGATCGAGCCCGTCGTCGGCGGCGGCGGTCGGCTGGCGTCTCGCGCGCGTCGATGCGGCGGTGCGCGGCACCGACGTGAAGGGCGGCTCGCCCGACTTGCGCGTCGAAGTCGAGCAGAGCGGACGGCTCGTGTATCGCAGCCCCGAGATCAAGGGCTCGGCCGACGGCTCGTGGGCTCCGGAGAACGTCTACGTGTTCGCTGCGCCGCAGGAGCAGTTGATCGTGCGCTTGATCGACGCGGATCCGGCGGGCGGCAACGCGGTCGTCATCGGTGGAGCGGTGCAGGCGCCGGGTGACCGGCTCCTCACGCTCGAATCGAAGACGCCGCAGGGCAGCCTCACACGACTCGTCTTCGAGCGCCGCCAATCCTCACCCTGAGGTTCGCACCAGCCTCACCCTGAGCGAGGCGGCGCAGTTTGCCGCCGAGTCGAAGGGCTGTCGGTTCAGCGAAGGGCGATTTGCACCCGGCTTCGGCCCGTGTATTCTCCCCGGCTCACTGAGCACCTGGGAACCGGAAATGCGGCTCGCCTTGCGGGAGGCCGCGAAAGCAGCACGGCGGGGGGAAGTTCCCGTCGGCAGCATTCTGGTCATCGGGGGCGAGGTGGTCGGGCGTGGGTACAACACGCGCGAGAAGGGCCACGATCCGACGGCGCACGCCGAGATCCACGCGATTCGGCGGGCGGCAAAGAAGCAGAAATCGTGGAGATTGTCCGGCAGCACCCTGGTCGTGACGCTCGAACCCTGCATCCAGTGCGTAGGGGCGGCGTTGTTGGCCAGGATCGAGACGGTGGTGTTCGGTTGTCGCGACCCCAAGGGGGGAGCGTTGGGTTCCGTGGTCGACCTGCGGGCCGTGCCGGGTGTGAATCACCAGCTGTCGGTAGTTGGTGACGTTCTTTCAGACGAGTGTTCGGCGGCTCTCACGAGTTTCTTTCGTGACCTCCGCCGAAAGAAGCGCGCCACGAAGTAGGCGGCGCTTGGAGGGGTGACCGAGTGGCCGAAGGTGCATGCTTGGAAAGCATGTGTACAGCAATGTACCGGGGGTTCGAATCCCCCCCCCTCCGCCCGATTTTCACCCTGAGCGAGCGAAGCGAGTCGAAGGGCTTTCTGGAGCCGTTCCGGCGGATATAGTAAGTAGGCAAGACAAGCAGTTCTGGAGAGGTGTCCGAGTTGGTCGATGGTGCCTGATTCGAAATCAGGTGTACCGCAAGGTACCGGGGGTTCGAATCCCTCCCTCTCCGCCAGTCGTGAGAACGCCCCGCCGATATTCGGCGGGGCGTTTTTGCAGGGAACACGGATGAACACATTTCTGATGAAGCGACGCCTCCTGATGACTCTCGCTCTCCTGTCGAGCGGATGCAGCCGAGGCGGCGCCGACGGCGCCGCGACCGCGACCCCCGTGCCGGTCGAGACGCCGGTCGCCCAATGCGATCGCTTCGCGGCGGTCGTTCAGGAGGGTGAGGTCCCGCTGTTCGTGTGCTCCGATCGCGGCGCCCTCACGTTGCACGAGAAAGAGGGAGGACCCGCCCTCGACCGGCTCGACCTGCAGCTCGCGAAGGACGAGTCGCTCGATCCGACGTCGGTGAAGCTCTTTCAGGAGTTCGGATACATCGGGGTCAAGACCAGCGTCGGCAATCGAGGCATCGCTTTCGCCATCGACGCCAATGCACGGAAGCTTGCGGCGGATTGGTCGTCGCCAACGTGCTCGGCAACGTGCCTTCAGGACTTCACCTTCTGGGCGGCGTCAGAGAAGAACCAGTGGGTGAGCTACACCTACGTCCAGTTTCCGCGCGAGGGAGCCGAGGTAACAGAGCTCGTGAAGGTCCAGCGATTCCGGGTTCGTGAGGGCCACCTCGATCCCATTGGGGCGCCGGTCGCCGTCACCCTCGGCGACTGGTGGCACAAGGGAACGATCTGCAAGGACAACAACCCGCTGTGCACGGCCATCGTGCCCGACGCGACGCCGAAGCCCTGACGCGGCAAGGGAGCCGCTCTACGTCGGGTAGGATCGGAGCGTGCACTTCGCCCCGTCGCAGGAATGGACCCCGCTCGTCGACCCGCGCCGGTCGACGGTCGAGAAGCTCGTCAAGGAAGCTCCAAAGACCGGGCGGCTCGAGCTCCACTACAAGAGCGGCATCTGGGGAGACGACCAGAAGAAGATTCCCGGACTGATTCAGGCCGCGCGTCCGCTTCCGCTCACCGGACTCCGCCTCGTGAACCTGTATGCCAAGCACTCGAGCGATCGCGAGATCCGCGACTATTCCGACACCGCGCCCGCGCTCTGCGATCTGACGAAGACGATCTTCCCCGAGCTCGCCGCGGCGAGCTGGCTCTCGCTCGACACGCTCGAAGTCATTCATGCCGAGGACGGGCTGGTCGCAACCCGCTCGCTGAAGGGAGCGGCGTGTTTCGAGGGACTCCGGCGTTTCGTCCTCGAGGAGCACACGAAGCTGCCGTCGTGGCTCCGGCTTCCGGAGGCGCGAGAGCTCGTGCTCGAAAGCATCGGGTATGGAGTGGAGAAAGCCATCATGACGCTCGTCTCGAGCGCTCCTAATCTCGAAGTCCTCTGGCTCGACCGGGCGGGGCCCGAGATCGTGAAGGCCCTGGGGAGCTCGTCGTTCCTGTCCGGAATGATGAAGGCTCTGGGGAAGGCGCCGTTTCTGCCGAAGCTGCGCTCGCTCGCGCTGACGAACACGCTCGCCGAACCCGACATCCTCGCGCTCGCGGAGCTCGACCGTCCCTTCGAGCACCTCGATCTTCGTTACAGCCGGATGGGAGAGAAGGGCGCGCTCGCGCTCGCGACGTCGCCGACGATCGCGCAGTGCGGCTCACTCTATCTCCGCAAAAACGAGATTCCGGACGCCATCGCCGCGAGGTTCCGTGATCATCTCGGCGATCGAGTGATCTTCGACTAATGAAGGCGATCGAGTTCGACCGGTTCGGCTCCGTGGAGGTGCTGCAGATCCGGGATGTCGCCGAGCCGACGATCCGCCCTGACGAGGTGCTCGTTCGCGTGGCCGCGACGTCGGTCAATCCGAAGGACACGTTCGTGCGGAAGGGTCGCTTCGCGTGGCTCGTCGGACGGAAGTTTCCGAAGCGCATCGGATACGAGTTCGCGGGAACCGTCGTCCGCGCGGGCGCGGAGGCAGCCCCGTTCAAGCCCGACGATCGCGTTTGGGGAGCGCTCGACGGATTCGCCGGCGGCGGAGCAGCGGAGCTCGTCGCCGCGCGCGCGTCGCGAACGGGGCTCTGCCCTCCTGATCTCGCGTTCGAGGAGTGCGCGGCGATCCCGCTCGCCGCGCAGACGGCCCTCCAGGCCCTGCGCGATGACGGGCGGCTCCTCGCGGGACAGCGCGTCTGCATCAACGGCGGAAGTGGCGGCGTCGGGAGCTTCGCAATCCAGATCGCGACAGCGCTCGGCGCGCGGGTGACCTCCATTTCGAGCGCGCGAAATGCGGATCTGTGTCGATCGCTCGGTGCGACGGAGATCGTGGACTACGCCGCGACTCCGGTCAGCACGATCGCCGGCCCGTTCGACGTCTTCTTCGATGTCTTCGGGAACCACTCGTTCGGACGCGTCCGGCACTTGCTCGCACGAGGCGGGACGTACGTGACCACGGTTCCCAAGCCCGGCACTCTGCTGCTGCACGTCGTGACGCGACTTCCTTTCAGCCGGCGTTCCCGACTCGTCGCCATCCGCTCGCGCCGCGCCGATCTCGACCTCCTCGCGGGCATGGTTCGAGCCGGCACACTCCGCGCCGTGATCGACCGCGTCTACCCGTTCTCGGAGATCGCCGCCGCTCACGCGCACGTCGAGACCAAGCACTCACGGGGAAAAGTCGTCGTTCGAGTCTCCTGACCGCGGCAGCCCGCAATCGGGATCGCTCGCAGCCCGTGTCAGCGCTTCACTTTGTCGCGCCATGCGTAGATTTTGTCTTGCGCGGCCCGCGCGTTCTCGGCGTCCGGGGCGAGGGTCAAATACTTGCTCATCTCGGCGATGGCGAGGCTGGGGAACTCGAGTTCGCCATAGACCAGGGCGAGGTTGTAGCGGCCCGACGCCCAGGCGGGGCTGATCGCGAGCGCCTTGCTGAAGCGATCGGAGGCGTCCAGCAACCGCTTTTCGCGCACCGCCGATTCGGCCTGGACCTTCAGCTCGCGTGCGGACTCCGGGAGGACGAACGCGAGCTGAAGG